>Ga0194054_10000180_pt1 | contig 32632 bp, 26 predicted proteins | sample SepL2210m_MetaG_FD_163628 | JGI IMG/M metagenome (GOLD analysis project Ga0194054, IMG submission 163628) | Anoxic zone freshwater microbial communities from boreal shield lake in IISD Experimental Lakes Area, Ontario, Canada - Sep2016-L227-10m | ecosystem: Environmental > Aquatic > Freshwater... | reverse complement strand
TAGCATGATCACTATGTTTGTCAAGGATATGAATAGATCGATAGTGGTCATATAATGATGACGAGGCGAGGCCTTGTCGATATGCATACTATTCACACTACAGCTGGATTCATCGTTGGTTCGCGTCCTTATGGAGATGCGGGTAAAATATTGAATATATTTACGCGCGAATTTGGACTCATCTACGCTACGGCGCAGGGAATACGATTGGAAAAGTCGAAACTCCGATATCATATCCAAGATTATTCATTCGGCACATATTCGCTGGTGAGAGGAAGGGAGTATTGGAGGATCGTTAGTGCCAGTACAGATATACGATGTGACTTGTCGGCAATCTCAGGGCCAGTAAGTTTACGAGCAAAACTGGGAGATCTGAGACTAGATGCACAGGAGATCGTTGCTAGGATAGCCCTACTCCTGCGTAGACTTCTCCATGGTGAAGAGGCACACCCAGAATTGTTCGATTACATCATCGCGTGCGCCAAGTTTCTGGAGATGAATTATTTGGCGAATGTTTCAGGACAGGCGGAAGAGATAATAACTCTGGAATCATTGATAGTAGCTAGGATGCTATTTACATTGGGCTATATTGGAAATATCTCGGGGATCGATAGTATCTTGCAATCGAAAGATATCGATCGGGTATTGTTAGTCGAACTTCATAGCAAGAGGACATTATTGAATCAACATATCAATAGGGCACTGAAGGAGTCGATGCTGTGAGTGATCCAGTGTGAAATATGAGATATTGGTCGCCGAGCCGCGGTCCGAGAGGTCAGATGTTCTCGGACCTCTATTCGTGTTAGTATCGTACTCAGTATGCACGCAAAAATGAATAGGCAGGAAGCTGCACTCTATGACAGATTGAGGCCGACAGACATCTGGAGAACGCCAGCCCATACGGTATCGAACAGGGAGCGAAAACTGGAACTTATCGCCACCATGAAAGCCAAGCGCGATCATTGGTCCTCGAGGTTCGTTCGATGGCTCAGAACTCGTTTCCAATGATCTGTCATTCTCGAATAGTGTCATGAATGCAATTCCAAGTACAGAAATTCACAGTCGCTGCCTAGTTGGTAGCGACTTTTTCGTTGGTCAATGGTCATTTGATCCATTTAGTTGTAAAATGTAGCGGTGACGCAGCCAGAAGATAAAAGTTACATTGAAGAGTTGAAGAAGTCTCTATATTCGAGAGGAGCGCCTGATGTGCGTACTCGTCGCAAGTTGCGTTTCATAGATAGAACTCCGGAAGTTCAGACTAGTTGGGAAGAACCGAAGGAAGTCGTTGTTGACCCAACTCTGAATCAGCACTACGAAGATAATTCCATGTCATATTTTACAAAGATACTGATCGGCTCCGCGATCTTCTGCGTTATCGCTCTAGGTACAGGGGCATACCTATTTTTCAATGGATCAAACCTGATCTCTGCTGATAACATCACGATCACGGTGAATGCCCCAGTCTCTGTTCCAGGTGGAACACCAGTGGCGTTCGATATCGTTGTAACCAACAAGAACAATGTTGATCTACAGACAGCAGACCTCGCCGTAGAATTTCCCGCAGGTACAACAGATCCGGTTGATTCGACCAAAGAATTGAAGAAGTTTCAAGAATTGTTAGGGGATATATCAGCAGGGAGCGCCGCAGAGAAGACTGTGAAAGCTATCATGTTCGGAGAAGAAAATACTCAGAGAAGTATCGTTGTAACAGTCGCTTACAAAGTCAAAGGCTCCAATTCACTTTTTACGAAAAATACTACGTATGACGTCCTCATCAGTTCTTCGCCGATCAGTGTCACAGTAGATACATTCAAGGAGGTCGCATCTGGTCAGGAGTTCGATATGAAGGTGGGCCTCAAATCCAATTCTCAGGACACATTGAAGAGTATTGTTATGAAAGCACAGTATCCACCAGGTTACGCATTCATCTCTGCTGATATCAAGCCACTCACAGACAACGCGACTTGGAAAATAGGTGACATACCTCCAGGTGGAGCGAGGAATATCATTATTCATGGAAAGCTAACTGGTGAAGACAGTGAACTCCGAGTTTTCAGATTCGCAGTTGGGGCACAGAGTTCAACGGATCAGAAAAATATCGGGACGCAATACATGGCGGTAGAGCATGATGTGACTGTGCAGAAGCCGTTCATCTCATTGGCAGTATCGATAAATGGTGACGAGACCAGTACTGACTATATAGGCCAATCAGGATCTAGTAACAATATCGAGATTGACTGGGTAAACAATCTGCCCGTTTTTGTTTCCAATATGGTTATAACTGCCAAGCTATCTGGTACTGCGTACGACAAGCTGAACGTTCAACCTCGTTTAGGAAGTTTCCAATCAATATCAGATCAGATCGTCTGGAATCAACAAACCAATCCTGACCTGGCGTCAGTTGCGGCAGGTGCGACTGGTGTGGTTTCGTTCAGTCTCATCCCAAAGAGTACTAGTACTGTTAATAGTTCCGTCACCAATCCACAAATACTGACTTCGGTAACCGTCTCTGGAAATCGCACACAGGAAACAGGTGTATCGAGTAGTTTGTCTGCGGCGGCGACTAGGACGATCCGTGTCGCTTCGAATGTCAGTCTGTCTGGTAGGGTCGTGCGCACAGTCGGCCCATTCACGAACACTGGTCCTGTACCACTCAAGGCGGAGAAGGTGACGACGTTCACCGTGATCTGGGATGTTGATAACACTTCGAATCCTGTCGGTAATGCTGAGGTTACAGCTATACTGCCGACAAATGTGAAATGGATGAAGAATGTCAGTCCTAGTAGCGAGAATGTTACTTATGATTCCAATACTGGCAAGATCACTTGGCAAGTAGGTAATATCGGCACCTATACATTGAATACGAACAAGAGGCGGGAGGTGGCATTCCAGGTGTCGGTGATGCCGGGAGTTGATCTCATCGGTCAGACGATCATGTTGATAGATACGGCTACACTCACGGGTCTCGATTCATTTACTGGCGCGAAGCTTACTAGTACCCAAGGTAATATGACGAGTAGATTCAGTACCGATCCTGCTTACAAGGATGGAGATGGGAATGTGGAGTAAAGTCCATAAAGTCCATAAAGTCAAATAGACCATTGCCTCCAAGACCTTTTTAAGTGTAGAATATCAGTATGAATAAAATAGAAGACAAGATGGACGCAATAGTTGCTCTATGTAAGCGACGAGGTTTCGTGTTCCAGGGGTCCGAAATATATGGCGGATTGGCGGGAACGTGGGATTATGGACCTTTGGGCGAGGCCTTGAAATGGAACGTCCAATCAGTGTGGTTGAGGCGCTTTGTCTGGGGCAAAGGGAATATGTTCAAAGTGAACGCCGCTATCCTCATGAATCAGAAAGTTTGGCAGGCCAGTGGTCATGCGGCCGGTTTCGCTGATCCGTTGGTAGAATGTAAGAAGTGCAAGCATAGATTTCGTGCTGATCAGATAACCGCTGCTGATTCGGAAAAAGGGAAATGCCCTGATTGTGGTGGGGAACTCGGAGCTCAGAGACAGTTCAATATGATGTTCGAGACACATGTCGGAGCTGTGCAGGATGCATCATCTATCTCATATCTGCGACCAGAGACAGCTCAGGGTATGTTTGTGAATTTCAAAAATATTCTAGATACTGAACATCCTCGACTACCGTTCGGTATGGCACAGATCGGCAAGGCCTTCAGGAACGAGATCGCACCACGAGATTTCCTCTTTCGCTCGAGAGAATTCGAACAGATGGAGATAGAATACTTCGTTGATCCAAAGGATTGGGAAAAGTCATTCGAGTATTTCCGTGCGGAGATGAATGCCTTTATGTCTGATATCGGCCTCAGTGCCACCAAGATTCATGAACTGGAAATACCAGAGAGTGATCGTGCACATTATTCCAAGAGAACGATAGACTTTGAGTATGATTTCCCATTTGGCAGGAAGGAGTTGTATGGTCTCGCGTATCGAGGTGACTTTGATCTGAGACAGCACTCGGAGTTCAGTAAAGTCGATCTGTCATATTATGATGAGGAGAAAAAGGAGAGATTCGTGCCGCATTGCATCGAACCTTCGTTCGGATTGGATCGATCGGTATTGGCGATACTCTGTGACGCGTATACTGAGGATGATATGGGAGGTGACAAGAGGATATATCTCAAGCTACATCCTTCCGTGGCACCTTACAAAGTTGCAGTCTTTCCACTACTCCGCAATAAACCTGAGCTCGTGAAGAAAGCTGAGGAAGTGTTCGCTACTATTCAGAAAGACATTCCGATGACTGACTATGATGACAATGGTAATGTCGGCAAGCGCTATCGCCGCCAGGATGAGATCGGAACACCATTCTGCGTCACCATCGATTTCGAAACAATAGAAAAAGGTAATGGTGTCACAGTTCGCGACCGTGATTCTGGGAAGCAGGAGAGAGTGGCGGAAGGTGATCTGCTAAAATATTTGAAGGATAAGATTGAGGTGAAGTAGAATTGATACGTTCTGTAACCCACTCATGCCTCTTGAGTCTCGAGGATATTTTGTGACCAATATACCAGTGCTGGTATATTGGAAACAAAGCCGCAGACGATTCAGCAGAATCGTGTCGTCTGGACTCTGAAAAGAGGTATGAGTGGGTTACTAATTTCTCTGTTACCAAGATTATACTTATGTGCTACATTTAATATATGAAATTCACAAAGACAGTTCTAAATAATGGCTTGCGCATCATCACTGTTCCGATGACAGACAATCCTTCTGTAACTATCTTGGTAATGGTAGAGGCGGGATCGAAATATGAAACAAAGAAGCAGAACGGCATATCACATTTTCTGGAACACATGGTCTTCAAGGGAACGCCACGACGACCGAAGGCAAGTGACATCTCTCGTGAGCTAGATTCGTTGGGCGCTCATTACAATGCCTTTACGACACAGGAATTCACTGGGTATTACGCCAAGGCAGCATCACGCAGTCTAGATAGTCTCATAGATATAGTGAGTGATATGTACATGAATCCACTATTCGATGAAGCGGAGATAACCAAGGAAAAGGGTGTGATCATCGAAGAAGTACGTATGTACAATGATCTACCTCAGCGTCGCGTCCACGAGATCCTCGGAGAACTCATGTTCGGCGATCAGCCGGCAGGATGGAGTGTCCTTGGTTCGGAAGAAAACATTCGCGCATTCAGTCGTGAAGATTTTACCAAATATAGGAAGGACAATTACGTGAGTTCGGCCACGACAGTTCTCGTTGCCGGTTCATTTGATGAAGGGGAGACGATATCGAAGATCGAGAAAGCGTTCTCTAGTGTTGTTGCTGATCCAAAGAAAGCCAAACTCGCCGTCACTGAGGAACAACAGTTACCTGCCATCAAGACTTTTTTCAAAGAAACAGATCAGACACACCTAGTTATCGCCGCCAGAACATTTTCGATAACTGATCCGAGGATACCGACCATGGCAGTTTTGACCACTATCTTGGGAGGGGGAATGAGCTCGAGGCTATTTTCCAAGATGAGAGATGAGCTCGGTATATGTTATTACATTCGCGCGTCGCATGATGCGTCAACTGATCATGGTGAAATCTCTATATCAGCGGGAGTTGATAATGTGAGAGTTGAGGAAGCAGTGAGAGAAATATTGAAGCAATGTGTGAATCTGAAGAATGACCTCGTCAGCCCGGCGGAACTCAAGAAGGTCAAAGACTACATCTCAGGAACGACTCTACTCGAACTGGAAACCTCAGAATCGCGCGCGGAATATTGTGGTGTGCAGGAAATATTGAAGAAGCGCATAGATACGCCGGAGGAGTTCATGTCCAAGGTCAGTGCTGTTACCGCGGATGATATCCAAAAACTCGCTCGTCAGATCTTCGTAGATAAGGGTCTCAATATGGCCATAATAGGGAAATTCCAGTCTGGGGACGGATTCGAGTCGTATTTCAAATTTGATTTATAAATCAATATTCATATAATTATAATTATAAATACCATGACAGATCAAAATCCAATTGCCAAAATATCTATAAATACGGGCACGATCATTCGCTTCTTTCTCGTTCTCCTCCTCATGGGTGCGATATACTACTTGTCAGATGTTGTGGTCGTCATGGTAGCCGCGATAGTTATCGCTTCGGCCATAGAGCCATTAGTTCGGAGATTAAAGAGGCGCAAGATCCATAGGGTGGCGAGCGTGATCACGATATATATCGTATTGTCATTGCTCCTTGCGGCCGTTCTAGTTTTCTTCATGCCTCTACTCGTCAGTGATGCTACCAATTTCCTAGCGACTCTACCAAAAACGGTTTCATTCCAAGAGCTCTGGAGCCCTATCAGTAACATCGGACTCAACTTTGGCTCATCGTATAGTTTCGGAGAACATACACTGTCGCTCACAGATATCGTCAATCAGTTGCGATCATTGATCGCCGGCAACACTGACACGTTATTCCAAACTTTGGGCGCGATATTCGGTGGGTTGTTGAGTTTTATCCTGATCGTCGTGCTGTCATTCTATCTGGCGGTAAAGGAGGACGGTGTGGATGATTTCTTGCGCATCGTTGCACCGGTCAAGCATCATGAATACATCATAGATCTCTGGAAGAGATCACAACGCAAGATCGCACTGTGGTTACAGGGTCAGATCATTCTCGGTATCGTTGTCGGTGTTCTGGTTTATATCCTGCTAAAGTCTGTCGGTATCGAGCATGCATTACTCTTCGCATTACTCGCGGCGATCTTGGAAATCATCCCGATATTCGGCCCGATCATATCATCTATCCCGCCAATACTGCTCGCTTTTACTGACCGTGGTTTCAGTGTTGGTCTGCTCCTCCTGGGTCTATATCTCATCATCTATCAGCTCGAGAGTCAGGTCTTCTATCCTCTGGTAGTTCGGAAGATCGTTGGTATTTCTCCGATCGTCGTTATCCTCGCTTTGGTGATCGGTGCCAAGCTCGCTGGAGTTTTGGGGGCACTTATCGCTGTGCCACTCTCTGCCGCACTCATGGAATATATTCATGACATCGAGAAATACAAGAACGCCGAGAGGGCCGAGAGGGCATCTCTAGAGAAGGTGGGGAAGGAGAGGGTTTGATGAGGAATAGTTGGTAAATCGGTTTTTGTTGACATTCCTAATCGTTTTGATATCATTGGTTCATAAATTCTCGCGGCCATTGGTGGAACCAAGCTGGTACTGTTCGGCAAAATAGCTGACGGCGAGTCGAAAATAGCGGATAGGCCGCTATTTTTGTTGGTGTCTACTGATTCATTATACTTATGAAATAATATTTGCCTTCTATATTCTTCATAATTATAATCCTTATATTTTGACCGGAATCTATTCGTAGAGCTATGGCATATAAGCAGCTGGTTCGTCCCTCCCGAACGTTGAGTATCTCAGTTTTATTCGAGCATATAACTGTTTCGATAAATTTTAGTAGCGCAAATCTGCGCAGTTGATCGTTAATCGGTCGGATAGTTTTGCCTTTTCTGAGAAGATGTCTAAATCCCTGCTGATTGAAGTTGACGTATTGATTATCTAGGCACGGGCAAATCAATCTACTAATATCAAAATATTGCTTTTTGGCTTCCTGAAGTCTGATGTCATACAAATCTATTTGATTCTCTGTCATCTGATAACCCTAGCAAATGAGCGATAAAGATCTGGTGAAGTTCTGATGAAGATCTGATAAAGAAATGATCAAATCCAGATGAAGATCTGATGAAAATCTAACTGATCACAGAATGACAGAAATCTTCAGTATTTATAATGTTAAATATCATTATTTACACCTTTGCAATTTGTAAAATATCAAATGGAAGACAATATCTGCAGCAATTCCAGAAACAAAGACGAAAAAATTAACCTTCCGAAGGCCTTGTCGTGGGATTTCTTTACCTGTACACTAGTTCCATATGTCAAAAGCAACGACCAAAGCCGCCAGTAATGCGGCACAGAAGCCTGCCCCAGGATCTGTGGCAAAAAGACCGTTCTATATCACCACCACATTGCCGTATGTAAATGCCGAGCCGCATGTTGGTCACGCACTGGAGTTCATTCGTGCCGACGTCATCGCTAGGTACAAGAAACTTATGGGTTTCGATGTTTTTTTCAATACTGGCACAGATGAGCATGGAGTGAAGGTTTATCAAAAAGCAGTGCAAGCGCACGTCGACCCACAGAAATATGTAGATGATGCCGCGGCAAAGTTCAAAGAACTCCTACCGATCCTCGGGATCAGTTCGGATATAAAGTTTACTCGCACGACTGATCCGCACCATATCATGGCAGCCCAAGCCTTCTGGAAGATGGCCGACAAGAATGGTCTGATTTACAAGAAAAATTACGCTATAAAATATTGTAATGGTTGTGAGTTAGAAAAAACCGAGTCTGAGCTAGTGGACGGAAAGTGCCCGCTACATGCATTGCAAGAGATCGAGATCATCGAGGAAGAGAACTACTTTTTCCGATTCAGCCTATATCAGAAACCGCTCATGGATCTATATGAACGCGGCTCGGCCTCAACATCGAATGCAGAGAATCAGAATTCTTTCGTTATTCCTAACTCTAGGCTGAATGAGATCCGTGCATTCGTGGAGAGGGGAATAGAGGATTTCAGTGTCACGAGACTCTCTAGCAAGATGCCCTGGGGTATACCAGTTCCGGGAGACACAACACATGTCATGTACGTCTGGTTCGATGCTCTAGTAAACTATATTTCCACGATCGGTTGGCCAGATGATGAGCAGTCATTTGGTAAATGGTGGAAGGAAACTGGTGGCGCAGTCCAATACTGCGGCAAAGACAATCTCCGCCAGCAGTCAGCGATGTGGCAGGCGATGCTCATGGCTGTAGGTCTCACTCCGTCCAAGGTCATAGTTGTGAACGGTTTCGTGACAGGTGCAGGTGGGGTCAAGATGTCCAAATCTCTAGGAAATACAGTCAGTCCGATCGATGTTATAAATGAGTTTGGCACGGATGCTTTCCGCTATTTCGTCACCAAAGAACTACATCCATTTGAAGATAGTCCGTTCACGATAGAGAAATTCAAAGAGACTTATAATGCTGGGCTGGCCAACGGCCTCGGCAATCTGACGTCGCGTATCATGAAGATGGCACAGGATAATATCCAATATCCAATATCCAATGTTCAAGAAAATGAAAATGGTGCGGTCATGGATAAATTTGCAAGCATTCAAAACCCAGAATTTTTCGGCGCTATAGACAGTTTCAATTTGCAGAAAGCGATGAATGTCATCTGGGAGAAGATCGCTGTGTTGGACCAGCGAATACAGAAAGAGCAACCCTTTGCTCTGGTAAAGACTGATAAGGAGAAGGGTACGACTCTCATCAGTGAACTGGTCGCGGCACTCGGAGAAGTTGCGGTCATGTTGCAACCATTCCTGCCTGAGACAGCTCACAAGATATCGACATGTATCAGAGAGAACAAGATGCCAGCCGCACCATTGTTCGTTAGAAAATAAATGAACTACATAGATATTCACGGTCATATAAACTTTCCTGAATATGACGCAGATAGGGAAGAAGTTATAAAGCGCGCACATGATGCTGGTGTCGGCATCATCACGGTGGGGACAGATCTCGTGTCCTCAAGGGCGTGCGTGGCATTGGCAGAGAAACACGATGACATGTGGGCCATCATAGGTATGCATCCTACGGAAGCGGCCGGATCGAGGGGTGATGGTCCACACATAGATAGTTCATTCGACATTGCTGCATTCACGGAGTTGGCACGGCACCCGAAGGTTGTCGCTATCGGTGAATGTGGACTAGACTATTTTCATTCTGAACCAGGGGACATGGAGAGTCAGAAGAACGTTTTTATTCAGCATATAGCGTTGGCGAATACTGTCAGGAAACCTCTCATGTTGCATGTCAGGAATGCTACTGCAAATACTCGCACCCGCTTGGGAGGAGAGGTTCCTCCCGATTCCCTTTACGGGTTTGAGGGAGGAAGCTACTCCTCCCAAAAGGGTGCGCCACTGACAGAAGCGGGCGGTAATGCCTACCAGGAAGCTATCCAAATATTGCGCACGTATGCGAAAGTTCCTGCAAATTTTCATTTCTTTGCGGGTACGATGGAGGATATGAATGAGGCGTTGTCGATGGGCTGCAGCATTTCATTTACTGGCGTGGTCACTTTCGCACGGAATTACGACGAACTTATCCGATCGGCACCAGCCGACAAGATAATGACAGAGACTGATTGCCCATTCGTGGCACCGATACCATATCGAGGCAAGAGGAACGAACCATCCTATGTTATCGAAGTTGTAAAAAAGATAGCCGAGATTCGTGGTGAAAGTGCTGATAAAGTCGCCGAACGAGTCCTTGCCAACGCACGAAATTTCTTTGGACTACAGAAATAGATAGATGATATATGGGTGGTTTACGACCAGGCCTACCATCGGTTCTTGATCATTTCTTTATCAGATCTTCATCAAAAATTTATCAGGATTTTATCTTCACTGTGATATCGTTCTATTACCTCTTCCATACACGTCTATTTCCCATCCTCGAGGAGGGAAATAACGCCCTTGCAGAGGAGCGAAACCTGTGGTAGTCTCGTATTACATTATAAGTAATCGCGACCAGTTCCTCGAAGCCGAAAGCAGAGAGGATCCCAGTTGACGGGTCACTGTTCGTAAACCAATATATGAACGAAAACAATATTGATGACCGCATATCGGTCTATGAGATAGGATACCTGATCGCCGGGTCTGTCACTCCGGAGAAAGTCTCCGAGGAGGAAGAGAAGGTGAAGAGTATTATTACCAAGGCCGGTGCATCAGTCCTAGCAGACGAAGCACCACACCTAGAACAACTAGCCTATACCATGAGGGTAAAGACAGTGTCTGGGTCATATGAGAAATATGACAAAGCCTATTTTGGTTGGATCAAGTTCGAGGTCAGTTCCAGTGTGGTTGAGTCTATAAAGAAGACCGTAGAACTCGTGCCAACAGTTTTGCGCATGATCCTGATCTCTACTACCAAGGAGAATACATACCTAGGAAAGAGAGCTTCCCAGATCGCCGCAACTATCATGCCGAAAAAGGCGATTGAACCAGGTTTGGGTGTTGGTCCTATCATAGATGACAAGAAGGATATCGCTCCAATATCTATCGAAGATATGGACAAGAGTATCGATGATATGGTTAAGGAAGTGAAGTAGATAGTAATTTAAAAATTAAAAATCCAAATGGAAAATTACAATTCAAAATTGCAAATGATCCATTGTAAACTGTACACAGTTTGAGTGTTATTATTTTGAATTTTGATATTTACATTTTTCATTAACTATCATGTACCTAAACAAAGCATATATCATAGGAAACTTGACCAGAGATCCTGAGGTCAAGGCCTTGCCGTCAGGCGTCAAAGTTTGCAACTTTTCAGTTGCTACCAGTCGCACATACAAAGACAAAGACGGTGAGCGCAAAGAGACGAGCGAGTTTCACAATATTGTCGCTTTCTCCAAACTCGGAGAATTGGCTGGTCAATATCTGAAGAAGGGCCAGCAGGCACTGATCGAGGGTAGATTGCAGACGAGGTCATGGGATACAGCGGCCGGAGAGAAGAGGTATCGTACAGAGATCATCGCAGACAATATCCAGTTCGGATTCAAGGCTGGCGGTAGTGGTCCTAGCGGAGCACCATCGAGCGCGGCGAACACTTCTAGTAAGGCGACAGACGCCGGAAAAGAAGGTGATACAAATCAACCACCAGCAGAAAAGGACAAGATCGATTATCCACAAGAAGAGATCAATCCAGACGATATACCATTCTAAACAATTAAACTAATAAAATTACAAATATGAAAAAGCAATGTTACTTTAGCCAACACAATATAAAATTTATCGATTACAAGGACACAGAGATTCTCCGTAAGTTTTTGAATCCTCACGGACGTATCTTGGGTAGGAAGCGCAGTGGCATCGGAGCCAAATACCAACGCCAACTCGCTGTTGCAGTGAAGCGTGCTAGGTTCATGGGCCTATTACCTTACGTCGCTAGCTAGGTATCAAAAAAGAGGACTCGGGAAACGCATCAGATCGTCCCTTGTCCTCTTTTTTGCTATTTGTTCACTCTCTCACGATATTCACCAGTTTCGGTATTTATACGTATGACATCTCCCTCATTCACGAATAGGGGGGCGTTGATCGTTGCGCCAGTTTCGAGTTTGATCACTTTGTTGCCACCAGCAGCCGAGTCGCCCTTGATATTCGGTGGCGCCTCAACGACACGGAGCTCGGCAGTGATCGGCATCTTGAATCCCATTGGTTGTTCCTGGAACAAAAGCTGGGTTACTTCGGTGTTCGGCTTCAAGAATTTGCCTTGTGGGCCGACTTGTTCCTCGGTGACCTTGAATCTCTTTGATGAGTCTGTGGCTTCCGAGAACCACCATTCGCCACGATTGTTGTAGAGATATTTGACCTCACGCTCGTCGATCTCGGCTTGTTCGATCTTTTCGGACTGATGAAATGAATACTCCGTAACCTTGCCAGACATGAGGTTTTTGAGCTTCGTGGCGTTCACAGGTTTCCTCTGTTGTTTGCGGAAAACGTGCGATGAGATGACTTCATAGGGTGCTCCGTCTAGGACGATGTATTTCTTCTCGGTTATTTCGTTGTATTCGAGTAGTGACATAGATGGTTGGAAATTATATATTCAAAGATTCATATTTTGGTAGAGAATCGGTCTGAATAACTGTTAAAACATCACCGTGGCATTCTACACGGTTTTACGCTAAAAGCAAAATCTACTGTGCGTCAAAGAAATTCACCAGATAGGTATCTATCGTTCTCTGGTCTAGGTCATAGAAGTTCTTGCCTTGGTTGTGGAGATCGGTAGCGAGCTTGATCCCGACGAATCTCCAGTGCCACGGTTCATAGACATAGAAGGTATTGTTCTTGGGATACGAGATCACGAAGCCGTATCGGTATGCATTGTTGATGAGCCAGGTGTATTGTTTCGTATCTCCAAAATTATCCAATATGCCACCCAAACCCGGGGCGATCATGTCGATCGTCGTACCTAGCTGATGTTCGGAGTATCCTTGGTCAGCTGAGAATGAGTTGGCTGTACCGGCACCGTAGGTGATCTTGTAGTCACTCTTCAGGGCACTCTGTTCATTGAATGAACGATAGGCGGAGAAAACATACATAGTTACACTGGAACTTTTGGCATCGTCGATCATTTGTTTCAGGTGCGGCCAAACCTCATTCTGGAGTTTTAGAACCTTGGTATCGCTATATGAATAATCATTCGGAACAGCGACTAGTTGTGCTGGAGCATAATATTCATTCAAGAAGAAAACTTTCGAATATTTTTCTAGGAGCTGGGAGTCAGTTTTGCTCAGTTTTTGTAATGTGGAAACCGTCGTAGAAACAGTGCTGACTTGCTGTTGGTAGTTGCCGAGTTGTTGCGCTATAGCTGCAGAACTTTGTATTTGCTGATTGAGAGCATTGTTCAGAGAATTGCTAGTTTGTGAGATGTTGTTCTGTAGAGAAGCTGTCGTCGAGGACATTCTCGCTTCTAGTGAGTTGATCTGACCCGACAGGGTCGCGATATTCGTCGAGAGGGAAGTTAGTCTACTATATACATAATATCCACCACTTATAAGGATAGCCGCAACTACGGCGAAGGCAGTTATCATACCCCAGTTCTTGGGGGAGTGTGTATTGGGTGTATTTATCATGTGATTATCATCGCACAAATCACACTTCGTGTCGAATACATATATATACGAATGCTCTCGGTAGGATGATCGAAATTCTGCTGGACGAATTGAGGCAGAAATCAATAAATGAACGCAAGGATGTTGTGACAGAAAAGGCTCGGTGATATCTATGACATCTATCAAGTCCTAAACGATGTCAAAAGGCTACAAATCTTCCTCAACGCTCAAGGATATATAGTTGCATCAAATCATATACGCCTTATCTCTTCTCTCAATTGTTCTTATAAAGATCGTACTATCCTTGATGTGAAAGAATATTCGATAATCTCCAATTCTAAAACGAAAAGCTTTTCTTATAGCAATATATTTCGAGTATCTCATTGGGTCAGGTAAGATTGCATAGAATCTCATTTTCGTTGCTATCCGTATTTGGTCTTGCGAACTCAAGCTAGCTAATTGATCGTTAGCTTTGGAACTGTAAAAAATTTGCATGCCATTCGGAGGTTATAATCCAAGCTTCTTAAACAATGCTTCCTGAGAAATCACACGTCCATGTGCTATATCATCCAAGGCTTCAGCCGTATCTCGATCAATCAGTTTAACTCGCAGATCGCCATCTATATAGGCGCGTGCTGAAAAATTCAGGACATCACTCAAGGTAAGACCTTCCTTTTTCGCTTTTATTTGGACTGCTTTTTTTAATTTTGCATTCATGTTGAATATTGTTTTGCTTGTCATAATAATAACAGTATATATCCTGTATATACGCCGTCAAGTCTGACCAAGACACCTGGCATGCGACAATAGCCATGTATATTGGTAGGACTTATCGATAGTAATTCTCTCCCTATCGTTCGTATGCTCGCGGAGTGAATAAATCTACTCCTTTAACTTCTCTCTGATCTGCTTTAGAATCTCTGTGCGGACTTTGGTATTTTCCTTTAGGAATTGTCTAGTAGCATCATAGCCGCGGCCCAGCTTTTCCTCGCCGAATGAATACGAAGAACCGGACTTTTGTAGTATGGCATATTTCTCACCTAGGGCGATGATCTCGCCTTCCTGAGAGATACCTTCGTTGTACATCAAATCGAATTCTGTTTGTTTGAATGGTGCTGCGACTTTGTTCTTTACGACCTTAACTCTGACGCGGCCACCCATGATCTCCTCGCCTTTTTTGATCTGGGCGATACGTCGTATGTCGAGACGAACAGAGGCGTAGAATTTGAGAGCTTTTCCTCCGGGAGTGGTTTCTGGGTTGCCGAACATTACACCGATCTGCATGCGGATCTGATTGATGAATATAACTATGGTTTTGGATTTGGCGACGATGGCAGTCAGTTTGCGAAGGGCCTGTGACATCAGTCTGGCCTGTGTGCCGATGTGATGAGCACCCATGTCGCCTTCGATCTCAGCCTTTGGTGTGAGAGCGGCAACAGAGTCGATAACGACAACGTCCATCTTGCCTGTACGGATCAGACTGTCGACGATCTCGAGAGCTTGTTCACCTGTATCTGGTTGGGAAATGAGGAGGTCATCTATCTTTACGCCGAGTCTCTTGGCGTACTCAGGATCCATAGCATGTTCTGCGTCGATGTAAGCACAAACACCGCCGCGTTTCTGAGCTTCGGCGACGACGTGTAACGCTAAGGTAGTCTTTCCGGATGATTCTGGGCCAAATATTTCTACGATGCGCCCGCGTGGCATGCCACCGATACCTAGTGCCCAGTCGAGTCCGAGAGAGCCCGTCGGGATGGCGTTCACATTTACCTTCGGCTTGTCACCGAGTTTCATGATGGAATCCTCGCCAAATTTCGTACGGATAGTCTTGAGTGCGTCATTCACATCAGATGCGGATCGGCTATTGGCTCCATAATTCGGCGCCACCACCTTGGATTCCTTTTTGTTGACGACATCATCAGATTTCTCGATCTTTGGCTCTGTATCCTCAGGTTGACTGATCTGCTCTTCTGCAGTCTCTTCTACTTTCTTGCTTTTTTTGCCGTCCGATATCTTGGTGGAGGCAGAATTTTTTTGTATAGACATAATATTGTCAGTTAGTTCTGATAAATGGCAGGTAGCTGTATATTATCACATCCGATCATCTGACAAGACTTGTTGAAGTAGCAATATTATTGCCTACTGATCCGATCAATGTGAGCCTGTCTTCGACGGAGCGACCGAACTGATCCTCGGCTTTGAGGGTGATCAGATTGATGCCGGGGAAGATGATAGCAACTTCGGAAAATTGACCTTGTTCATCGATATTGGTCTTGTTGCCATTCAGTAGGAGATTGGTGGCCCTCTCTATGTGACCTTTGATCATCACAGATCTTTCGTTGATCATGGAGCCGTTCGATGGTTCGATGACGACGATCAATGGTCCACGGACATAACTCAGTGATCGCCATACAGCAAAGGCGACAATGGCGAGTGCTACTAGCCCGACGCCGATGAGTTTGAGTAGTCGTTGAAGGGATGTGCGGGTCATAGGAAATGTAAAAGGCAAAATGAGATCACAAATACGCCAGCTTTTTTGATTTTACATTGTCATTTTCCATTTTAATATTTACATTTTACATTCGTAAATCACTAAAAGATAGGTGGTTCACTTTCTTCGGTCGGAATACTGATCGTAGCAGTAGCACCTCCTACTCCTATGATCTCCCTAGGCTTGGAACCATTGGCAGGACCGATCACGCCGCGTTCCTCTAACATGTCTATGAGTTTCGCTGCACGAGAATATCCTATACCGAGTTTGCGTTGGATGAATGATGTAGAGGCCTTGTTGGCGGTGATGACCGCCTCTCTCGCCGGTTCGTACATATCGTCATCGTCTTCTATGGAATCACCGTCATCCATCGCCGCGAAAGCAGAAGTTGAACCTGCTTCAGGAGTTTTTGCTGCGAAATCGATAGTTTCAGGAATATCGTCTATATATTGGTCGCAGATGAACTTTACTACTTTCTTAACCTCTGACTCAGAGATGTATGCGGATTGTAGACGAACAGGTTTGGACATTTCACCGCCGAGGTAGAGCATGTCACCAGCACCGAGCAATTTTTCAGCACCCATCTGATCGAGGATGGTACGTGAGTCGATCTGTGATGCTACCTGGAGAGCGACACGAGTAGGGATGTTGGCCTTGATGAGACCGGTGATGACGTTCACGCTCGGTCTCTGTGTGGAGATAACGAGGTGAATACCGACAGCGCGACTCATCTGGGCTAGTCTCACGATAGCGGACTCTAGTTCTCTAGGATAACTCTGCATGATATCTGCCAACTCATCGATGATGATGACGATGTACGGCATGGTTTCTGGCAGGGACTTATTCGCATCCGCTGGGTCGCCTCCTTCCAAGCGGTCAGGATTCTTCTTATTAAATGACGCAATAGCTGGCGCCAAAACGTTCTTGTGATACGAGTCGATGTCCCTGATCGTATTCTTTTCCAACGTGTCATACCTGCGGGACATCTCTTTGGCGGCCCATTTCAAGGCAAGGATAGCTTTCTTTGGGTCGGTGATAACAGGAGTCAATAAATGAGGAATCTTGTTGTATAGGGTCAATTCTACGCGTTTGGGGTCGATCATGATGAATCTCATACTATCAGCAGAGTTGCGGTAGAGTAGGGAAGCGATCAGGGCGTGAATAGTGACGGATTTGCCCGAACCGGTGGCACCGGCGATCAGCATGTGAGGTGCTTTGCCAAGGTTACTGAAATGCGCCTTGCCAGTGATGTCCTTGCCGAGCGAGACTAGTAGAGGCTTTTCTGATTCCTGGAATTCTGCAGCAGATAAGAGGGTTGCTAGTCCGACGGTTGTTTTGGCAGTATTGGGAACTTCGATACCGACTAGAGATTTCCCAGGGATCGGTGCTTCGATACGTATCGGATGTGCTGCTAGTGCTAGAGCCAGGTCATTGTTCAGGCCCACGATCCTAGACAACTTTACTCCTTCAGCCGGTTTCAATGAATAGCGAGTGACAGATGGACCGATCGAGATCTCGTCCATCTCTACTGTGATACCAAAGTTTTGCAGAGTGCGTTTGATGATATTGGCGTTGGCTTTGATGTCGCCAGTTTCAGGTTTACCACGATCTTTCTCGAGGAGTGACATAGGAGGAGCATTGAATGGTCTGAGGCGCGGCATAGATGTCAATGCTGCAAAATTCGCTTCTTCGTCATCTCCGAGATCGAGTCCGGTATTGGCTTTACTCTTCTTTTCTTTCTGCAATGCTTCCATCCTAGCTTTCGCTGCGGCCGCTTCTATCTCTCGTGCACTCAATTGGTCGGCACTCTTCGCACTGGCTGCCGCGACCATCTCGTCGATGTCGTCTTCGTCATCTGTTGCTGCGATCTTGGCGTCTGTCGATTCCTCAGTTTCTTTCTTGCGCCAGAATGCCAACATCTCCCAGGTGATATGTAGATCGAATGTCATGAAGATCGATATGACCAGGACGGCGGTCATCAGTATCGATGTGGCCAAGTAGTCGATAAGTTTGAGGAATGGATAGTCGATGAACTTACCGATCACACCGCCAGCGCCAGTATAGATGAGGTGGATCAATCCTAGGCCCGAGACGAAGAATAGGAGGGCGCCGAGGGCTTTGGATATTTGGAACTTACTTTTGAGGCCTTGTAGGAAAGTTATGCCGAGCATGGCGAAAACTAGAGGTATCAAGTAGTAGCCGATACCGAACATTCTAGAGAGAAATATGAATGCATAATCACCGACTACTCCCGCCTTTCCAAAGGCGGCCAACAGGGCGATCGTAGCTACTAGGAACGAGAGGATGGCAGAGATGGCCTGCACCGTGCCAGTACTCATCTCATCCCAGAATCTGATTTTCTTGCCAAGGTCGGTATCTTTTTTCTTTGCCATGATGGTAGTTTATTAATTTATGTCTAAATAATAGCACATATAATTTCAAAATGTACTTCGTCACTGCATTGAAAAACAGTATTCATGTTTACGGAATGGAATATTGTCATGTAGAGAAGGGGGCGCTTGCTTTTCTCACCTCAAAGACTATAATGGACACATCAAAGACAGGGAAATGCCAGGAGATTTCATCAAGGACATCAGAATCAGTATAAAGGACACCGATATATCATCATGGACAATTCAGAGACAAACAATCAGGACTCGTTCAGTAACCCTTTGAACTGGAAATCACTAGGCTTTTTCTCCGCGGAGGACTACCTGATCTATCTGTTCAAAAAGACAGAAAAAATTACCGCCGCGCTCTATCTCGTCTCTGGACTTCTAAAGGACGATGAGCCGATCAAGTGGGAACTTCGTGATAGGGGTATAGACCTATTGTCTTCGTCCTTTACGGCGTCGAGTGCGGTTCCTGGTGACAAGAGTGTAGTTATCCAGTCGATTTTTACTGCCGCGCTCGAGACTTTGTCTTTATTGAATGTAGCGAAGATTTCCAACCTTATTTCGGAGATGAATCACCAGCTTCTGGTGCGCGAGATCGATCTCGTTGTTGGTATGCTCCGTGATCGACTAGCACAGAGTGCTGAAAAGGCAGGTTACGTTCTCTCAGAGTCATTCTTTAAGACACCAGATTTGTTCGCGTCGGGTTTCAGGATTGATAATAGAGGAAATACTGGTCATGGGCCGAGAGATTCCAAAGGGCAAATGTCCAATACCCAATACCCAATTGCCAATAAAACTGCCACGTCTATTCAAGGCCACGTTTCTATTCAACAGAAGAAAACCAATAGACAGGAGGTGATCTTGAATATTCTGGGAACGCGAAGTGATCTGACGATAAAGGACTTCGCCAAGGTGATCAAGGACTGTAGTGAGAAGACTATACAACGCGAACTTATCGATTTGTTAAATAGGGGAATCATCAAGAAAGACGGTGAGAGGAGATGGAGTAGATATTCCCTAAAATGAACAATATTCCTGCCTGCCGGCAGGCGAGGCAATGACGCAATGTCCACTGAATATTGTGTCATTGGACGTTGAACATTCTCTTGATTGACTAATAGCACGAAATCAGCTAATATGGCTCTATTACTACACGAAGCCACAAAAGCATGAGAAAACATGGATTTGAGGCCTTTTTTAGTAAATAAATATAGTATAGTTAGTAATGTTATCCACACATCACCCTTTTGCATAGTGTGTACATTATGAGCTATAATGTTTTGCAACGAGTGTGTTACAAGTTTCGTACTTATAATACCCTCGTCCCAAAGCATAACAGCAGAGGGGATCCTACCTCGCGAAAGCTTCGTAGGATAGACACGAACTTTGAAAACTAAATAATATCTAGTTAGATAAGTTCGTATTTAGTGTACCCACAAAATCTCGTACTTCGGCGTGTCGATAGCGTTGAGGTGGGAGAAGTGGCATGAGTTAGATTATCAGTTAGCTTACTAGCCGCATCAATCTTTCCTTCGAATTATAAATAAATGGAGAGGCATGCGTAAAATTATAAAAAATGAAAAAAATAATGATCGCGACAGGCGTTGCCGTATTGGCAGTTGCTATGATCGCTTCAGCACAAGGTTACGCTTTTAAGACCAACCTAACAGTCGGTTCTACTGGCGCTGATGTTGTTGCTCTTCAGACATGGTTGATTAGTAGTGGTTACAGTATTCCTTCAGTTGTTGCAAAGACAGCAGCTCCAGGATACTTCGGTTCTCAGACAAAGGCAGCAGTTCAGGCTTACCAGACAGCAAACAAGATTCCTTCAACAGGTTTCGTTGGTCCTTTGACCCTCGCATCTTTGAATGGTAGTGCAGTTGCAACTCCTGCAGCAGGAACAGTTTGTCCTACAGGCATGATTTGTACTCTAATAGGTGCTGGTAACACACTTCCAGCAGCAGGTGTACCAGCAGCTCCAGTAGGAATCACAACCCCAAATGTAGCAGGTATTCTTTCAGCTTCACTATGGTCAAGTCCTTCAGGCGTTTCAGTCTATAAGGGTCAGGCTTATGATGTTGCATCTTACAAACTACAGGCAGGAGCTTCAGACATGGCCGTTTCTGGTTTCACGTTTGATTTCGACAATTATATCTGGCTATATGCTAACACCATCACCCTCAAGGATGAGGCAGGTGTTGTCGTAGGTACAGTCAGCAACTTGAATTCTTCAAGTTTTGTTGAAATTACAGCCGGTAGTGATTATCGCATCACCGTCCCAGCAAGTTTTGTCGTCAAGTCCGCACAGAGCAAGTACGTCACGGTTAACATTGGATTCCTTTCGAGTTCAGATCGTTGCCCAACAAATTCTTGCTCACTTTCTATCCTCGGAGCATCAGTTCGCTCAGTTGACGGAACCGGAGTTACGGATACACAAAACGTAGGTAGTGCTCGCACTTTCACATATCAGGGATCAAACAATGGTCAGATCAACGTGAAAGCTGATAGTACTCAGCCAGCGATAGGAAATGTGCAGATCTCGACATCTGTTAATACCAATAAAGTTCTATTGGGTATATTCGATATCAAGTCTGCTAACGTAGCTTCAAAGTTACAGAGCTTGGCTATTAACGTCACCACAAACGGAAGAGTCTCTGATATCTTTGGCACCATCTCTATCTCAGCCGCAGGTCAGACATATTCCGCAAGTCTACTTTGCCCAGTAGCAACTCCAAACTGTACGTCAGCTTCAGCTGATGCAACTGGAAGTTCAACAGTGGCACATTTCACCAGTTTGGTGATCCCGTTGGCCGCTGATGTTTGGACTCCAGTATCAGTTTATGCAAACGTCAATGCTGATACGTCAGGTCAAGTGAATAATAGGTCTGCTTCGACCAGTCTCGCCGCGATCGGTTCAGCAGGTTTGTCAACAAACAATCCTAGTGTGATCGACAACTCTTACAACACCCTCGCTGTGAATCAAGCAACACCAGTTAGTAATGTACTAACATTTACTTCATCTGGTATTTCACAGAGTGGTCTAGCAAAAACGATTGGAAACGTAGTATCAAACACAGGTGCATCGTCAACACAAACGTTTACGTTCACTTATACTTTGACTGCTGGTAACAATCCTATCTACGTTAGTAGTACATATCCACTTGCTGTTACAGTCTCTAATACTGTCACTGGCGGAACGGTTTCGAACGTCAGCTTCCGTGATAGCGACACTACAGGTGATAACACAGGTTACTTCTATGTAGATGCAGGTAATTCCAAGACCTTTACTGTTACCAATAAAGTATCTGGTTCTCCTGGAGCAGTAAATGGAACATATTCTATAACTGCCCTCAAGTATGGAACAAACTTTGTTGGTGGTGTAATTACAGGTGCTGGTACTCTATCGGCTCCTACGATTTCAAACAGCCTTTCTGCTGACCTCGCTTTCTAACCCAGTCGGGTCAGTTAGTTGTAGTCTAGCTTAAGGTTATCCTCCCAACGGGTTACAATGTTGGACTACTTCGCTCTTCGTTGCTCAGAGAGCTACGAAGTCCGGAGAGCACTTTAGCCCCGAGTTATCTCGGGGCTTTTGTGTTGTTCAAAATGCTCAATAGCATGTATAATTGACATTGAAATGAATAAAATAAATAGATATCATAAAAACATAGCAATTCTCGTTGCGATCATGATCATAGTGTTCGTTGTTGGGGGTGTAGCGAATACCCGCGCTTCCACGTGTATCAGTTTGAATGCTGATCTAGGTTATGGTGCAGTTGACAATGTTGCTGGCGGACCAGTGTCCCAGCTTCAAGGTTTCTTGAGAGATTCAAATTATTTAGTAGCATCATCGACAGGTTATTTTGGTCAGGCAACTCTATCGGCAGTTAAGGCATTTCAGACATCGGGCAGTGTTTCATCAACGGGTTATGTAGGGCCGCTGACACGTGCCATGATCACTCAGAAGAGTTGTATCTATAGTACGTCAAATACATCTGTCGTTGGTTCTTCTGCCGCTACAGTGAATTCAGTACCACCGTCAGTTTCTGTGCCGATCTCATTGCCAGCTATTTCTCGTGGATCCATAACTTCACCTGTTACTGGGCAAGTTATCTCCATAGGAAGTTCGACCGTTATTAGATGGAGTCGCTCATTGACAGGGAATTATGATCTCAGCCTAGAGCAGCCTGGTGGAGCTGGGGTGGGGTTTATCGCCAATGATCAGTTTTCTGGAACGAATCAAAATCAATACATATGGAAAGTCGGCAAGATTTTCTTGACTCAGTCCAATTCTTATCAAACTGTTCCTGCAGGTACATACCGCATCCGTCTCCGTGATAGTTCTGTAGGCGACCCTGCCACGGATCAGCTTAGTGGCTGGTTCACGGTCATCGCTTCACAATTCTCTGTTAGCTCGATCGTTCCGCCGCGTGGTTTGGCGGATGATTCGACCTCGTTTGTGTTGTTTGGTTCGGGATTAACGCCATCTACGCATATATATTTTGATTCGAACTATTCTGGTCTTCGGGCAACGAATAGATACGTATCGCCCGACGGATCATTAGTCGTCTTTACTGTTCCTACTACTGTGCCAGCAGGTTCACATATGCTGTATATAAATGACGGACAGAGTTCGTCGCCTTTATCAATGCCATTCGTAGTTTCAACAATCCAATGAAAAACAATATCATGATCGTTTGTGCTCTGGGAGTGTTCATATCTACGAATCTTGTAGTTGCCGCCGCTACGCCCACATTGGTTATCAGCAATACTGCTTCATCTGTGAATATCGCTGTTACTGGAGCAGATCATAATGCGACTGTAACATTCAATTATCCGAATACATCAGTGAGTAACCCGGGGAGTGTTTCATACACATCATTAGATCTCGGCCAGACAGATTCTAGTGGGTCATTCAGCGTCTCTGTTGCACCAAATTCCTACGGGTTGAGTGGTGGTATCTCTACATATGTGACAGTCGGGGGTTCAAGTTCTAGTCATGTTGCTTGGCCAATATCTACGAGTACAGCTTCACAGGTAGGATCATTGTCACTATCACAGCACAGCATCTCATTGGTTGTTGGTCAGAGTGTCAGTATTTTTCCAATGAATACTGCCAATACGGTATATATCCAAGGTAATTCGAATTCATCCGTTGCATCAGCGTATGTTCAGTCGAGCAACAATTCAGTATCTATAACAGGGTTGAATGTTGGTTCTTCGATCGTCTCTATTTGTGCTCCGACGGCTGGATGTGGCGCTGTTAGTGTTACAGTGACGGCACCAACCCAGAAGATTACTTTTAGTCAATCTCCCATTTATGTTATCGCCGGACAGCCATCCCAGAATTTCAGTATCTATGGTCCAGGCACATACTATGGATTGACGAATACGAATAAAGACGCGATCTCCGTCAGTATAGACGGCACCAACCTGATCCTGAAAGGGCTCGCTATTGGCAAGTCGACGATATCAATATGCGCGGATGGTTACTCGTGTGGTTCAGTTACGGTGAATTCTCTGAGCTCTGGAAGTTCTATACCAACTCAGGCTACTATACTTGCTCCTGTTACCTCAGGTTTCGATCAGCCTCCACAAATTTCTTCTCTCACCATATCTTCGAACAATGCAGACGGGTTATTTTTTGGTCCGAGTAGTACGATCAGTATCAATTTTGGCACCAATGTGTCAGTAACGAATGTTCAAGTAAAAATTGCAGGAGTACAAACATTAGTGACACAAGGCAGTAATGGTTTGTATTACGTATCATATAGGTCGACTGGAAACGCAGCGATGCCATTATCGGCAATCGCATCTTTTACCGATCTTTCTGGTAGGGTGGGGCAGAGTTACTTTTGGATAGGGAATTCCGCCGTAAACTCTCCGACGGCAAGCACTGTCAGTGCAGTTAGTACTTCAAATGGTCATGTTGGAGTTCCTAGTCAATTGTCTGGTTCAGGATCTTTTACCAAATATCTATACTCAGGTATCTCTGATTCGGAAGTTACTATACTACAGCAGAGATTGAAGGCGGGTGGCTTCTTTACTGGTCTGGTCACGGGGTATTTTGGTCCACAAACCAAAGCCGCCGTAGGGGCATATCAGAAGAAGAATGGTTTAGCTGCTGTCGGCGTAGTCGGTCCTTCGACTAGAACTCTATTGAACAAGGGTATCTAGTTCATGCTAGAGTGTAGTGTATTAGCTCAAAAAGACTGTCAAATCCATGAAAACACACAAGATCGCAAGATATATAACGATCGCCGCTTTGTTCCTTATACCGATATTTCCGTTGATTGCATTTGGATCGCTTACGTTTCCATTCATCACGGGTAAGGCATTTTATTTTCGAGTATTGGTTGACATAGCCTTCACTGGGTGGGTGATTCTCGCGTTTCTCGATGCAAAATATAGGCCCAAAATGACAGCTCTCACTATCGCCGTGAGTGCGTTTGCTCTCATAACTCTAGTTGCGAATATCGTCGGTGTTGAGCCACTTCGCAGTTTTTGGTCAAACCTTGAACGTATGGAAGGTTGGATAACGATCATCCATCTGTGGGCATTATATATGGTGATGACGAACGTGTTCGGACAAGGTGAGGAAGGGAGAAAATTGTGGCACAAGTGGTTAAACTTTTCACTTTTCGTCTCTGCGATCGTTGCTGTTTATGGTATTTTTCAATTGTTTGGTTGGACGAATATTCACAAAGATGTCGGCAGGTTAGATGCTTCATTCGGTAACGCAGAATATTTGGGTGTTTACATGATATTTGGTGTCTTTCTGGCAATATACATGTTTATTGTTACAAAATCGAAAGCGGCGATTTCAAAGAAAGATATGGTAAAAAAAACACCATATAGGTGGGTATATATTGCGCTGGCTGTCTCGTTCGTTGTTGTCACGTTTGGAACACAAACGCGCGCGGCTATACTAGGTCTAATTATAGGAATATTGCTATCGGTTATAATATTCGCATTCTTTAATAATGGTGAATCCAAAAAACCTCGATGGATCGCGGGTTGTCTAGTTGGGCTAATGCTACTTATCGGAGCAATATTTTGGCTGAATCGTAGCGCTACTTTTATACAGAAGAGTCCTCTCTTGAGTCGGTTTGCTTCGATATCATTGACTGATGCATCCAATCAAGCACGCTTGTATATATGGCCGATGGCTTTGGAAGGTGTCGTGGAGCGGCCGATTCTCGGTTGGGGACAAGAGAATTTTAGTTATGTTTTCCAATCTCATTATAATCCAGCGATGTATGGTCATGAGCAATGGTTCGATCGTGCACACAATGTTTTTCTAGATTGGTTGATCAATGCCGGGATCATTGGTTTGTTATCATATTTGGCATTATATTTATTGTTTGGTATCTATGTTTGGAGATCATCGATGAGCACTGCTGAAAAGTCTGTTTTGAGTGGTCTTCTCGTTGCGTACACAGTGAACAATCTGTTCGTGTTCGATAATCTGGGAAGTTATGTTCCATTCTTTGCTATGCTTGCTTACATCGATGTCTCTAGCTCTGGAAGAACTATAAAATGTCTTGGCACAAATCCTGCGAAGGAGGAATTTGTTAATTATGTCGTTATACCTATATCTGCGGTATTACTCATGGTTACGGTGTATTTCTTTTCGATGAGACAGTTCATCGTTAGTGTGAAATTGGTCAATGCTGTTAGTACGTGTGGCAATACTAGCGTTGACATTGGAGCGTTCCGTGGAGCAGTCGATACGAACTTATATATGACTGAACAGGAAGTTCGTGAACAGTTGTATTCATGTCTAGTTGGTGCGTATTGGGACGCTGACTTTACTAGAGATAGGAAACAGGAATTTGCTGAATTGGCAAAAAGAGAAATGGCGGATCAGATAGTATCAGCACCGATCGATGCAAGGGGTTATTATCTTATAGGTCTATCTCTCAACCAGATAGGCCAGATCGGTGATGCGGAAAAATATCTTTCCAAAGCTCATGAGTTATCGCCATCTAGACAGATATTTAGTTTTGAATTGGCAGCTGATCTGATATACATGAGAAAATATGATGAAGCATTGGCAATATTGAAAGAAACATATGATTATGCACCTCATTATGTTCAGGCAGCAAAAGCCTACGCGATCGCGCTCCAATTGACTAGCAATGACGCACAGGCTCGATCTGTCCTTTCGGATGATCCTTTGTTTAATACCACATTGAGTAATGTAAAGACCTATGCTGCCAATAATGATCCCAATAAGCTGTTTGCCTTATTTAAAGGTGTTACATTTGTTTCTGCTGACGCGAATATTGTGATTGCTCAGGCACAGATGGAATATACCCAAGGAATGGTACAGCAAGCTATCCAGACGCTACTCATACTTGGAAATATTCATCCTGAACTCAAGGTTGGTGTCGATTCGATGATAAAACAAATGAGTAGATAATCCATTTCAAATCGCATCTTATTTTATGCCCCAAACCCACGAAAACCACAGAGAGCTAGTGATGCGTCTAGGTGGATGGGATCAAATATTGTCTTGTTGACAATGACTTGACAATAGAAATCAGTTTGGTTTACAATAGAGTTACCTATATGAATAACAAGGAAAAAATTCTAGCATTAATAGAAAAACAAGGAAAAGTTACATCTCGAGAAATCATCGAGAATATAGGTGTATCTAGACAGTATGTCAATCTTGTCATCTCTGGACTCGTTGGAGAAGATAAGGTTATGAAGGTTGGATCAACTCGATATGCTCTTTATGTTTCCAAAAAATATTTAGCTGAACATCCTGATGTGGTTCCGAATGACTTCAAGAAAAAATACGTAAACCAGGCACTCGAAGAGCATAAAATATTTCTTGAAATAGAAGACAAGCTACCTCGGCTCAAAGAGTTGCCGGAAAATGTGCGTAGTATTTTTACATTTGCTTTTTCAGAAATGTTTAACAATGCTATCGAACATTCCAAATCAAAAATAATCTCTATGGAAGTAACCATGCGAGATAAGTTTCTCTCTTTTATCATAAATGATGCAGGTGTCGGTGTATTCCGTAACATTATGAAAAAACGGAACCTGAAATCGGAGATCGAAGCTATCCAGGATTTACTCAAAGGCAAGACTACGACTATGCCAAAATCGCATTCTGGTGAAGGAATTTTCTTTACCTCCAAGTCGGGGGATATGTTTACACTAGATAGCTTCGGTCAGATGTTGGTAATAAATAATTTATCCCATGATATTTCTATGCGAACAACATCAACTGTTAAACGTGGTACGAGAATCATTTTTAAAATTAACACTGATTCCGATCGACACCTGAATGATATTTTCAAAAAGTTTACCAATCTAAACGATGAAAGTGATTATGGTTTCGACAAGACCGAAATTCGTGTAAAACTATTTACTTCAGGCGGAGTTCATATCTCACGCTCGCAAGCACGCAGAATTTTGGTAGGACTCGATAAATTCAAGGTTATCCTTTTTGATTATGAGAATGTGCCTCTTGTAGGACAGGCATTTGCTGATGAAATCTACCGTGTTTTTCAGGAACGCCATCCTGATATCCGCCTTGAAGACGAAAACATGAGTGAGAGTGTAAACTTTATGGTTGAACGAGCAAAGAATGAAGCTAGAAAGAAACAATAAATCCTGTAGATTCAGTAAATTATTCGAATATTTATGCCCCAAACCCACGAAAACCACAGAGAGCTAGTGATGCGTATAGCCAAGACTGATTTCAAGCTACGTTACCACGGGAGTGTACTGGGCTATGTGTGGGTCGTCTTGAAGCCGCTACTCATGTTCACGATCTTGAACTTTGTCTTTTCCTCTATCTTCAATTTCCGTAACTCTGGCACGCCGTACTATCCGCTGGAACTATTGACGGCGCTTCTACTATTCCAATTCTTCTCTGAAGCGACTATGACGGGTCTCACATCTCTAGTCTCCAAAGCTCAGCTCGTCACGAAGATATATGTGCCGAGGTGGACTATAGTCCTCGGGTCTACGATGAATACCTTGTTCAGCTACGGTATCAACCTGATCGTTCTCGCATTCTTCTTTGTGTTATATCACAAGGCGCCGACACTTTCCGGGGTAGTTATGTTCCTGGTGTATTCGGCACTTCTATATATTCTCGCCGTGGCTTTCTCGTTCTTGGCCGCTCCGTTCTATGTTCGCTTCCGAGACATTGCGACGATATGGGAAGTGGCATTATCAGTCATCATGTATGCATCTCCTATCATATATCCTCTGTCGATAATACCGATGAAGTATTGGCAGCTCATATTACTCAATCCTGTGGCCTTCATCGTGAACTATGGCAAGCAAGGCCTGATCAATGGTAATTTTACGACTGTGGGGCATTTTGTGGCTATGGCGGCCGGTATAGGACTATCGTGTATCATCGCCTATCTCGTGTTCAGGAAATATGAAAAGACCGTGGCGGAGATGATATAGTTGTTGACATTCGTCTATGATGCGTCTATCAATCGTCTACTATTCGATCATGTGATAGTTTAATATGTCATTTTGGGTCGTTTTTTGCTATGCTTTATCGGATGAGCAATCCTGAACAAAAATCCATGAAAGATGCGCACATCGCGCCCGCACCCGCCCGAACCCCAGCTATTTCTGTCAAAAGCTTGTCCAAGCAGTTCGTCATACCGCATGAAAAGACCAATAGTTTGAAGGGGGCATTCGTCAACATCTTTCGCAAGAATACCTATGAGCGGTTCTATGCCTTGAAGGACGTGTCATTCGAGGTGAAGAAAGGTGAATTCTTCGGCATCCTCGGTAGGAATGGTAGTGGCAAATCAACCCTCCTCAAGATCCTGGCCGGTGTATATACGCCGAGTAGTGGTGCCGTGAAGATAGGGGGACTAGTTTCGCCGTTCCTCGAGCTCGGTATAGGATTCAACCCTGAACTGTCTGGTCGTGATAACATATATCTGAATGCCACTGTCCTCGGACTCTGTGAGAAAGAGATCGATGCCAAGTTCGACTCTATTGTGGCTTTTTCTGAACTCGCGCGGTTCATCGATCAGAAGATAAAGAACTATTCGAGTGGTATGCAGGTTCGGTTGGCCTTCTCCGTCGCAATACATGCCAATAGGGAGATCCTCCTCATGGACGAGGTGTTAGCTGTTGGAGACTCGAACTTCCAGTCCAAATGCCTCCGCGAGTTCGCTCGTTACAAAGAGATGGGCAAGACGGTTATTCTGGTCACGCATGACATAGCTACGGTGCAGAGGTATTGTGACCGCGCGATGCTACTCCGCGCCGGTGAGGTGGCTATGATCGGCACGGCAGAGGAGGTGGGGAATGAGTACATATATCAGAATATGAGTGATGAGGAGAAGAGGATCGTGAAGGAACAAGAGGCGGCGAAGGTAAAGGCAAGTAGAGACGCGGTAAATGCCCGGAAGGACGCAGATAACCTGAAAGGTCAGGCGTTGGAAGATGAGCGTACGAGACAGGCGGTAGAGCAGAAAAGACAGGAAGAGGAACGTAAGAATAAGGTCGCGGAGATTACGGGAGTTGAGTTTCTGGACAGAGATGGTAAGGTTAAGAATGTATTTGAGACGGGGGAGGTGATCAATATAGTCGTGACGAATAAGTTCTATAAAGAAGTTAAGGATCCGATATTTGGGGTGATAATAAAGAGTCTGAATGGTGTCCAATTGTTCGTTACGAATACTGAGTTCAAGAAGATGGTGACCGGCACAATGCCAGTCGGTGGAACGGAAGTAGTATTTGAAATAAAGAATCGCCTAGCGACGGGAACATATTCGATAACTCCAGCCATCGCTGATGTGACCGCCAAAATATTCTTTGACTGGAAGGACAATCTCAAACAGCTGAATATCATCAACAGAGACTACAATTCATTTGGAACTTCTGATTTTGAACATAAGATAATCATAAAGAAATAGGATGAAATTCACAGGTGAACGGATGATACCCGAATATAACAAGGGACAAGCGATCCATATAGAACATATGATGAGGTATCTGTTCGCATCTCAATACGTCAGAGATAAAATGGTTCTAGATATAGCATGTGGGAGCGGGTATGGTTCGAACGAGCTTTTAGAGGCGGGGGCAAGAAGGGTTATAGGTATCGATATTTCAGTTGAGACGATAGAGTATTGTAAAAAGACATATCCGAACACGAACCTAGAATTTATGGTTGGAGGTGTTGAAAAAATTCCAGTAGCAAATAATTCTATCGATGTCATTGTTTCCTTTGAAACTATAGAACATGTTGATGAAAAATCACAGAAAGATTTCTTTGTTGAAAGTAAGAGGATTCTCACGAATGATGGAGTCCTGATCATTTCAACTCCCAATTCTGAGTATTATCCAAAAGGCAACAAATATCATATCAAGGAATTCAATGAGGCTGAGTTCTTGGAAATCCTCAGCAGATATTTTAGAAATGTGGGGCTTTATTACCAATCAGATGAATTGGGACGCGGTATCTATATGACTGCTGTATGTGGGAATGGTGCAAACATTTCGCCGCATGACCCTGGGGCGACATACTTTTCGAAGATCGATATTTCTTCATTGACCACGGAACATGAGATTGCAAAGTCAAAGATTATAGACATGGAACATGTTATTGGATTGAGAGATGCTGAAATAAATAGCAAGAATGGAGAGATTCGGTCTCTGGTGATGAATGTTGAAGAAATGAATAAGAAAGTTTCTGCTAAGGACCAGGAAGTACAAAATAGGAATCAAGAGATCCTCCGCATGGAATCATCAAAGTTTTGGAAAATTAAAACATTTTATGAGAAATTCAAAAATCCAGTATTGCAGTTCGTAAAACTGTCAAAAAAAGCTTGGTATGTATACAGGAGAGATGGTATGCCCAGTATGTTGCGACGAGTAAAAAAGCATGTTATCTATAAGAGGAATGTCTGGAAACAGAATAGAGTGAAGCCGGAGACATATGATATAAAATATATAGGCAAGCTGGACATAGCGACGGTCAAGGAGATCGTATTCGTGAAGACTGGTGATCCTGTAGTTTCCATCATCATTCCAGTATTCAATCAGTGGCGGTATACCTATAACTGTCTCGATTCATTGTTGAAGAATATCACGGGCACATCTTTTGAGGTGATCATCGTAGATGATGGATCAACTGATGAGACGGTAGATATGCTAAAGAAGGTGAAGAATATCGTATATGTAAAAAATAAGAGAAATCTGGGTTTTGTCGGGACATGCAATGCTGGTGCAAAAAAAGCAAAAGGAAAGTATGTAGTTTTTCTCAACAATGATACTTTCGTGAAGACGCATTGGCTGACCGCCCTTTTGGAAACATTTCAGTCTAATAAAAATATTGGTTTAGTTGGTTCGAAACTGATCTATCCAGATGGAAGGCTCCAGGAAGCTGGTGGCATAGTATGGAAGAATGAGAATGCATGGAATTATGGACGATATCAGAATCCGAACGATCCAGAATACAATTATCTTAAAGATGTTGACTACTGTTCTGGTGCGTCGATCATGCTGCCAAGGGAGATTTTTGAAAAATTGGGAGGATTTGACGAAATATTTTCACCGGGCTATTGCGAGGATACGGATCTAGCTTTTCGAGTCAGACAATTGGGTTTAAGAACAGTCTATCAGCCGAGATCCGAACTTTTTCATTTCGAAGGCGTCACATCTGGAAACGATCTGAAAAAAGGCATGAAAAAGTACCAGAGTATAAATAGCGAAAAGTTTTTTAAACGATGGCACGATGTTTTGCAAAAGGAGAATCTCGATGATGCTGAGGACAATGTATTTCAGGCGAGAGATAGGAGTAAGGGGAGGAAAACGGTATTGGTTATCGATCACTATGCACCAACCTTTGACAAGGATGCTGGTAGTAGGACGGTTTATCAATATATCAAACTATTGTGTGAGTTAGGATACAACGTCAAGTTTATAGGAGACAATTTTTATTACGACGAGATATATACGACAGCATTACAGCAAATGGGCGTGGAGGTTTTGTATGGTCAATATTACTATGCAAATTGGAAAAAATGGGTAATGAATAGTTCAAAGAATATAGATTT
>Ga0194054_10000175_pt1 | contig 33298 bp, 29 predicted proteins | sample SepL2210m_MetaG_FD_163628 | JGI IMG/M metagenome (GOLD analysis project Ga0194054, IMG submission 163628) | Anoxic zone freshwater microbial communities from boreal shield lake in IISD Experimental Lakes Area, Ontario, Canada - Sep2016-L227-10m | ecosystem: Environmental > Aquatic > Freshwater... | reverse complement strand
GGGATGGGGAGGGTGTTCGGCATGTGGCGGTTTCCTTTCTTTCTCGATTGCAGTCGACAGGTTTCGTTTAATTTACCGTCTTCAGCCCGATCGCCTGCAGTCCTTCGCGCAGGCGTTGCACCTCGGCTTGTGGCAGCGGGCGCACGGGCCGGCGGAAGACCGGGCTGGAGATCCCGCCCAGCAGCCACTTGGCCACCTTCATGCGTTGGTGCGCGCCACAACCGGGTTCGCCGAAGTTATAGATCAACCGGGCCAGCGGCGCAACGGTCTGCTGAGCTTTCTTGGCGCGGGGCAGATCGCCTTCCAGGCAGGCATGTACCAGTTCAACCATGAGCTCGGGAGCAAACCCGGCGAACCCGATCAGGGCGCCGTCGCCCGCCTCCAGCAGCGTTGGCAGCAGGTACTCATCGTGGCAGGTGATGATGCTCAGGCCCGGACGGGCGGCCTTGAGCTGCTCGTAGTCCCAGAGCCAGCGGGCCATGTCGCGTGTGCCCATCTTGATGCATTGGACCCGCGGGATCTTCACCATCTCCAGCATTTCCTTGAGCGTGTAGCCAGCCTTGGTCCAGGCCGGATACTGGTGGATGACGATGTCGATATCCGCGCCCTCGGCCACGTCGGCGATGAACCCGATGGCTTCGGCGCTCGTGCGGCCGAACCGCAGCCAGTGGTGGGGCGGCATCAGGAGGATGCCGTCCGCGCCGGCTTCCTTCGCCGCGATGGCATGGTCGATGGCCGACAGGTTGCCCTCACCACAGACGCCGCTGATGACCTTGAGGCTCCTGCCGCTCTTCTTCACCTCTTCCGCCACGATACGGGTGACCGTCGCCCGCTCGCTCTCGCGCAGGCTCATGATCTCGCCGGTGTGGCCGTTGGGCACGAGGCCCTTAAGGCCCGGAACCACGGCCAGGTCGCGAATGTAGGCGCGCAGGCCGCCTTCATCCATCGATTCGTCTTCATGAAAAGGACATAGGGTCGCGGGGAATACGCCCATCCAACGATGCTCTCGATACTTACTCATTCGCATGTCTCCTTGTGTTATCGAATCCTTGACTACCATGGATAAGCCGAAGTATGTGCTAATAAGCGTGGCATGGGTATGGCATATTGTGCTTTCACTCATTTGGCATTTTGTGCTATTTTCTCGGCATGGACTGGAACGGTATCGACGTACGCATTGACTGGACCCGCTGCACGCGGCGGCGGTGGCCGGCGATGGCGCGGTTGGACTTCTCGCCGCAGGAACGGCGCAAACGGCGCAACGTGCTCCTCTACTGGTGGGCCGGACGCGGCGAGCGGCGGCTGCCTACCGGACAGGTGCCGATCCACGCCGGGTTTTGTCACTGGTCGCGGCCGGGGTGGACCTATGAATGCTCGCAAAGCCCCCGCAATCCGCTGGGCGTGACGGCGATCCACTTCGACCTGCTCGATGCGCAGGGCCGGGTCATCCCCCCGGACTCGGCGCACCTGCCGCCGGAGCAACTCACCGTGCGGTCCCCGCGTCTCGCGGAGGAGGTCACCCGCTGGATCGCCGAGCGCGCCATGGACGCCCGCGCGGGAATGGCCCTGCCGCCGGAACTCGAGACGGCAGCGAACAGCCTGCTGCGCGGGTTGCTGATCAAACTCACGCACGACACCCCCTTAATCCCCGGACCGCAGGCCGCCGAGGAACCCGTGGCCTGGCGCCGGTTCACGGCCCACATCCAGGAACACCTGCACGATCTGGGCGGAGTCAACCGACTGGCGGAAAAGGCCGGCTACACGCGCAGCCACTTTTCGCGGTTGTTCAAGACCCAGACCGGCCTCAGCCCCCGGCAATACGTGATCAACGCCAGGGTCGTACTGGCCAAGGAGTTGCTACGCGGGACCACTTTGAGCGTCAGCGAGGTGGCTAAGCGTGCTGGCTACGGCGACATCTTCCTCTTCTCCAGGCAGTTCAAACGGACTGCGGGACTAACGCCTTCCGCCTACCGGTCCCGCGCCCGCGAGTAATCACCGGATTGTGGGTCAGGGACTCCAGGGACACCTGCCGTGCAAGTCGTTGGATATCAATAATCTCTTTTCGGACCTGACATAGCTCGAGGCACCAAGTCAGAGAGGTAATTCCACAGAGAAAACAATTAATAGCGGCCATAGCGCTGGATGGCGGCCATCAGCAGGCGCATGCCGGTCAACCGGCTACCGTTGTTGATGGAGCCTGCTGCGGCGAATCGCAATCCGCGTTTTACTTTAGCCTGCTCGAAATCGCGAAGGAACTCGGCCACCATATTGGCCTCCTCGTTCCGGCTGAAGGTAAACGGCGCCAGTTGCCCGTCAATCACAGCGTTCGGACAGTATTGACGAATCTCTGCAACTGTCAGGGTCGGGCCGAAATTGGTTCCCTTGAGGTCCAATTCCGAGAGCAAGGGCAGCAGGTGGCCCATGTTTGAATCGCTATGCTGATAACGCCAGTCCTCGGGTTTCGGCGCATACCGGGCAAAAACGGCTCTGTGGATCGGCATGGCAAACCACTCGTATATCTCTGCATTAAAGAGGCAGCAATTATCATCCGCCCACCCCCACCCTTTCGGCGCAGTATCCGGCGTGAATCCCGCCTCCTCGTCAATCACCCGCGCCCGCTCCAGAATGGCCCGCTGGATCAGGTCACCAAATCGGCGCATCAGGGCGGGATCATCAAAGAAGAGAAACAACATATTTTCAATGCCATACACGGAACAGGCAAACGTGCAGGGACCACGCTGCCATCGATAGAGCGGCAGCTTCACACCCAGGGCGTCCAGACGACGTTTCTCATCAGACCAGTTATCGGGCAGCAGAAAATCATGTAAATGCTCCAGTCGCTGCTCCACACGATCCAGGAGCCTTACCAGTTCACCCGGGGTGCTGGCTGACTGCTTTAGCCACCATGACCCGGTCGCGCCTCCTTCCCAAACATTTTTGGATTCGAAGATATCATTCAAGCCCTTGACTTCCGGGCATTGTAAAGTCCGGTCGACAGACTTTTCGGTAAGCAGGCGACGTCCCACGATTTTTTCAGACAGATCGTTGTAGCGCCGGCTCAAGTCGAGCGCCCATGCTTCGTCCGTGTACTGGAAGCGCCACCAATCCTGCGCCACCCCCAGTTCATCAAACACACATTCCCAGTTGCAGATCGCTCCGAGGGGAATCTGTGGGATATCGGCGCCAAAGGGATCCTTATTCGCAACTTCCTGATCGGCCCAGAAACGCTCGATATCAACCGGGGCCAAACCGCCATTGGCCTTTGTATCGGCCAACAATTGATCGACCTGCTGCCGCTGTTCCGCCGTTGCCTGTTCGTATGCACCCATGACTGAATCCTCCTGCTTCAACTTATTAAGACGTATACTACTATGTCATAATACTGCTTGTTGACGCCATAATCATGTCATATTAGGATTTAACCATGTCAATTAATGATATTTCTGCGACTGAGGCACGGTTCACGGCGACGTCGCAAAGTCAAGCGGCGCCAGCGTGCATGAGTTTTCCCGGGTGCGGACGCTTCTACCTCACCAATCTCACCCTGTTCGAGAAACACGAGGGATCTACAAGGCAGCGCGAACATCGCCATGAGGTATTTCATCTCGTGCTGTTTTGTCAGGCGGACAACGAGATGATCCTGGAGGGGCGCAAGATTCCGACCCGTCGCGGGCTCTGCCTCCTCACGGCTCCCGGTGAGGCGCACTGCTTTCTCCCCCGCAGTAAAGGGATTACCCGTTATCATGCCATCACCTTCGCCTACGAAGGTATGGAATCGCCGCCATCGTGGCTCTCACTCCTGAACCATTACACAGGAATTCCCCTGCGGAACGCCCCTTCGGTGATCCAGATGCCCGAATCCGCCATGCTCACGCTTCCGCCCCTTCTGGCCAGTCTTCGCGACACCCTGTCGTCATCCGGCCCCATACCTGTCTTGAATCTCCACCTGGGCGTCCTGCAGTTGTTCGCGTTTATTGCAGGTGTTCTGGGCGGACAACAATTGCCCGGCACCCCGGCGATGCGATCCCCTGAAGTCAGCGCCCACGATTATCTTGATGCCCATTACACCCGAGCGGGCGGACTGGCGGCAGTAGCCGCCCGGGCGGGAGTGACTCCCGCACATCTCGGACGACTGTTCAAGCACCGTTACGGCGTTTCTCCCGGCCGCTACCGCGACGAGCTTCGTCTCGACGCCGCGCGCAATCTGCTGCGCCAGAGCGACCTCCTGGTGAAGGAAATCGCCTTCCAGACGGGATATTCCGACGCCTTCACCTTCTCCAAGGCATTCCGCCGCCATTGCCACTGCACTCCCCACGCCTATCGTTCACACGGCTCCAAGGAGCGAAGTGCCGGTATTCCCCTCTCAACCCGGTCATGACATGCGCTTCCGCCGGTAGTCTGTTGAACTCACCGCCATCTGCGATAGTGTCAGGGAGCGGGCCGAAACCATCGCCGCCGCACAACACTGCGCGGCCTATACCGATCATCGCGCCCGTCCCCTGTCACACTGAAATCTTTGATGGGATTTAGAATCAATTTCGTTTTCAGTTCATGGTTACGTTTATGGTTACGATTTGATGCGCTCCTGCACTCACGGTAATCTCATTCCCGACCACACGAGGTACCCCCGAATTCTTTATCGGCTTCTCATTCAGATCGATATACTTCGAGTCCTTCACCTTTCGCCATAAACGGATCGTGTCGGCCCACCTTTGCCCCGTCGGATTCCATAGCCGGATAACCAGCCCCCCCCCCTGCTCGGCCGGCTTTATCGAAGACAGCACCAACCTTCCCGCTTTCACCTCGATAAAACTCTGCGTCGCTGGTTCCTTACCCGTCATCGCCGGGTATCCGGATGGCCGGGATCCGGTCTGACGACTAATGATGCCTGCCTGAATTTTAGCGAGTTCACGCATGGCCTCGGCGCGTGGCAATACGCCACCAAACGGCATGAGTGCAAAACGATGGATAATTAGCCCACGTTCCAACCCATCCGATTCTCCGCTCGTCCCTACAGTCTTGCGGAAGGAACGCAGCAACGTGATCTGCATCGTCCGACGTCGGTCATCAGCCACACCGCCCTCGTGCAGTCCACCCGCCGAGAGAAAGGCCAGCCCACGCCTTCCCGCCGCCACGGACTGCATCCCCAGGAATGGCTTCTCCGCCTGCTCCATCTCCTGCCAAGTGGACGTCGCGGCATCTACCCGGATTTCCCGCTCAACGAAATCGAAAGGATGGTGCGCCAAGTACGTCTTAGCCCCCGCACAATCCGTAGGTAACAGCACCTTCAGCCGGTGATCCTCGACCGTGTTATCGATATGCGTCTCCACATCCACAACACGGGCACCACGCCGTAATGAAATCTGGCTGGAGACGATCAGCGGAACCTGTTCAATTACAGGCCGCTCCAAGGCGTGGTCGTAGCAGGCCGGGACCATCAGGGTCACCGTTACGCGGAACGACACGATCTCAGGCCCGTCATAAACCACGGCTACCTGCGCCGCACTGGCCGTTGATAGCCGTTGTTCATCGTTAAGCGAATGCCCGTGAAACCAGCCGTCACCAACCTCACTTCGATCCTCGAAGATTAACAGATCCGTATACGACTGACCGGTAACCTTGTCCGTGAGCGTGAGTGTCCCGTTGGATGCGATCGCAACCGCCAGATACTCGTTTTCTGCCGAAGTCGGTCCGGTGCGCAGGGTCCCCACGCTCCGTACCGGCATCGGGGACGGCTTGACACGAAGCGAAACAAAGCCGCAGGCGGGAAGTTCAACCCGTGCGGCAACCGTGTAGCGTGTGAAATCGCCGTCACTAATGAAACAGAATCTGGCAAACCGCGAGCGTTCGCTGGTTTTGGGAATAAAGGCCAACCTCTGATACGGAACGGTGTTGCCTGCGGCATCCTCCAATACGAATGTTTTAAGCCGTTGAGTATTGAATCCGTCGGCAGAATCCGTCGGCCAGTCGGTCGGTAGATCCACATCAAACGTCACAGCTTCATCCCTTGTAGTCGGCAGGGCATTCACAAGCGTGAGCGTAAACTCGTCTTTAGCCCGAGCAAGATCGCCGCACCCTGCCGTCAATGCGCCTAACGCCTGTACCCGCAACTGCTCTCCCAGCACTCGCGCCTGATCGTAGCGGTACATCATATCGCGATGAACTTGATCGATGGAGCAGCCACAGATAGAATCATGCGCATGATTGAGCAACACATTGCGCCAGGCCACCCGGAGGTGCTGTTCAGGCATGTTTGCCCCGTTCAGATTGGCTATAGCAACCAGGGGTTCAACCCATTTCTCGAGCAGATTCTGACAGGTATCATTAGCCTGCTTCATCCGTACCCGCGCCGAGACACAGTTGGGGATCAGCCACAGATAGGGCGCTTTGTTCTGACTGGGTTCGCGCAGTTCTCCCCGGCGTAAGGGCAGCGACCGGGCCGTGCGACGTGCCTCCTTGAAAAACTCCGGAAGCGTGGAGTGATGCGGCCGCACTTCCGGACAAGCCGCACGGATGAGCCGGAGATATCGCTTAACCTCTGAAGCGGGAGCAATGTGGTCCATCGCATCCATCAGGCATAGGGTTTTTCCGTTGGCACGGCTCATCTCGTGGCGCACATAGGCGGCCATTTCCTTGCGGCAATGCTTTTCACGAACGGCTGTGACCGCATCCGCGTCATCACCGGCCGCCATCAGATCCGCTCCGAATTCTTTCATTCCGCTGGTCAGAAAGGTGTCAACCTCCATCACCGTGCGCGGCACTGCCAGCGCGCCATATCCCTGCAAATCCTGCAATTTGAAGGTGAAACAACGGGAACCATCCGGTGCCTCCCACGTGAAAAACATGGGGGTAGTGGATTCGTTGGTGCCGCGGCCAAGAAGCACGTCGCGCATGCCAAATCCTGCAAAAATCTGGGGCAATTGTGAAGGATGCCCGAACATGTCGCACACAAACCCCACCGGCATGGGCTCCACGCCCCACTCGCCCGCAATCCGGCGTCCAAGTAACAGGTTGCGGATAAGGGCCTCATCTCCGACGCAGAACAGGTCGGGCATGGTGAACCACGGCCCGATCAGGATCCGCCCTTCGCGAATCAGCGAGGCCAACCTCCCCCGGTTCTCCGGTCGGATTTCAAGATAGTCGTCCAACACACAAGTTTGCCCGTCGAGATGAAAATACCGAAAATCAGGGTCACGCTCCATCAGGTCGAGCAATTCATCCATCAAACGGACCAAGAGAAACCGGTATTCCTGAAAAGGGCGGTACCACTCCCGATCCCAATGGGTTCCTGAAATATAATGAGCATCGTAAGTTATCGTTTTTTTCATGATTGTCTCCGGGTCATGTTCCTTCTTCAATTCGTATTAAGAACGGTCTATTCGATGGCCGCCTCGGCCATGGCCTGTACATTCGCGGGAGGAACATTCGGCAATAACGCCTCATGACTGGGGCTGACAATCAACCCGGGTCCCAACAGCTTTTTGACACGCCGCACCTCAGCTTTGATGTCATCAGGTGTTCCATGCACCAGCAAATGCTGGGTGTCGATACCGCCCATAAAGGCGATCTGCCCCTTAAAGTCACGCGCCAGCGTTTCGGCATCCATGTTATGGGCCAACGCCTGCAACGGATGCAGGCAGTCCACACCGGACTCAACAAGCCGGCCAATCACACGATGAATAGCACCGCAGGAATGCAGGATAACTTGATACCCCCACCGGTGTCCCTGCTCCGTAAACCGCTTAAACCAGGGCATGATAAACTCGTCAAACTGCTCGGGACCGCAAATTAAATCCAATTGCGTGCCAAAATCGTTGCCGAAGAAAAACCCATCCAGCCGGTTTCCCGCGAGCTTGAAAAACCGCTCATTGGCCTCGTAATAAAAGCCGCAAACCCGATCGGTAACGGCATGAACCACATCCGGGTTCGTGTACATCTTCACCATGTAATCTTCCATGCCGAACAGATCCATGATGTTGTGATAAAAACAGGTCCAGAACCCGCTTGCCCGGTATACCTCACCGGCATTGTCCAACGCCGCCAGACAGGTATCGAAGTTCAGATAATCCGGATTGGGCCAGGGGTAATCCTCGACCTCACGAACATCCTCGCAGTTGGCGAATGGCCCAGCTTGTCCATGTCTCTCCTTTTTCAATCCTGCGTCAAACATGCCATGTCCTTGTGGATCACGATAGACATCAGGGAAAAACTGAGGGCAAATCCAACGCAAATCATCACCGAGTTTCTGCCGTAGTTCCTCCTCTGTGCTGGTGCCAAAATAGTGATGATAGATCGGCCAGGTCGCCGCATCAGGATTCCCCATCCAGAATCCACAACGATCCGCAGGCTCCCCAGCAATTATGGCTTTGATTCTTTGTCTGCTGTTCATTTTGTGCATGATATTTTCTCCTTTAAAATCTGTACCACCCTGGGGGCACCGCCATGGAGTTGAACCCGCCCAACTCCTTCACCGTCGCAACTCCAGGGGCCCCGTCCTTCGAAGCGCAGGCCAAACGCCTGGATCAATTCCCCATCAGCAAGGCACGCCTGAATGCTTCCATTCTTCACACGGCGGATCCAGCCGGCGCGGCCGATGAAATGGATCGCACTATCCCAAGGGATCGGGGTCAGCCCTCAAACGATAAACCTTTCGCTAGTTTCGCTTTTTGCCGTAGTCCACCGAGGAGACCTTCGATATGATCCACCCGACCAGCGAGCATTTTATCCGTCTTTAGCGCCTGCTCCAACCGCTTCAACTGGAAACTGACCGCCGCCCCTGTGCCGACACCCATGAGACCAGCAACATTCCGCTGACTTAGGCCGCCGTACTTGCACAACATACCCGCGCAACGCCTCTATCTGTTCCGGCAATGGCAACCGCTTCACGGCCCCCACCCTCCATCTCTACGGCATATTTCGACAGCCGGTCCAGAAACCGCTCCCGATCCGCATCATCGCTAAACACCTTCCGCCGCTCCACCCCGCGGATCACCACGTGATAGATCGCTCCCTCATATTCTACCCTCAATTTCCTTACCATGTCTCAACGCTACCCTCCTCAACCCCCTTAGCGCAACTATATTTACCGTTTGAGGGCTGACTCCGCGGTGCCGACTCCGCGGTGCCTTGACTCCGCGGTGCCTTCCGCCTGCCCTTACGGGGCACGGCGTCCGGAAAAGGCGGCACGCAAACGACGATCGGACGAACTTTTTTGACGGCGAGTTTCAGGAGGTCCAATTTGTCGGGAAATCGCCTTGCGGAGCGCACGACTTTGCTGCCACTCTTCCCATGTCCAGGAGACCTTAAAGACCAGCATTGATTTCATTTGATATCTCCTTCTTAAATTGGCAATTGCCCTTGCCTCTACATCCGGTCGCGGATATACGGCCGTCAGGACACGCTCGACTAACGCCAATTCGACTGGCAGGATACTGATTTTTCCATAGGGTGTATCGATTTCCCGATAGGGTGAAACGGCTTCATTCTCGACGAAACCCAAAAGATCAACAAACAAGCCAGCCACCATCCAGCTCCGGGGCCCACCCGTAGCATCAAGTTGCCCCATAACTTCCTGAGCAACACGCAAAGGAATCGGGGTGAGTGACCGGCGGCAAAAGTCCACATCACCGGACATGTAGTCCCCCTCTGTATAGAATTCCACCGCAGAGCCACCTACAACAACAAGATCCCAACCGGCCTCCTTGAATACGGTCGTCACCAATCCGGAAAGTTTCATCGCCTTTTCAAGCAGATCCTGAGTGGATTGAATGTCAACCAACGCCTTTTTTATCATTTTCACGTTGATAAACTAACACTCAGACTGCTTATCCGCAACGGAAACCCGAACAGTGTGTTACCTCACAACCCTCACGGTAGAGGCGCGCTGAATCAAACTGGGCTCCAATTTTATCCGCCATGGCTGCTCAATCAGGACATTCCGGTGATTCCCATTATCGGGTCGCTCGATGTTGGCCACCTGACTGAAGATCTCGGAGCCACAGAAATAAAACTCACTGCGGCAGAGGTGGCGTGGCTGGCAGAGGGTTCGGTAACCAGCCGCGCGAACGCAGTTCTTTCTCCATAAACTCCGCCAATACCTTGTGTCCTGCTGGTGCCGGATGCATATAGTGAACGAGATATTCGGGAGGATACTGAGTCTCAGAGATCCGCTCATGGGTGTTAAAGTACGGCACACCCACTTCTTTACAGATCTCCACCGCCTCGCGTTGCATAGGCCCGAACACAAGTACATTGAACCGATGTTTGCGGCTTAACTCCATGATCTCGGCGAAACACTGTTTTACCCCGCTAATATCTGTTCCGCCTTTAAAATATTCAGGGACATTGCCCTCCTTATATTCACGCATATCGCTAATGCGATTTAAGGCAATCTCAGCAAATTTCTGGCGGTTAAAAACGAGGTAGTAGAGGAAAGAAGTATTTTTCCGGCTCCATTGGCTTTTTTGGGGAATGAAAAAAGGGTAGTTAAAATCATTGTCGCACCAGCCAATCACGACAATATCCGGGGCAAATGCCAGCGCCCGGCACTTCAGCATTTCGAGCTCAAGCTGGGTGTTATAACCCGGCACCCCGAAATTCAAAACTTCATAGACGCGGCCATCGCCCCTCGCATTAAGCTGACGGCCCAGAACCGCCATATAGGGATCCTCCTGCTCCACATCCCAACCGAACATGCCGGAATCACCCAAGCCGACAATCCGGAACGTGTTCGTCCCCTTGGCCTCCGGGTATTCCCGGACATCACGCATGCCAGAACTATTAATTCGAACCCAGTGGTGCCCGAAATCCATCACCAGCCGGGGTTGTAACTCATAAACCAGTCCCGGGAATGAACTCCGCCTGACAATGGCCGCCAGAGGATGGGAACTGCTGATCGTCTCTTTGGTCAGTTTAGAAGAAATTGCATCCAATCGATCCAGTGACTGACTTTCCTGGGTTCGCTTTAGAATGACCCGCAGCCCGACTTCCGCCACCAGAAATGCCAATGCCGTACTAAACGCACATAACACTAAACGTCCTGAAAAGACAAACCACTGCCGCCGACTATAATTCAACCCATACCGCAAAAAGAACCAACCAAACCAACCACAAAAAACCAGTCCAAACCGGGGTTGAGGATGGGTGGCATGAATGACACGACTCAACGGTCCCCCTTTGATGGCCATGAGCATCAATACCGCGACATTAACAAGGCTCAAAAGCAATAGCCCCCAGGCCAGTACCCGCCCCCATCGTGATTCGCCAAATTTGTGCAACCCGCTGATTACAGAACTCATGCCCGCTCCTTCGTTCATAATGTAGCTGGCAAGATAACCAAGGCCAGCGACTTTGACCATCTGGAATTCGCCCCACCCGATCCTCTCCTAATAACAGGACCACGATTTACAAACGCCTACTGTGCCCCACCATGACTTCAGGCAAAGAATTCCTTGAATTATCCGCCAAACTCCAGTATACCATGCGCCTGTTTGATTCAAGGATCAGCTAAATCAGGATCCGGATCACGAAGGGAAGGTGACATTACACGTGGCTCAAGTCAAAATTAGACGCGGCGAAACCGTTGACAAAGCTCTGCGGCGCTTGAAGAAAATTATGGATAAGGAAGGCATTATGAAGGAAATTCGTGCCAACCGTTATTTCGAAAAGCCCAGCGAGCAACGCCGACGCAAGGCAGCCCGTGCCCGCGCACGCGCGGCGTACAATATCGCCTGATTCAATTAATGAATCTCTGAAAGCTCCCTGGATTTCCAAATTCAGGGAGCTTTTTTTCTGTTAGCCCATGATCTTCAGCCTGACAACTCGTTGGAATGCCCGCCGGCATGAAACCGGCGAGGCCATGCTTGAGGAAATTCTCGACCTCGGGTTTGATCATGTCGAATTAGGCTTTGATCTCACCCCGAATCTGGTCTCCGGTGTACGTAGTATGGTCGCCGCCGGCCGCGTAAAAGTGGATAGCCTGCACGCCTACTGTCCGCTCCCTCCCGTTCCCTTCCCTTCGCCTGAACCTTTTACCCTCTCGGCTTCTGATCCCAATATCCGCGCCAACGCCTTGCATTATCTTGAAAACACCATCCGCTTCGCCGCCGAAATTGGAGCCCGCGTCGTGGTGGTTCACGCTGGCAATGTGGAAATGAAAATGTTCTCCCCGCAGCTTGTGGAGTTGACAGCAGCCGGGCGTCAATATGATGAGGATTATGAGAAGATCCGGATGCAACTTATTGTCGCCCGCGAGAAAGCGGTGACGGCTCAACTCCCCCATCTCTACGCCGGCATCGAACGCCTGATGCCCCTGCTTGAAGAAACCCAACGCACACTGGCTTTCGAGATTCTGCCGACCTGGGAGTCGATCCCCACTGAGGTCGAAATGGAACGTCTCTTGTCGCATTACAACTCACCCCGACTCCGTTGCTGGCTTGATATGGGGCATGGGCAGATCAGGGAAAATATCGGATTGATCAGCCATGCCCGCTGGGCGAAACGATTACGCCCCTGGCTCGCCGGCATGCATATCCATGATGTCCGCCCACCCGCCACCGACCACCTGATGCCGCCAGCGGGAGCCACTAAATTTGAATTGTTTAAAGAAGTCGCCCAGGATGATATCATCCGCGTGCTTGAACCCTCCCCATCAGTGGCCGCCGAGGACATCGCGGCAGGGCTGAAAATCATTCAAACCGCCTGGGCGAAAACGTGAAAAGTGAGACGTAAAAGATGAGAGTCATCGTATGAAAATATTAGTTACAGGGGCCTGTGGATTTGTCGGCAGGCATTTAATCAATGAATTGACCTTCAACGGCCATGAGGTGATAGGCCTGGATATCGGAAACACACCCGCCTGGTTAACGTCCTCAACTTATGTTTCAGCCAATATTACGGATGCCGAAGCAACTGATAAAGCCGTGAATGAGGCCCATGCCGATGCCTGTATTCATCTCGCGGCATGGGCCTTTGTCCCCTCCGGCATAGGCGACCCGGCCAAAATATTTGATATCAATCTTGCGGGCACCACTCATGTTTTGGAGGCATTCCGCAAAACATCTTCCCAAGCCCGCATCCTGTTTATCTCCACCTCTCATGTATACGGCATGCGCACTCGATCCGCCCCTATTCATGAAGACGAATTACTCGGCCCGGATACCTTCTACGCCATCTCCAAGGCTGCTGCCGATCAGATTTGTCTGCTCTACGCCAAACAATATAAAATGAACGTCCTCGTCGCCCGTCCGCATAACCACATCGGACCGGGTCAGTCACCCAAATTTGCAATTGCCTCATTTGCCAGGCAAGTCGCTGCCATCCGGGACGGAGCCCCCCCATCCATGAAAGTCGGCAATCTCGATAATCGGCGCGACTTCACCGATGTTCGTGACATTGTCCGCGCCTACCGTCTTCTCATTGAAAAAGGAAATGTGGGTAAGGCCTACAACATCGCCTCCGGTCATGAAGTCCGGGTAGGGGACGTGCTCACCCGCCTCTGCGAGTTAGCCGGCGTGAAACCTGATATCAGCCGGGACCCGGCCTTCTATCGCCCGACCGATGAAAATCCGACTCTCAATACGGACAGAATCCGTCACGATACCGACTGGGCCTCCATCATCCCCCTGGATCAAACCCTAAGCGACATCCTGAATCAACCATGAGCAAAGTAAGCCAGACTTTTTCAACCGTTCTGAAGCTCGGCATTGCTGTTGCTGTGCTCGCCTTTATTTTCAAAAAGATGGACATGGGCCAACTGAAAACGACCCTGCAATCCACAGCGGGCGAATGGCCCTGGTTGCTGGGTGGATTTCTTCTATGTCTTCTGCCAGTCATGTTGTGCATGGCCCGCTGGAAAATGATCCTCGACGCACAGGACATGAAACTCGGCTGGCGCCGGGTCAACTCAATCTTTTTTATCGGGCTTTTTTTTAACTCTTTTATGATCGGTCCTACGGGCGGGGATCTTGTTAAAGCCTATTATACCGCGCGGGAGACCAATCACAAAAAAACGGAAGCGGTCTCCTCCATCTTGATTGACCGGATCATCGGCTTATTGGTCATAGCACTCATCGTCGGAGTGATGATTCTGACCCGCTGGGATTTCTTTATGGCCCAGGCCGTGTCCCGCGTCTATGCCTGGCCGGCATTAACCGCCTGCGCCATCCTACTAGGCGGCAGCATCGTGGCGTTTAGCGTCCATCTTTTTGAAGTTTTCCCCTGGATCAAAAAGTGGAATCATATCCGACTCGTAGGCAATGTTCTGGAAACAGTTGAACGGGTCTATAACGCATTTTATGTATGCCGGGCCAACCCGCGACTTTTGCTGCGCCTGGCGCTCACCTCAGTGGTGGTTCAAATCTCATTTGTCGGGGTGGGTTGGTGTGTGGGTAATGCGCTGGGGATTAACGTCACCTTTCTTGACTACCTTTCCTTTATTCCGATGATAGGCTTGATTAGCGCTATTCCTCTTACACCGGGCGGCACGGGAATAAGGGAATTTGCTTCCATCCAACTCTGGTCGACACTTGGCGTCACCAACGATAAAGCCCTGTTACTCGCCTTCATCCCCTTTATTTTCATGCTGATCTGGGGACTCCCTGGCGGCATTCTCTTCCTTCGCCAGGGGGCAGTTAAGCCAGTGAACAGTGAGCAGTGAGCAGCACCGTCCCGGCCTCATCCAAATCGCGGCCGATCGAGATCACGCCTTCCTCATGCCCGGCCATCACGGCTAGTTTCCGCTGAGACAGGTCGGTTTCACGATAAAGGCGAAGAATCTCGCGGGCCATTTCAGGGGTCCCATATGCCACATCAGGAGCTGTTGTAGGCACGGTATTAAGGAGACGGCGCCAGAAATCAAGATGATGCACATGAATCACCGCCCCGATCGCCGGATCGGCCTGATAAAATGCCGCATGCGTCATGCATTCCGCGGAAGGCGTCGTAAGCGAAGATTCCGCCCGAAAATCAACGGCATTACGCTCCAAATCAACATGCACAATCTCCGTATAGTGCTGCGAACCAAGATGTTCCAATCCACCCGTTCGTGTTGCAGTGATCATAAAGCCTCCGGCTGACCGGGTGCTTATGTTACCATATCCGATCCCTTTCAATTCACCCTCCTGATACATACCGATCAACTGGAGGATGAAAAGCCGCTCTCGCCAGAGATTTAGCGAAGCCAGAATTGCAGGCGGAAAGGCCATCGACTCAATAAAATGCGGGGAAAATTTAAAATATCCTTCTTTTGGCTCTTTGATCATGTGACATATTAACCAGTTTTTCCTTGATTCTCAACGTCTATCACCTCATAGTGCGCGCGATTTTACCCGGGAAAAGTTCACGGGTAGTGTATTCTTTTTTGAGGAACTCATTATGGCTGACGACAAGATTGGATTATCGCAGATTCGAAACATCGGAATTATGGCGCATATTGACGCGGGTAAAACCACGTGCAGTGAGCGTATTCTTTTCTACTCCGGTAAAACCCACAAAATCGGTGAGGTTCATGATGGTGCCGCCACGATGGACTGGATGGACCAGGAGCAGGAACGCGGAATTACCATTACCTCCGCCGCCACCACCACGCACTGGCGCGAACATCGCATTTCCCTGATCGATACCCCAGGGCATGTTGACTTCACGGCTGAAGTTGAACGCAGTCTGCGCGTGCTGGATGGGGCCGTGGCTCTTTTCTGCGCCGTGGGCGGTGTTCAACCCCAGTCTGAACAAGTCTGGCGCCAGAGCGAAAAATACAGCGTTCCAAAAATTGCATTCATTAACAAAATGGATCGCACAGGCGCTGATTTCTACGGCGTTGTTGAAAAAATCCAGAGGATCCTGGGCGCCAACGCCGTTCCGATCGTCATTCCGATTGGTAAAGAAGAAGCCTTCTCAGGCATCATCGATCTGATCAAGATGAAGGAAATTAATTACAACGAACAGGATCGCGGCCAGACTTGGACGGAAGACCCCATCCGGGATGACCGCCTTGAAGAAGCCAAGAAATGGCGCGCTTTCCTCGTTGAGAAATGCGCCGAGCAAAATGACGTGCTTCTTGAGAAATTCCTTGAGACCGGCGACCTGTCGGAAGAAGAAATCATGGCCAGCATGCGAAGGGCGACCATTGACCGCAAGGTGATCCCCGTTTATTGCGGCTCTGCTTTCAAAAACAAAGGTGTTCAGCGCCTTCTGGACGGTGTCGTCGACTTCCTTCCCTCCCCTGCGGACATTGCCCCGGTGATCGGACGCGTGGGCGAAAAGGAAGTGCACCGGATCCATTCCGAAAACGAGCCTTTCTCCGCGTTGGCCTTTAAGATCGCGGCCGACAAGCACATGGGGAAAATCGTTTTCATTCGAATCTATTCAGGCTCAATCACCTCAGGCAAGCCGGTGTATAACAGCACTCAGAAAAAAGAGCAGCGCATCGGCCGTCTACTGCGAATGCATGCCAACCGGCAGGAATCCATTGATATCGCCCGTTGCGGTGATATCGTGGCCGCGGTCGGTTTGCAGCAAACCAAAACCGGGGACACCTTATGCTTCGAAGACGACTCCATCGTCCTTGAGTCCATTGAGTTCCCCGCCCCCGTCATTTCCATCAGCATTAAGCCTGAGAGCCGGGCGGATGATGAGAAATTGAGCCATTCTCTCCATGCTCTCGCGGATGAAGATCCTACTTTCGTGGTCAGTTTTGATGACGAAACAAAGGAAACCATCATCGCAGGTATGGGTGAACTTCATCTGGAAGTGCTTGTTGAGCGCATGAAACGTGAGTACGGCGTGGTGGCCCAGGTAGGCCGCCCTGAAGTGGCTTACCGGGAAACGGGCACCTGCCTGTCCGATGGCGAATACAAACACGTCAAGCAGTCTGGTGGCCGTGGTCAGTTCGCGCATGTCTGTATGCGTCTTGAACCTCTCGCCCCCGGTGAAGGGTTTGAGTTCGTCAACGAAGTCCGCGGTGGCCGTATTCCTCAGAACTTCATTGCCCCTGTTGAAAAAGGTGTGATCAAAGCAATGATGAAGGGCCCGATTGCCGGATTTCCTGTGGTGGATATGCGAGTCGTGCTTTACGACGGGTCTTACCATGAGGTTGACTCGAATGAATTCGCCTTTGTTGAAGCGGCCCGCGCCGGCTTCCACAAGCTCTTTCTGGAAAGCAAGCCGCACCTTCTGGAACCGGTCATGTCGGTGGAAGTGGTCACCCCGGAAGACTACATGGGCGCCGCCACGGGCTCGGTATGTCAACGCCGGGGCCGTATCGACTCCATGGATGAACAGGCGGAATACAAAGTCATCCGCGCCATGGTTCCGCTCAGCGAAATGTTCGGCTACTCAAATGTGGTGCGCACCATTTCACAGGGCCGCGCCTCGTACACGATGCACTTCGAACATTATGAAGCCGTACCGTTTGGCCTGGCTGAAGAAATCGTCACCAAGCGCCGGGAAATGAAGAAGATCAACTAAGGTCTTCAAGAGAAAATCAAAAAGGCGGCCAGGGCAACCCGGCCGCCTTTTTTTTAACTTTGACAGGCTTACACTTGACTTAACCCTTTGGCCAATGGTCACGACCTGGAGCAGCTTGAGGCGCGTTATCCTGGTACTCTTCCATTGCCAGACGCCGTCTCTGCCTGATGTGATCGGCTGCGAATTGCTCGGTGACATGGCCGGCATCGACCTCCAGCGCCATACGCACATCACAACGCGTCCGGCGGATGATTCCCAATATCTTACGGACAATAGCGGCATACTCATTATTCGTCCGGGTCCGCACCAGCATGGTCAACGACTCATCATCCGAATTCCGCTCCGCGTTTAAAACCGATTCAAGAATCCGTATGACAACACGGATATCGCCCGACTCATGTTTCAGCACTTCCATCAACTCTACCGCAAGGAAATGGGCGGCATACGGCATCATGACCCGCAATTCTTCGATCGTGCGATGCTTGTCAAGAATGGCTGTTTGCAGTTCTTTGCAGCGGCCCACTTGATCCAGGATCCGGGCATCTTTCATCGAAATCAGACGTTCGGCAATTCCCAAAGCAATCCAGGGGGAAAGACTCAACTGACGACTGAGCTGAATCGCCCGCGTCGCGACCGCCTCGCCATCCCCGCGACTTCGGGCCAGGACAGCCAGTTTTTCCTCCCATCGGTCGGAACGTACGGCTTCTTGTTTATTCACTAATTTTGGACTCATAGCCGACATCCTGCGATGCCCGTCTTTCTGTGTCGAGACAGAAATGACTCCATTGCTTTTATCCGTGGCAGGATGATTGAACTGTGATACAAATTTGCATCCAAAAACGATGAGGAAGCGCTATGATAGATATTTCCGTGGTGGTACCGATTTTCAATGAGGAAGAGAGCGTTGAACTACTGGTTTCACGCCTGCATGCCGCCCTGACGGCCATCGGTCGTTCCTATGAGATTGTACTGGTCGATGACGGCAGCAAAGACAATTCATGGAAAAAAATGAAGGAGTTGTCCACGCAGTATTCCGGACTCCACCTCATTCAATTCCGCCGCAACTTCGGCCAAACCGCAGCCATGAGCGCCGGCTTCAATGAGTCCCACGGCGAGATCATCATCACGATGGATGCCGACCTTCAGAATGATCCCACGGATATCCCCAAGCTGCTGGCCGAGATTGATAAAGGATTTGACGTTGTGAGCGGCTGGCGCCGGGACCGGAAGGACACTTACATCAACCGTCGCCTCCCCTCTGTTATTGCCAATTACCTGATCAGTCATATCACAGGCGTCCATCTTCACGATTACGGGTGCACCCTCAAGGCCTATCGCCGGGAAATCGTGCAGAACATCCAATTGTACGGGGAACTCCACCGGTTTATCCCCGCGTTGGCGAGCTGGGTGGGCGGACAGATCTCCGAAGTTGTGGTCACCCATCATGCCCGGCAATTTGGCACAACCAAGTATGGGATCGGACGAACCTTCCGCGTTATTCTGGATCTGGTCACCGTGAAATTCCTGATGCGCTACAGTACTCGGCCGATCCACATCTTCGGCAAGTGGGGGATGGCTTTTGGGGCCCTCGGCATGCTGATGATCCTCTTTATGGCTGGGGCAAATTTATCCCACCTTTTCTTCAGCACAGAGTTCTGCTCCGAGTTGATCAAAAGACCATTCTGGGTCATCACCCCTTTCATGCTCATTTTTTTCGGGCTTCAATTTGTCTCCATCGGACTGCTGGCGGAACTTCAGATCCGGACCTATCATGAGGCACAACAGAAACCAATCTACGTCATCCGGGAATCCATTGAACCGACCGACCTTCCCAAGGGCACCCAGAAATCCTGATGAACACAATGAGCGAGCAGCTTATGTTGCAACCGACTTCACTGCCCGCCCTCATTGTGGGGTTCTTATATATCATGATGTTGTTGGGAGGGACTCTGGCGGCCTCCCTTCTGATCCTCCGCTCCAGACGGTCACCGATTCCCTGGGCTGACCGCATTGCGTGGCTCCGCGCACGCCCATGGACCTGGCGGGAGGGCGTGGGAGTCCTCGGCCTGATCGGCATCCTGATTGGCTCAGGGTGGGCAATCTCCGCTATGTTGAATCACCCCAGCGAAGGCACACAAATCATCATTCAGGGACTTACCCTGGATCTGGCCGGGATCGGCGGCATCGCGTGGCTCGCTCATTCCCGCGGTTGGCGTTGGCGAGAATCCTTCGGTATTGGCCGCTTATCCCCAAAACTCATCCAATACGGGTTTGTATTTTACATCACCCTCATCCCGTTCATGCTCATAAGTTCCCTCGTTTACCAGGGAATCTTGTCGGTCAAAGGCTACCCCCCCAATCTCCAGGACATTGCCATCCTGCTGTCCGGAAATTATTCATTCTGGGTCCGGGGAATCATCTTTGTATTTGCAGTCGCGGTTGCTCCTTTTTTTGAAGAATGTCTCTTTCGGGGAATCTTCCTTCCCATAGCCATCCGCAAGTTTGGTCTTGGCGCGGGCATCTTCATCGTTTCGCTTCTCTTTGCATCCATCCATTTCCATCTGGCCTCATTCATCCCGCTGCTGATCATCGCGGCCGGATTTTCCATTGCCTATCTGTACACCAAATCCCTATGGGTTCCCATCATCATGCATGGGCTGTTCAACGGGATCAACCTTGCCATGCTACTTGTCATACGCCCTTAACCGGAGTCCTTAAATATGTCTATCCGCACCATTGATTGGAGCCCCGATTCACCTGCCAGCCTGTTGCCGGGCTCGGTCATCCTGGTAGATCAAATCCGCCTGCCAGGCGAACTGGTTTATGTGCGCACCCAAAGCGTAAAGGAGATCTGGCAAGCCATCAAAACGCTTCAAGTCCGCGGTGCTCCCGCCATCGGCATTGCCGCGGCAATGGGAGTCGCAACGGCCATCCAGAGTGAAGCGACGGCCACTACCCCTGAATTGGCAAACATCGCCCTCCAGGCGGCAGACTACCTATCCACCTCGCGCCCCACCGCAGTCAATCTGTTCTGGGCACTCGACCGGATGCGCGAGGTAATCCGGGCCTCCGCCACCCTTGCGCCGCTTGCCTTTAAGGAACGCCTGGTTCGTGAGGCGATTCAGGTTCGCGATGAGGATGCGGCGATGTGTCACGCCATCGGCAAACATGGCGCCACCCTTCTCCATGATGGCGCCACCGTGTTAACCCATTGCAATGCAGGGGGACTGGCGACAGCCGAGTATGGCACCGCCCTGGCCCCCATTTACGTGGCTTCCGAGCAAAAAATGAAGATCCGGGTCTTCGCAGATGAAACGCGCCCCCTGCTTCAAGGGGCCCGTCTGACGGCCTGGGAATTGATGCAGGCCGGAATCGACGTCACTTTAATCTGTGACAACATGGCGGCGCATGTCATGAAAACCAAAAAAATTGATGCCGTCATGGTCGGGGCTGATCGCATTACGGCCAACGGTGATGCCGCCAATAAGATTGGTACCTATGGTTTGGCCGTCCTTGCCAAGGCGCACAGCATCCCGTTCTACGTACTGGCCCCCAGCTCTACCTTTGATTTTTCATTAAAGACGGGAGCGGAAATTCCCATTGAAGAACGGGCGGCAGAAGAAATCACCATGGGGTTCGGACGTCGCACGGCACCAGAAGGTGTTAAAACCTATTCTCCCGCATTTGATGTAACACCGGCCGCCTTGATTACCGCCATTGTTTGCGAAAAAGGGATCCTCTATCCCCCCTTCGCGCTCACACCCGGGCTCACCACCGCGAAGAGCGGCTAAGCCTCAAGGGCGGAACTGCGATTGACGCATCGCACGTCCACACGCACTCTGAAAAGCTAAAACCAGATCCGCATGCTTCTCCGCAAAGGTAGAGGTCCCGTGGGCCTCTAAATACTCATCCATAGCCCGGTCTGCCTGCTTGGCTATTTCACAGCTCATTGGAGCAGATTCGATGGCACTTCTCATTTTCGACAAATCATGTTGTGCGAGATCAATCCCCGCCCGCTTCAAAAGCTTGGCAAAGGCGATGAAGGCCGGATCCTCAACCATAGACGCCTCTTCATTAGCGCGCGCAATGTCCTGCGCTGGTTCCGGGGGCTTAGCAAAACCTGCAAGAGCCTTCTTTCGCTCTATTAGCATGGGCCCAAGTACCGAACCGGTCTTTCCCAAAAGGGCCTCAGCCTCATCATCCTTTTCACCGTTATACGCCGCCACCCCACGAACTAAATTTCCCTCAGGAAGATCAAGAGCAAGAAGACGTGCTTGACGTTCCGCTGAAGACAACTCTTCAAAGCGCACATCAATTTGTGCCGTATCATTCATGGTTTTCATAACCAATTTTCGATCACGGATCGCAATCAACCTCCCCGTGAATGGACCGCGTACAAGCTGGATGACAACGATTCTTCCGACATCAGGTTCAAAAGTTTTCAGGACCTTATCTGGCAGGACACAGGCATCTTCCAAAATACGATTCATGGAGACCATCTCGGTCTGGTGCTTTCGCAATTTATCTTCTTTTTGCGCCGCATCCACCAATTGATGGGCAACCATATATTTCCCCGATAAGACGCAGGAGGTAATCTCCACCAGGCGATTCGTCCAATCCGCCTCCGCCTTTACAACCTCATCCTGCACTTCTTTTTTAGTCTTCAGGGACTGCGCGAGATTTTGACGGAGCCCCAGTGTCTCTTTGGCATAGCCTTCCGAATAGGATTCAAGCCACTGGATTCCTTCAGAAAAATCCCCGGACGCAATGAAGTCCTCAACCATCCTGTGAATTCGCTTCGTTGCTCGTGCAATTTCCTTATCATGATTCAGAGGGATCACAACCGGATGAGGCGCCGGAGGGGGCACATTGGTTACCGCCTTAACTGTAAGCGTCGGAATCGGATCCCCTACGATCGGAATTTTTTTATGAATAACCCACCTCGTCCGCCACTCCAAAATTGCCGCAAGCAGAACACCCACCACCAATATTACAGCTATGCGAACCAAGGCAGGGCGTCTCCCGTCGTTCTTCGAATCAGGAATTGGAGCTGTGGCCTGCACACGCCGCCGCATGGTACTAGCCCCCTCAGACGGAACCTCGCGCGTGAACATGGAACTCTTTTGCACCCGGTGCAATTCCTTCAGAACGGCATCCCAATCCGCAAGACGATGCTCCCGGTCTTTAATGAGCATCCATTCAATCAAACCACACACAGAAGCCGGAATTCCGGGAACAAGGTCGCGAGGGTCCGGAATCTGCGAAGACACCTGGGCTTCCATGGCCTCACTGTCGGTAAGGCTTTTAAACGGCCGCTCTCCAGTCACCATCTGATACAAGCAGCACCCCAATGCATAAATATCAGTACGGCAATCCAATTGGACGTCTCCCCGAACCTGCTCGGGAGAAATGTAACCCGGGGTGCCTACAATTTCATCGGAGGCCTGATGCGCACTCTGCGATTCGCGAGTGATCGACAACCCGAGATCAGCCACCTTGATGGTGCCATCATGATCAATCATGATATTTTCAGGCTTTATGTCGCAATGAATTAAGCCAGCCTCACGCCACGCATATTTGAGAGCTACGGCAACAGACTCGATCACCACCAGCGCATCTTTATACGAAAGGAGTTTTTTGCGCGTAACCCACTGCCCGACGGTATACCCATCGACATATTCCATTACCAAACAGCAATGCCCATCCTGTTCACTGGCATCATAAACATGCACAATACCGGGATGCTTCAGTTTTGCAGCCGTCCGCGCCTCTTTGATAATCTGCCTGATACTCTCGGGATCATGACTCAGCCGGGGAGGGAGAAACTTGATTGCCACAAGCCGGTCCAGGGAAAGCTGGCGGGCTTTCCATACTTGCCCCATGCCACCTTCCCCAACCTTCTCAATCAGCTCGAATCCCGCTAGTGTAAAATCACTCATAGAACCATTACTTCAAGAGGACGCCAATAGTCACGCCCAGCGCCGTAAAGCACAGGTATACCAGCGAGGCCGCCGGCTTGATCACCGTAAATACCAAATTCACCGGAGCATCCCCCTTGGTGAAAATCATAACAACGACAGACAAGGCGATTAAAAGCAAAGCTATCAATACATTTTTCGTCATGTGCTCACTCCTCTTTTCAATAGAGATTTCGTTAATACAGACTCTACCACCGTAAGAATGTTTTGCAGGTCGGCCAGGCGCCCCTGCCCCTCCCTGCCACAGGCCAGATCGCCAGAGGCAACCTCAACAAAGGCCACCCCACGGGCTTGCAGGGTTACCACATTCGCCCGGGTCGCTGGATGAGCCCACATGTTGTCATTCATCGCTGGCGCGATCACTAGCGGCGCCTTCGTTGCCAGCACGGTGCAGGTCAGTAAATCATCTGCTAAACCGTACGCGATTTTGGCAATGACATTGGCCGTACAGGGGGCTATCAGCAATACATCCGCCCGATCCGCATAAGCAATGTGCTCCGGATGCCAGCCGTCCGTCTCATCAAACAAGCCCTGCCCCACAGTGTTTCGTGACAAAGTTTGAAAGGTAAGTGGAGTAACGAACCGGGTTGCTGCGTCTGTCATGACCACAGAAACATCCCAGCCTTTTTTCTGCATCAGGCGTAGTAACTCAACGGCCTTAAATGCCGCTATCGAGCCCGTTACCCCTAACACCACACGTGGGGCTAATCCTTGTTCATCCCTTGTTGCCATATGTAAGTAAAGAGCGTGCCAGTTTCCCCCCCCTTTGTCAATTTAGGAGGATTTTGAAGAATTAAACATCTCGGGGCGCTCATCTGGTTTGGGATGACTGATGTCTCAATGCAACTCCTGTTGTTAAATTAATTTGGTTTTCTGCCTAAGCCAGACGAGGGCATCACCTTTAAGGTGTGGCGACAGACAAGTCCAGACATTCTTATGGTAAGCATTCAGCCACGCGCGCTCTTCAGGGGTGAGCAGTTTCGGGATTATTGGCGCGGTATCAATTGGGCACAGCGTCAAGGTGTCAAACCGCAGGAATTGCCCATACTCGGTATTTCCCGCCTCCGCGACCATAACCATATTCTCAATCCGGATCCCATACTCGCCCTCACGGTAGAAGCCGGGTTCAATCGTCACCACCATCCCGGGCTTGAATACACTTTGATTCCATGCAGAAGTGAATCCATGTGGGCCCTCATGCACGTTGAGATAAGCCCCCACCCCATGCCCACTTCCATGTTTGTAATTCAAGCCATCCGCCCATAGCGGTAGTCGCGCCAACGCATCCAGATGGGTGCCGGTCAGCCCGACAGGAAAACACACCCGACTCAACGCTATCATCCCTTTCAGCACCAGGGTATAATGGCGACGCGCCGACACCGATACAGGACCAAGCGCCACTGTCCGGGTCGTATCCATGGTTCCTTCGTAATAATTCCCCCCCGAATCCACGAGAAACAAACCCTTCGGCTTGAGCAGGGCCGCCGACTCAGGAGCGACTGTATAGTGAATCATGGCCGCATTGGCCTGATAACCACATATTGCATTAAAACTGTCATCCCGATATTCCGGGGCTTCCCGCCGAAATTCCTTAAGCGCTTCCCTCGCCGTATACTCCGTTATCCGCGCCCCCTTCTTCAGGGCATTTTCAAGCCAGGCGAAGAACTTCACCAGCGCCAAACCGTCCAACCTGGCGGCGGTATGCCAATGCGACTGCTCAACTGGATTTTTGACAGCCTTCAATTCCGTGGTGATATCAATGGATTCCTCTATCTGCCGAACCCCCTTGGGAATAGCGTCAGACAGCATTTTATTTACCCGCCGCGGATTGAAACAGAGGACCTTACCCGACGGCATGGCATGGATGGCCCGGCATACAGTGTCATAGGGACGCAACGTGATGCCCTGCTTCTTAAGCGATTTCTGCAGTGCAATGGGGATTTTGGTTCGATCAACAAACAGAAACACATTCTTCATCCCCACCAAGGCATAGGCCAGAACCACCGGAGAATGCTCAACGTCGACGCCTCTGATGTTGAATAGCCAGGCAATGTCATCCAGAGAGGCCAGCAACAAGGTGTCAGCCCCCTTTTTCACCAACGTCGCACGTACAGCGGCGAGTTTCTTGACCCGCCCTATCCCTGCATATTTGACAGGAAAATCCATGGCTGGTGCTACGGAGACCGGAGGACGATCCGTCCAAACCTGATCGCACAAATCTTCGTGAGTATGGAGTTTAAGTTTTTTCGAGGAAAACGTCTTCTCCATTTCCTGTACCGATTCGAGGGAAACCACCTGTCCATCAAAAGCCACGGTTTGACCGGGCTTTAGTTGATCAGCAATCCAATCATTTACAGTCGGCACATTTGGCTCCCGGCTTTTGAATAGCTTGATTCCACTCCCCTGCAATTCATGTTCAGCCTGAAGAAAATAGCGACCATCTGTCCAGAGCGCGGCTGTTTTCAGGGTTATCACCAGGGTCCCGGCTGACCCGGAAAAGCCAGAGGCCCACTTACGGGTTTGCCAGCGAGCCCCGACATATTCACTCTGATGGGGATCCGACGACGGTATCACCAGCGCCGCCACCTTGCGCCCTGACATCAGTTTTCTTAAAGCCAGTAATTTCTGTTCAACATTCATCTCATCATCCCTCATTGGAATTCCCCATAACCCCTAACAGATAACTATTAACCCGACTCTCCCTTATGAAGCCACTCTGAAATGGTTTTAGCAGAGGACAGACTCACGCCGGGGACGGTGGCAATCTCCTCTATCGAGGCACGTTGAAGCCGAAGCACGGACCCGAAATGGCTCAACAATGACATTTTCCGTTTCTCACCCATGCCGGGAATCTCATCTAGTGCAGACTCCCGTAACAGGCGTCCCCGCAACCGCCGGTGATAGGCTAATGCGAACCGATGCGCTTCATCACGGATCCGCTGCAGTACATAAAGAGCTTTTGAATCCGATGATAAACGAAGCGGCGCAGTTTGGCCCGGCACATGAATTTCTTCAAACCGTTTCGCCAGCCCGATCACCGGCACATGCGTAATCCCCAACAGCATCAGCTCTCCACGCGCCGCATTTAACTGCGAAAGCCCTCCATCCACTACCAGAAGGTCAGGGCCTCGCCCTCCTTCCCGCTGCAACCGCTCGAACCGCCTGCGGATCACCTCCGCCATCATGGCGGGGTCATCCGACTGATGCACCGTCCTGATCCGGAAATGACGGTAACGATGAGGGGAGGGAATGCCCTCCACAGCACAAACCATGCTGGCCACCGAATGAGTTCCGGAAATATTGGAAATATCATAGCACTCAATTACATGCGGCGGGGTGGCAAGTCCTAGCGCCTGCTGTAACCCCAGTAGCCCGGCCTTGGCGTCTTCCACTTTGATTGCCGGCGTGGAGGCCACCCTCGCACGTTGTTGAGTGATCTCCCGAAGCATAAACCAGGTATCGCGTAAGGCGGCGGCATCTTCAAAACGATGCAGGGAGGCGGCTTCCTCCATGTTTGCGCGCAGCGCTTCAAGCAGGACTGGTGTTTCCCCCCTGAGGAAAGCACAGGCTGCCATCACTTTTTCAAGATAAGCCTCCCGGGTGATCCGTCCAATGCAAGGGGCGGAACAGAAGCGAACGATATCGTTGATACAGTGTTTATGATTCGTTGCATCCGGTTCGCGCGGGGCACATTTGCGCAACCCGAATTTCCTCTCCACAAAATCCATAGCAACCCGGGTGGCCACGGAATTAACATAAGGGCCTAGATAAACAGCCCCATCCTCCCTCCGGATTCGAACCGCCTTGAACTGGGGCCAGGGCTCCACCAGGTCAATACGGAGCATGAGAAAACGCTTATCATCACGCAAATCGACATTATAACGGGGCTTGTAGTCCTTGATCAGTTGACCTTCCGTCAACAGAGCTTCAGCCTCATTACGCAGAACCACAATATCGAAGTCGTCCACGCTCCGGATCAAGCCGCGCAGTTTGGGATCAGCCCGCGCCCAGGTACTGGCGCGAAAATAAGACTGAACGCGTTTTCGCAAAGAAGTGGCCTTACCGATGTAAATGATTTTACCGCGCCGATCCCGCATGAGATAACACCCCGGTTGTTCGGGGAGTTCCTGCAGTTTCAGCCTCACCTTATCTGGAATCGTGATCACAGCATGGAATTATACATAAGTGAGTCTAATTTTCGAGACATGATGCAACTCATAAGGGTGTTAACCCCACCCTCCAAGTATTTGATGCGTAACCAGGCATATCCTTAAACCTTAGTCCAAAATCAGGGTTTCCCTGATAGCCTAAAATCAGATCAATGTACTATTCTGCCAGTAATGAAAGTGGTTTTAATTGATGATGACCCACATGTTTTGTCTGTATTAGGAAAACTGCTTAAGCGCAGGGGGCATGAGGTATTAACCTATGATAGCCCGCTTTCATGCCCCATCTACTCATCAGCATTGTGCCCCTGCAGCCCGGAATGCATTTGTCCAGATGTAATTATTTCGGACGTCGATATGCCAAAAGTGAACGGACTTAAGTTTATTGAGATGGTATCCCGTAAGGGCTGTAAATGCAGAAAATTAGCCCTGATTTCCGGCAAGGGATTGGAATCTGATGATGTGAGCCGAATGACAAAACTTGGCACAAGATTTTTCGCAAAACCACTCGACTTTTCTGCATTTGTCGAATGGCTGATCCGGACAGAACAAATCGGCAACTGACTCCCCCGCCACAGCGCACCGCCTTTGATGTGGAGCCCTCCCTTTGGCTGCCAGGCACTGTCGCGGCCTGAAAAGCGTATTTCGTCGGAGATACTCGACTCGATTGGAAAGCTGTTAGGCAAGCCGGCATGCAGCCAAATCCTCAAGGTCGCCAAATGGGTTACAAAAATACGCAATTACGACGGGATATCACCCATCTACCGCCAAAAAGAAAAACGCGGGAACAGACCTTTCAGCCCGTTCCCGCGAAATCATCCAATTTGCTCTGATGAGCGCGACTGGATTACCGGCGTCCGCCGCCACCGCGACGATCGCGATCGCCACCGCCGAAGCCACCACCGCCGCCGCCACCGAAGCCACCGCCACGGCTGCCGCCACGATCACCACCGCCGAAGCCACCACCGCCGCCAACGCGCGGAGCCTGAGGACGTGCCTCATTCACGGTCAGCGCACGACCATCAACGTCCATACCATTCGTGGCCGCAATAGCCGCCGTCGCCTCAGCGTCAGTCGTCATCTCAACAAAGCCAAAGCCTTTGCTGCGACCCGTCTCGCGATCCATGATCACGTCCGCGGAAACAACTTTGCCGTAAGCAGAGAACACCTGTGTCAGGGATTCACTTGTGACGCTATAACTCAGGTTGCCAACATATAATTTCTTGCCCATCTCTCGATTCCCTTCTTCCATCACTCTTGGACCCCTTTCTTTCTCTTTCCGGTTCCTATAGAAAGGGGTTCAACTCGAACCCTTCAACCCGATCGCACCACGCCTACGGCGCGGCACCTCTGGCCGACCTCATCGGCGCCCGAACATCGTTCGCCGCCGGGTTAGGAAGACAAAGGACGGACAAGTTAGTGGCTTTCATCCCACCTCCAGCCGACTTCTTCGACAACCAAACTTGAACTAAGCTACCGAAATCGGCTCGCAAAGTATATAAGTATCATTTTTTCTAATAACCGCTTCCCATAACCATGTGTTACGCTTTGATGCGCGGTGCCCCATCAGAAGGTTATCCTTACAGTGAAACCACCGCCCGGGCTAAAGACAATTAGTCATCTCCCTTGTAACTTCGACTTTCCTTATCCATGCCGGTCAGCCTTTATAGTGGTATCTTTAACTCCCGCCACCGTATACCCAGATGGGGATTTGTTGACGAAAACCGTGTCCCGGCTGTTGTTTCGACACGGTAACCGTACGCCGTTTTGCTGATGGCCTTGGCAGAAGGTGCTGCCGTCGTAGCCGCGGGTCGCTCATTCGTGCCGGATGCGGTAGTTGGCGGTCAGACTCATATCTGGCCTCACAGGGCGTCCAGCATGGGCACCGCGATGTCCGCCACGGAATTGACCACCCGGTTGGCGTCACCGACGCGTTCCGGGGTGCCGATGCCGATGCAGGCCATGCCACCGGCGCGGGCCGCGGCGACGCCGGCTTCGGCGTCCTCGACCACCACGCATTGCGCCGGGGTCAGTCCCAGCTTCGCCGCGGCGAGCAGGAACAGATCCGGCGCAGGCTTGGCCGCCGCCACCTCCGAGCCGTCCACGATAGCCGTCAGCAGCGACGTGATGCCGAGGCGCTCCAGCACCGGGCGCGCATTTTTACTGGAAGAGGCGACAGCTGCGGGAATGGCCGCCTCGCGTAGCGCCAGCAGCAGTTTTTCGGCGCCGGGCAAGAGATCCTTCGGCGTGATGTCCTCGATCAGCTTGACGTAGACCGCGTTCTTCTCTGAGCAGAAGGCCTCTTTCTCCACGTCACTGAAGCGTCCCGCATGCTCCCCGAGCAGCAGCCGCAGCGAGTTGGTGCGATCCACGCCGCGCAGCGCCTCATTGCGCTGCCGGTCGAAGGGCACTACGATGCGGTCGGCCAGTTTCTGCCAGGCCTGGTAATGGAACTCCGCCGTTTCCACCAACACGCCATCGAGGTCGAAGATGACGCCGCGCACCGGGCGTGCCGGGAAGGTGAAGCGCTGCACCTGCGGCCCCGCCGTCACGGCGCGTTGCCCGAGGCGCAATGCCACTTCCGGGCCATCGGTCTGCAGTTCCACCGCCGTCGGCAACACTTTGACGTGCAGGCGCGCACCGTGCCAGGCAACGCTGAAGCCGAAACTGTCCCAGCCGTTGGGCAGCAGCGGCGCGAGCGAGAGTTTCCCCTCAAACCAGCGCACGCCGCCGAAGCCGAGCACCACGCATTGCCAGGCCCCGGCGAGGCACGCGGTGTGCACGCCCATCCAGACGTTGCCGTGGATATCGTCCAGGTCCAGGCGCGCGGTGCGCAGGAAATAATCGAGCGCCAGCTCGCTCTTGCGCAGGGCCGCGGCGGCCATGCTGTAGGAGCAGAAACTGAGGGAGGAATCGTGCGTGGTCTTGGGCTCGTAGTAGTCGAAGTCGTGCCGCACGTCCTCGGGCGTGAACCGGTCGCCCAGCAGGACGTGTGCGACCACGATGTCCGCCTGCCGCAGGAGTTGGGTACGCATGATCCGGTCATAGGACCACACAGCCGGCAGCGCGCCGCCCGGGGGGTTGGCCTTCAGGTCGTAGGGCTCGAGGCATTCGAAACGCTCGTCCTGGAGATTGAGGCCGCGTTTCGCGTCCCGCGGCAGTCGCATCTTGGCCGCGACCTCGCGGCAGCGCGCCACCTCGGCCGGCTGCAGGTGCAGGCGCTGCACCGCTGCGGCGTAATCGGCGGGACGCTCCCGCTGCAGCAGCTCCAGCAGTGCCACGGTCTTGAGCAGGTTCTCCTGCGCCATCAGGTTGGTGTAGAAGTTGTTGTCCACGCCCTGGTGGTACTCGTCGGGGCCGAGCACGCGGTTGATGACATACTCGCCGGTGTCGGTGCGGAAGTAGACCCGTGACAACCAGAACCGACTGGTCTCGACCAGCACGTCAATGCCGCCGTGGGCCATGAACTCCAGGTCACCGGTCACGCAGTAGTAAAACCACATGCTCCAGGCCACGTCCGCGGAGACATGCACGCCGAGAAGCCCGAACTGCCAGAGGGTTGCGGCTTCGTCGCCGTTCTCGTCGGACATGAAGGGGTAGGCGGCGCCCTGGAGACTGAATTCCGTCGCCTTGCGTCGGGCCCCGGGCAGGTAGTGCACCCGCGACTGCACCAGGTCGCGCGCCGTCTGCGGCCTGGTGAAGGCGAACATCGGGAGCATGAATACTTCCGTGTCCCAGAAATAGGTGCCGGAGTAATGCTCGCCGGTAAGGCCCTTGGCGCCGATGTTCACGGTATGGTCGCCATTGGGCGCGTTCTGGTACATCTGGAACAGGGAGTAGTGCAAGCCCTGGGTGAGGGCGCCGGCACCGTTGCTTTCGGCGATGTCAATTTCGACGGTACGCCAGATTTCCGCCCAGGCGGCCGCCTGCTCCGTTTCGAGTGTGGCAAAGCCGGCGGCCATGGCCGCGTCGAGCTGCTTGCGGCAGAAGAGGCCGAGACTGCCGCTCACGTCGTGGTCGCGACTGGTGGCCACGGCGGTGAACTTATCGAAGGTCAGGGATTCGCCCCGGCGGCAGGGGGTGACAAATAATTGCCGGCTGACGCCGTCTTTCCAGGTCAGGCGCGTACCAGCGCTGCCGATTGCCGCGCCGGAGCAGAATTCGCGGGCGGCCACCGCCACGGTTACGCCGGTACCGGCGGTGCGACAGGTGACCCCGTGCAACCGGCCGCTGCCAGGCGCCGCTTTGCGCCCGGCCCCGGCCGTCAATGGTTTTACCGCGATCAGGTGCGATTGGGTGAGGTTGGTGACGCTGCCATCCACCAGCGACGTGAACCCGACGTTCATGTCGCCGCTGAGCGGGGTGAGCACGATGCGCATCGCCGCCAGGTGCCGTCGGTGCAGGCTCAGAAACCGGGTGCATGCCACACGGACTTCAAGCCCATGCGGGGTCCGCAGCGTGACCTCCAGGGTGAGGGTGCCGCGATCCAGGTGCAAGGTGCGTGCGTAAGCGCTTGGCGGCGCCTGCGTCAGATCCAGCACCTCGCCATCCAAGGTCACTTGGACCGGCAGGGAATCCGGCAGATTCACCATCTGGTGCGGGTGCGAGGGCCGGCCCTTGAGCTTGATCATCGTCTGGTTGAGGTAGGTGTCGAAAACGCCGGCCACATAAAAGCCGCGCAGGCTATCGGCCGGTGCCGGCACGAACTCGTGCACGGCGCGCTGGCCCATGTAGCCGTTGGCCAGGGCGAACACCGCCTCCAACCGCTTCGTCTCCGCAGGAGCAAAGACCGGCTGTATAACTTTCCAGGCCGCGACCGGAAAACGCGGCTCTGAGGTTGCAGTGGCTGTCATGATGCGGATACCCTTTTATGATGGAATGGATGGATAAGAAATCGCTTTTCTGGCGGTACGGGCACACGCTCGTTGAGGCCGACCTGAGACATCGTTTTCATGGTGGAGATCATGGGGAAAGCTGGCGAGAAGGTCAAGATCGGGTGCAAACCCACATTCTGAAGCGTTGAGGCCGGTCTGATCATCGAAGCGGATCTGTTTTGCTGTGAGCGGCTCCAAAAGGAGACAAACCCGTCCCGCCGCGACCAAGGTCGTATCCCAAACCAAAGGCTGGACCGCCCCCGAATACAATGTTGATGTGACACCGCGCTCATCCACCAGTTCGACTTTTACCGGACCTGCCGCCTGGCTCACCGCAAGCGGCACACTCTCGCCAATCACATAGTTTCTCCGATCCAAAGGAAGGGAGAGGGATGCGGCTTGCGCACCGACAGACAGGGCCAACAAAATACCGGCAGGCCCGAACGACCAACGACTCCAATCAGAAGCTCTATAATTCTTGGGGGACTCCGGGGGACTCCGGGGGATTCCGGGGACAGGGATTCCGGGGACAGGCCCATAATCAGGACTCCGGGGACAAGGACTCCGGGGACAAGGACTCCGGGGACAGGCCCATAATCAGGTCAAGCAATTCAGAGGACTCCGGGGACAGGACTCCGCGGATTCCGGGGACAGGCCCATAATCAGGACTCCGGAGGACTCCAGGACTCCGGGACTCCGGGGACAGGCCCATAATCAGGTCAAGCAATTCAGCGACCTTGTTTTGATTCCTGGAATAATTCCTCGCCGATCATCAGGCAAAACCCGCCCGTTTTGCCACTCCCATTCGCTTACAATG
>Ga0194054_10000174_pt1 | contig 33385 bp, 32 predicted proteins | sample SepL2210m_MetaG_FD_163628 | JGI IMG/M metagenome (GOLD analysis project Ga0194054, IMG submission 163628) | Anoxic zone freshwater microbial communities from boreal shield lake in IISD Experimental Lakes Area, Ontario, Canada - Sep2016-L227-10m | ecosystem: Environmental > Aquatic > Freshwater... | reverse complement strand
GCAGAGGATGATCCAGTCGGGGGCTGATTCCCGGCAGATCTCCCCCAGGACGCGATCCTTGAAGCACGCGTTCGTGGAATAAATGGGCGCGATGTAAAACGACTGGGTTTTTCACTGTCCTCATCAGCCAGCCGAGGTAGAGCCGGTCCGCCCATCGCGGGATGCGCAACTGGCTTCCGGTGAAGAACGCGATGGCCGCGCCCGTGGCGATGACGACCGGTTTCGGGCCGAGCTCGGTTCGCAGGTAGGCGCCGAGTTTTTCCTGCCGCCCTCCGCCGATGCAGAGGATGATCCAGTCGGGGGCTGATTCCCGGCAGATCTCCCCCAGGACGCGATCCTTGAAGCACGCGTTCGTGGAATAAATGGGCGCGATGTAAAACGACTGGAGCGCCGCGTCGAACCTCTTCTCGACAAGGAACTCCTTGATCCGCCCTTTTTCTTTTTCGTTGGGCATCACCCAAAGCACCTTGCGTTGCCGGAACGGGATCACTTCGTCCGCCCCCTCAAACAAAAGGTGTTCCATCACCTGGTGGCCCGAGATCCTGGGCGGACGGAACCTGCCCATGACGAGAAGCAGCAGGCTCAAATACCCGCTGTCCATCACGGCGTGATCCGCCACGAGGTGCGCGTTCCAGAGATCCTTGTCGTCCGCAGCCAGGCAGAGCGAGGGGGCCGAGGGGGCGACAAGATATCCTCCCGACGCGTCCAGCGAGCGGAGCAGGTCGCCGCACGAATCCAGCCAGAAGGGCAGCGCAAGTTTTGAGTTTTTCACAATGGCAGATTCCCCGTCGCTTCTTCCTTCCACCGGGATTTCACCGGTTTGCACGGCGACCCCGCGCAGACCATCCCGGCCGGCAGGTCGCCGGTCACCGTCGCCCCCGCCGCAATGACCGCGTCCTCGCCGACACGCACCCCGGGGCCGACAAATGCCTGCGCTCCGATCCACACGCCGTCCCCGATCCGGATCGGCTCGTTGCGATACCGGAAGGCCGGATCCCGATAGTCATGGCTGCCGGTGCAGACGAACGCCCGCTGGGAGATGCACACCTGCGAGCCGATCTCGACCTCCGCGAGATTCAAAATAAAAACCTCCTCGCCGAACCAAACATGGTCGCCGATAACCGCCCGCCAGGGCATGTGGATGTTCACCCTTGGCTTGATGACCACGCCTTTGCCGACCTTCGCCCCGAACACCCTCAGCAAGCCCGCCTTGAACCCCGACGGCCAGGGAAGCGGACTCAAAAAAAACGCGCACTTGCACAGATACCAGAGCGCCTCATACCAGCCCGGACGCCCGCGCTCAAAGCCGGCCAAGGGATCAAATGTGTCAAGGCGTAAGCGGGTCATGGTGCTGAGTGAAAATGAAAAATGCGAAATATGGAATGGGAAGATTTCGCTCGGATCCGCTCCGGTAAAGGCGGCCCTCTGTCCTACTTCCTTCCCTTCCAGGCCTCGACGATTTGGCGGATGGTTTCTTCGAGGGAGATGGTGATGTTCCAATTCGGGAAGTGGGCGCGCATTTTGGAGAGGTTGCTGTAGTAGCAGATGTGGTCGCCGATGCGGTTTTCTTCGACGTAGGAATGGCGCTGGGTTTTGCCGCTGAAGTTTTCGGCGATTTGGAAGGCCTCCCAAACCGAGCAGCTGTTCTGTTTGCCGCCGCCGAGGTTATAGACTTCGCCGACGCGCGGGGCGGCGAGGAATTCCGCGATGAAGCGGGCGACGTCGTGCGAGTGGATATTGTCGCGGACCTGCTTGCCCTGGTATCCGAAGATGCGGTATTCGCGGTCTTCGAGGTTGCATTTGACGAGGTAGGAGAGGAAGCCGTGGAGCTCGACGCCCGAGTGGTTCGGGCCGGTGAGGCAGCCGCCGCGCAGGCAGCAGGTGGGCATGTTGAAATAACGCCCGTATTCCTGGACCATCACATCGGCCGCGACCTTGGAGGCGCCGAAGAGCGAGTGCTTCGACTGGTCGATCGGGAAATCCTCGTCAATCCCGTCGGCGAATGCGGGATCCGCGTAGTCCCAGCGCGTCTCGAGTTCGACCATCGGGATGGAATTTGGTCGGTCGCCATAGACTTTGTTTGTGGACATGTGGACGAACGGGGATTCCGGGCAGGCCTGGCGGGAGGCTTCGAGGAGGTTGAGGGTGCCGACCGCATTGGTGTCGAAGTCGTCAAAGGGGATCGCGGCGGCGCGGTCGTGCGAGGGCTGTGCGGCGGTGTGCACGATCGCGTCCGGCTTCACTTCTTTCAGCAGGGCGAGAACGCCCGGCCGGTCGCGGATATCGAGCTCGTGGTGGAGGAATGCCGGTCCAAGGTCGTCGACCAGGCGGGACTGGTTCCAGCGGGTGTCGCCCTGGGGGCCGAAAAATACCGCCCGCTGGTTGTTGTCCACCCCATGGATGCACCAGCCGAGGGCGGAAAAATGCCTGCAGACCTCCGAGCCGATCAACCCGGACGAGCCGGTGACAAGAAGTTTGTTCATGGGATTTTTTTAGTGGGCCGGATCCGGTGTGGTGCTGACTGGAGGCGGAGGCTTATCAGAGCCATATCCGTGTCGGGCGTGTTTTGTCAACGCGTCCGACACGGACGCGGCAGCGCGGTTCGTAAATCTGTAGCGGCGGCCGAACCGCGAACGGTTTTCGATGTCGGTTTTCGATTGAGTTTTGCCTACGAATGGCGTTCTCTCCGCGGATGACCGTCCGCACACGATTTGCGCCCTCACCCACCGGATTCCTTCACGTCGGAGGTGCGCGCACCGCGCTCTTCAACTGGCTTTACGCCCGCCAGAACGGCGGAAAATTCCTTCTCCGGATCGAGGACACCGACGAGAAGCGGAACACGGCGGAAGCCTACAAGGTGATCTACGACGGCCTGAACTGGCTCGGGCTGGATTGGGACGAGGGTCCGGACAAGGGCGGTCCGTTCGGTCCCTACCAGCAGAGCGAGCGCACGCCGATCTACGAGAAATACTTTGCGCAGCTCGAAGCGGGCGGGCATCTCTACGAGGATGGCGGCGCGATCCGGTTCCGCTCGCCGCGCAAGCCGGTCGTCGTCGAGGATATCGTCTGCGGGAGGATCGAGTTCGACATGTCGAACCCGGCCACGCACCCGGACATGACGATCCGCCGTCCGGACGGCTCGTGGATTTTCCATTTTGTGAACGTGGTGGACGACATCGAGATGCGGCTCACGCACGTGATCCGCGGCGAAGACCACCTGTCGAACACGCCGAAGCACATCGAGCTTTACCAGGCGATCGGGGCCGAGCCGCCGAAGTTCGCGCACATCCCGCTCATCCTGAATTCGGAAGGAAAAAAGCTGAGCAAGCGGGACGGCGGGTCGAGCATCACGTATTTTCTCGACCTCGGATACACGCCCGAGGCGGTCGCGAACTACCTCTGCCTGCTCGGGTGGTCGCCCGGCGAAAACCGTGAGGTTCTTCCGGTCGCCGAGATTCAAGCACTCTTCGATCTGGCCGGGATCAACCGCCGGAACGCGATCTTCGACCTCGACAAATGTTTTTGGCTGAACGGCCAGCACCTCCAGATCATGAGCCTCGATCGTTTCGAGGAGCTGGCGCTGCCGTTCGTGGACAAGGCCGGGATCCCGTACGGAACGCGCGAGGCACTGCGCCCCGCGCTCGCGATCGTCAAGCCGAAGGTCAAGCACCTGAGCGACGTGCCCGGCTGGATCGGATTTCTTTTCACCGAGGAATATCCGTTCGATCCCGAGGCGGTCGCGAAGAGCCTGCCGGGTGCGGCAGACCGGCTCGAGGCGCTCGGCACCGCGCTCGCCGCGCTGCCGGATTGGTCGCATCCCGCAATCGAGGCGAAATTGAAAGAGACCGCCGCCGCGCTCGGCGTGAAGACCGGCGCGCTCATCCACCCGGCCCGCGTGGCCGTCAGCGGGCGTTCGGTCGGCCCCGGGCTCTACGAGATGTTCGAGGTGCTGGGAAAAGCCCGCACGCTGGCCCGCTTCGAAAAAGCCCGGGGCCTGGCCGGGTAGGTTTCATGGCCTTCTCCGCCGAATTGGAAAACGCGCTCGTCCGGAAATCCGCGACGCTGAAATCCTTCGAGCGCCTGCTCGGGCCCGGCGGGGATCTGCGTGCGCTCGCAGCGGAAGCGGCGGCGTTGACCCGGCGGCATTTCGGGCGGACGATGAGGCTCTTCGCCCCGCTCTACCTTTCGAACGAGTGCATCAACTCGTGCGCGTATTGCGGGTTCTCGCGCGAAAATGCGATCCGTCGGGTGACGCTGGAAATCGGGCAGGCCGAGGCCGAGGCCCGGCACCTGACGGCCGAGGGGTTCCGGAACATCCTTCTCGTCGCCGGCGAACATCCGAAATTCGTTTCGGGCGGCTATTTGCAGGAATGCGTCCGGCGGCTGCGGGGATTTGTTCCCGGGATCTCGATCGAGGTCGCGCCGATGGAGGCCGACGGCTACCGGCCGATCGTCGAGGCCGGTGCGGAGGGGCTGGTTGTTTATCAGGAAACCTACCACCAAAAAACTTACGCGGAGATGCACCCGCACGGACCGAAAAAAGATTTTGGTTGGCGGCTCGACTGCGCCGAGCGCGGGCATGCGGCCGGGTTCCGCCGGATCGGCATCGGCGCGCTCTTCGGGCTCTGGCACTGGCACGAGGAAGCGCTCGCTCTGGCCGCCCACCTCGAATACCTGCAGCGGGTTTGCTGGCGCTCGCAAATCACCGTGAGCCTTCCGCGGCTGCGTCCGGCAGCCGGCAAGTTCTCGCCCCCGCACCCGCTCCCCGACCGCGAATTTATCCGCCTCCTCTGCGCGCTGCGGGTCACGTTTCCGACGGTCGGGATCGTCCTGAGCACGCGCGAGCCGGCCGCCTTGCGCGACGCGGTCGCCCGGTTGGGAGTCACGATGATGAGCGCGGGCAGCCAGACCGAACCCGGCGGCTATACCGGACAGGGACGCGACGCCGTCCACCTGACCGTCCGCGGCAGGCAGATCGATGGAGGCGGAAGCGGGCCGGCCACCGAGCAGTTCGCGATCTTCGACGACCGCAGCGCCGCCACCATGAAAAGCGCCCTCGAAAACATGGGCCTCGATCCGGTCTGGAAAGACTGGGACGCCGGCATCCTCGGAGCCGCATGATCACGGTCAACGGCGAGGAGATTCAGACGCAGGCCGCAACCGTCTCCGGGCTGGTCGAGGAAATGCGGCTTCCCGCACCGCTCCTTTTGATCGAGCTCAACGGCACGGCGCTCCGAAAATCGGAGTGGGAGAGCACGGTGCTCAGCGAGGGGGACCGGATGGAAATCCTGCGGGTCTCGGCGGGCGGATAGCCGGCTTCGCGCAGGAGCATCCATCGCAAACGGAAGGATTTTTTCGTTTGCGGGCGCTGAGGACCGCGCGGGCGACGAGGTAGGCGACGGCGGCGGCGACGGCGGCGGCGATGGTGAGGGCCTCGATCACAGGCGGCTCCCGACCTGGTAGATGACGACGGCTGCGGCCCATGCGAGAGAGGTCATGGTGACAAACGATCCGGCCGCCCATCCCCAGCTCAGTTCCTTGGCGATGACGGCGACGGTCGCGCCGCACTGCATGCAGAGCGCGAAGAAGACGAGAAGAGCGAAGACGACCGGCAGCGTGTAAACCGGCTGCCCGGCGCGCGGGCCGGAGCGCCATTTTTCGTTGGCAAGGATCGTGCGAAGGTCGGCGGAACCTTTGTCCACATCGGAGCCGAGATTGTAGATCACGCCAAGCGTCGAGACAAAGACCTCGCGGGCGGGAAAGCTCGAGAGGACGCCGACCGTGATCTTCCAGTCAAAGCCCGCAGGATCGAAGACCGGCTGCAACGCCTTTCCAAACTGCCCGAGGAAACTCTGCTCGATGTAGGCGCCTTCCATCCGGTGGGCGAGCTTGACGGAAAGCGCCGAGGCCGGATCTCCGAGCGCGCGGGCCATCTCGGAGGACGGCATCGCGGCGGATTGCGCGGCAAGGAATTCCGCCCGTGCGTTCTCCGCGACGGATGCGGGCCTCGGAAAATACAGCAGCGCCCAGATGATCACAGAAAACGCGAGGATGACGGTTCCCGCACGAAGGACAAACTCGCGCCCGCGCTCCCACATCCGGATCGTGACGTTGCGCAGCGTGGGAACCCGGTAGTCGGGCATCTCGAGAATGAACGGCTGCGTCCTGATCCGCAGGACGCAACGGTTCATGAACCATGCGAGCGGCATGGACACGGCCGCGCCGACGAAGTGCATGAGGAAGAGCGCCCAGCCCGCGACGAGCGGCCCGTGCACCGGCTCGACAAAGGCGCCGATGAGCAGCACGTAAACCGGCAGGCGCGCCGAGCAGCTCATGAACGGGGTCATGAGAATCGTGGTGATGCGGGCCTTCGGATCCTCGAGCGTGCGCGCGGCCATCACGCCCGGGATCGAGCAGGCGTAGCCGGAAAGCAGCGGCACAAAACTTTTCCCATTGAGCCCGCACCACCCGAAAAGCTTGTCCATGAGGAACGCCGCCCGCGCGAGGTAGCCGGTATCCTCGAGCACCGCGATGAACAGAAACAAAAGAAGGATCTGCGGCAGGAAGACGAGCACCCCGCCAACGCCCGCGATGATCCCGTCGGAGACGAGGCTCTGGATCATCGGCGTTCCCGCCAGCGCCGGCGAGACCGTCGACTGCGCCCACGCCGAGCCGGCTTCGATCAGGCGCATCAGCGGGCTGGCCCAGGCATACAGGCTTTGGAAGACGACATACATCACCCCGAAAAAGATGAGCGTCCCCCAGAACCGGTTCAGGAGGAGGGCGTCGATCGAATCCCGCGTGCGGGCGACCATGCCATCGCCGCCGATGACCCCCTCGAGCAGCGCGTCGAGGTGGCGGTAGTGGAGGACGGCCTCGGCGGACGCGGGATTCATGCCGTGCGCACGAATCACATCCCGAGCGGATTTGAGCAGGGAAGACACCTTGTCCTTGTGTCCGATCTTGTCCGCAAAGGCGCTGTCGGCATCGAAAATCATCCTCAAGGCCTCCGGCCCGGTCACGTCGTACGGCGCGAGTCCGTCGCGGACGATGTCGCGCGCCTCATCAATGAACTCCGGCCACAGGATCCGCGGCATCCGGCGCGGGTCCGCAAGCATGTGCTCGACCGCCTTTTTCAATTCTTCCAACCCCTGCCCGCGCTTGGCGATCGTGGGGATGACCGGCACGCCGAGGCGATCGGCAAAGAGCTCCAGATTGATCCGGAGGCCGTTCCGCTTGGCGGCGTCCCACTGGTTGAGCGCGATCACCATCGGAATCCCGAGCTCGGCGGCCTCGGAGACGAGCAGCATGTTGCGCTTGATATTCGTGGCATCCACCACGCACACGATCAGATCCGGTGCCTCGTGTCCGAGCCGTCCGCCCAGCTCGTCCATCACGACCCGTTCATCGGGCGAAGCGGCGGCGAGGCTGTAGGTGCCCGGAAGGTCGATCAGCTCGATCTGCCGTCCGCCCAGCGCCATCGCCCCGGTCTTTTTTTCGACGGTGATCCCGGGATAGTTCGCGATGTGCTGGCGCAGTCCGGTGAGCCGGTTGAAAAGTGTGGATTTGCCGGTGTTCGGGTTGCCCAAAAGTGCGATCCGAGTCGGGCGGGGCGGGGCGGCCGCCCTCATGCCACTTCCTTCACCTCGATGAGATTCGCCTCCGCGCGGCGCACGCTGATCTCCTGCCCCTCCATCTCGATGGAAATAGGATCCCCGAGCGGGGCGATCCGGGAAATGCGCACCCGGCGTCCGGGCAAAAATCCCAGCGCCGCCAGCCGCCCGGCGCGCCCGCAGTCGCTGGAAATTCCAACGATTTCGAGCATCCGGTCGTGGGGGATTTTTCCGAGTTTTTTCATGTTCGTTCCCAAGGTAACCGATAAGCGGACGTTCGCAATCGGCAATCAAGCCGCTGATCGTGCGGTGACAAGCGGGCTTCGTTCCCGGGCTTGCTCCCGGGAAGCCGGGCGGATAGGGTTTTTGCATGAAGGCGGTCACGATCTACGACACGACGCTGCGCGACGGCACGCAGGGGACGGGGATTTCTTTTTCGGTTCTCGACAAGATCCGCGTGGCCGAGAAGCTCGATGCGTTCGGGGTGGATTTCATCGAGGGCGGGTGGCCGGGATCGAACCCGAGGGACGTCGCATTTTTTGAGGAGGCTGCGAAGCGGGAGTGGAGGAACGCGAAGATCGCGGCATTTGGAAGCACCCGCCGGGGCGGGGTCGCGGTGCGGGACGACGCGCAGGTGCGCACGCTGCTGGATGCGAAGACGCCGGTCGTGACGATCGTCGGGAAAACCTGGCTGCTGCATGTGACCGAAGTCCTGAACGTCACGCCGGAGGAAAACCTTGCGATGATCGCGGAGACGGTCGCGCATCTGAAGGCGAACGGGCGCGAGGTCTTCTACGACGCCGAACATTTTTTCGACAGCTACAAGGACGACCCCGCGTATTCCTTGAAAACAGTCCGGGCTGCAAAAGAAGCCGGGGCGGATCTTGTCGTGCTCTGCGACACGAACGGAGGATCGCTCCCGGAGGAAGTCGGGAGGATCACCGGCGAAGTGATCGCCGCGCTGGGCTGTCCGGTCGGCATCCACACGCACAACGATTCCGGGCTCGGGGTCGCCAATGCGCTCGCGGCCGTCGCGGCCGGCGCCTGTCAGATCCAGGGCACGATCAACGGCTACGGCGAGCGCGTCGGCAACTGCAACCTCACGACGCTCGTCCCCACGCTCCAGGTGAAAACGGGCCTGCCGCTCGTGCCCGATCTCACCCGGCTGCGCGAGCTTTCGCGCTTCGTGGACGAGCTCGCGAACGTGCCGCAAGACATCCGCGCGCCCTATGTCGGCGCCACCGCGTTCACGCACAAGGGCGGCCTCCATGTCCATGCGGTGCAGAAGCTCGCCCGCAGCTACGAGCACATGGAGCCGGCGCTTGTCGGCAACGCCCAGACGATCCTCGTCTCCGACATGTCCGGGCAGAGCAACATCCTGGCCAAGGCAAAAGAGCTCGGTTTCGACATCCGGAAAGGCGCTCCCGAGGTCGCGGCGATCCTGCGCCAGGTCAAGGAAAGCGAGGCGGCCGGATACGAATTCGAGGCGGCCGACGCATCGTTCGACCTGCTGATCCGCCGGACGCTCGGTCGGCACCGCCCGCTCTTCGAACTCCGCGAGTATCACTGCTCGTTCCGAAGATCCGCGCTCCACGGGTTCACCACCTGCGAGGCGACCGTCAAGCTCCAGGTGAACGGTGTCCCGGAATACACGGTCGAGGAGGGCGACGGCCCGGTGAACGCCCTCGACGCCGCGCTGCGGAAGGCGCTCCGCCCGTTCTATCCGTGGATTGATGGCATCCGTCTCGCCGACTACAAGGTGCGCATCGTGGACGGCTCGCGCGGCACTGCCGCCCGCACGCGCGTCCTCATCGTCTCAACGAACGGCCAAGCCTCCTGGGGCACGGTCGGCGTCTCGGACAATATCATCGAGGCGAGTTGGCTCGCCCTCGTCGACAGCATCGAATTTTACGGCCTCTCGCGGCAGGACGCATAAAACCTACGCCGCGAACGCGAGCAGGGCGAGCGAGCGCAAAAGGCCGCCGCTGAAGAGAGGAGGAACTCGATTCCTGACGCAGAGGAACCCCCCGGCATTTTGGGATCCGGGATTCATTTTGATGCTTGGGATTTTTCCAGAACTTCCTGCCATGTCGTGTCCTTGCGGAGCATGGATGCGAGGTATCCGTTTGAGTCGGATAAACTGGCATCGAGGAGCTTTTCTGGATTCGTCAGACGTGAGAACAGGGCGTGCCGGATTTTTTTCAAGGGAACGGTTTTGATTCCATATCCCCCGGATTGGTTGCACGACCAAAACGTCAGGCTCTCATTCTGCCTTTCCAAAAAAAGAACGAGGTGCCCCCTTTCATTTTTTCCAACGGCATCCGTCCACCAGATTTTGAGAAAATCGCCGGGCCGGGCCCTGTTCCAATCGGTAAAATTGAATCCCGCACCTGATTCGGCGAAGAGGACAGCCGTGCCAGGGCCATTGGAGTTCCATCTTCCCCAGATCCCTGTTCCATCGGGCTGTGAGGACGGGAGCAATCGTTCCTTGCCCGGCAGGCGCCCGACAGATTCCTCCGCTGCTTTGATGAGAAGCGTGTAGGTGGCAGCCGAGCAGAAGGATGGCCCTTTGGAAGGCGTGACTTGAAGCCTTCCGTTCTTCATGGAAAAACTCCTGCGAAGTTCGGCTGATGCCCTCGGGCCGGTGGAATACCCGCCGTTTTGAGGCATCACGCCGCGCGCCATTTGAGTCAGGCGCGAATTCCAATACAGCTCTCGCTTTTGTTCCTCTCCGTCCCTCGCGTTGGGGGGGAGCGGCAGGGCTTCATTGGACGGAACCGCTGAAGAGGCGGCTTGGCCCAGAAGCGAGAAGGAGGTGATCCCCATCGCAGTTAAAGCGGCGAAAGTGCATTTTATTGGAAAGCCCATCGGACAATTAGAGCGGTTTTACTCCAGTTGCAGCCACGCCCGTGTCGGGCGTGTTGGCAAGGAGCGTGGTGAGGCGAGCCTCAGAGGCGCGTCCGACACACGGACGCGGCTGCAGCGCGTTCTTTTTGATGTGGCCATGCGCAGATCAATCCACACGGTTTCTCCCGCTGTCAATGGGCATTGCCTGCACCCTTGGACGGATCGAGCCGGGGAGCCAGTTCCGGCCGAGTTTCTTGAATTGTTGATTTTAGAGAAATCCTCAGGATTTTTTTTCGTCACCGTCAGGCATTTTGTCGAAGAGCGAGAGCAGGAGTTCGGGGTCTTTGTCTGCGAGGAGCACGGTGAGGCTTGTCAGGAAAAGGCCTGAATCTGGCCCTTGGGGCTGTTTGCTCAGCCAATCTCTCGCCGCGGAAAAGTTTTCATTGCTCCACTGTTGAAGCACGCGTGCTACGGCAAGATTACGATCCCGGCCCGGAGGAAGACTCAGCATGGGCTCCAACAAAGAACGGGGGTTGGTGATTTTTGACCGGTTGAAAATGGCAACGAAAACAGTCGCTTGTGCCTCGGTGGGCAGGGTGCCCGCCCATTGTGCCGCGGCATTTGCCACCTCTGGAATCTCCGATACGGGAATGGCATTGAGTTCCCGAGCCAACTCATTCCAATCCTTGCGCGAATATCCCCCGCTCGAAGCCAGATCCAAAAGACGGGCCACCTGCGGCGGATTGCCTTTGGCAGAGAGCGGCGAACCGGCGAACACAAGAATCGCCAGGAACGCGAGAATCCATTCACCCCATGTCAGACCTCGTCGCACGGGCTCATGATTCATTCGCATTGAGTGAGGCCTTGATCCCGCTCGCTCAGTAGCTTCGAACTTCCACCCCGGAAAGCCTGGAAAAATGATCAAGGTTGCGCGTGACCAATGGAAGCCGCTTTTCGATGGCGCTTGCGGCAATCCACAGGTCGTTGGCTCCGATCAATCGGCCTTTTGCTCTCAACTTTCTTGCCAGCCGGGCATAGATCCTCGCGACGGCTTCTGTCACCGGAAGAATCTCAAAGGAATCCACCACATGCAGGAAATTGGGATCCTCCAAAGATTCAAATCCCTCCGCGAACTCGCCATAGGCTGTCACGGGCAGAAAGGCGAGGCTTTCGGCGTGCGCTTGAAGAAACTCGTGGGCTCTCCCGGCCCCCGACCTCCTTTCGCGCTGGAAATCAATCAGGAACGTCGTGTCGAAGATCAATGCGTCCATTTGGATTCCGGAGGCATATCCTTTCTTTGCGCATCATCGAGGCTGTCAAGCACCGCTTCAGGCATGACGGGCAATCCGCGCGTGCGCGAAAGCAGGGCGCCACACCGGGGCTTTCCCGTATCCCACGATGCCCGCTTAATCACTTGCGAGAAAGACTCCTTCGCATCCCTCCGCGCGCGCGAGAGAATCCGATAGGCACTTTCATCAACAGAAAGTGTTTTTGTGGCCATACACAGAGCAATACACACGGCATCTCCCGCTGTCAATGGACATTGCCTGCACCCTTGGACGGATCGAGCCGGGGAGCCAGTTCCGGCCGAGTTTCTTGAGTTGTTGATTTTAGAGAAATCCTCAGGATCTTTTTTTCGTCGCCGTCAGGCATTTCGTCTCCCATCCCCGAAATCCCGCCCTGCACCAGCTCACTCTCAGAGATTTCTTACGGAACCTTTCTTGTCCGAGGGTTTTCGTGACGTTTTGCGGCTGTTCCAACTGCCGGATCGGGTTCGATTTCTCTCTTGCCGCATGAAATCTCTGGAATAGTGTTATGGTGTGTCCACCATTGTGAATATGGAAGAAACGATCGGGAAGTCTGTCGGCAGAACCTTTGCCAACGAGGATCCCTTCGTTCTCCACTCCCGATTGCTCAGGGTGGCGGGGCTGCTTGCCGTGACCACACCTTACCCGCGAGGGGTAGTTCGATTCTGGACCCATGAGAACGCCGACGCATGGAATTGGAAGCATCTGATCAAGGCGGCGAGGAAGAGTTGAGGTGCCGCACGCCCGGGGCTGCGGATCTGGTTTCGATTTGCCGGCGACTCAATGAGGCGGGCGCCAAGTATGTGGTCGTAGGGGGATTTGCGATCATCCAAGCGGGATTCCCCCGTTTGACCGAAGATATCGATCTGCTCATTGAGGTGGGCGAACCCAACGAAAAGGTCGTGCTGGAAGTGCTCGCCATGCTTCCGGATGCCGCGGCCGCGTTGGTCACCCCGGGCGAAGTTGCCAAATATGGCGTTGTCCGTATCGGTGACGAGGTGATGGTGGATCTCATGAAAAGTGCCTGTGGCGTCATCTATGCGGACGCCATCCGGGATGCGGTCCGGCGCGATCTGGAAGGCGTTTGTATTCCCTTCGCTTCGAAAGCCTCGCTTTGGAAGATGAAGCAAACCGTTCGAGCCAAGGACATCCCGGACCGCCTGTTTTTGGTCAAAGCGCTTTCTGAAGAAGGCATCCCCCTCGACCCGCCCCTGAAAGAGTCGGAAGACGATGTCGAAGTCCCCGCATGGATCAAATCCATCCTGCGCTGGCTCCGCGTCAAGCGCGGGTCTTGACGGGGCGAGAGAGGGCGAGGGCCGAACTCTTCTTCAGTTTGCCTGCGGATCGGCGGTCTTCTGCGGCGGGTGGAGGATGCGGCCGTGCTGGGCGGGCGGCTTGTTTGTCGCGTCCGTTTCCGCCGGGACATGCGGGATTTTTCCGCGGTGGAACCGGAAGTGCCAGGCGGGGTCGGGATGGGACTGGGGCCAATAATCGTGGCCGAGGAAGATCCCGGCGGCGAAGACGAGGAAGACGACGAGGATCGGGCGCATCAGATGGGTTTTTCGGGTGAGGGTTTATTGTGGCTGACCTGATTGATCGTGTAGCAGACGGCGCTGAGGAGGAGAGTGATCGCCAGCCAGATGACCTGTTTCGGATCCGAGCCGAGGACGGCCCAGAGGCAATAGCCGGTCGTGACGCCGATCATCAGGCCGAGGCCAATGCCGATTTTTTTGGCGATCCAGACGAGGGCGGCCGCGACATAGACATAGGCGACGAGCGTCATCAGGACGGCGATCGAGGAGATCACTCCGAATTCCTTCGAGGCGGTCGGCGAGATCGTCAGGAGCTGGGCGCCGGTCATCAGGAACCCGGTGATGATGAGGTTTTTCACCGGCACGTCGTGCTGGTTCGAGTCGCTGAAAATCTTCGGGAACAGCCCGTCGGCGGCGGCGGCCTTCGCGGTCTGGGCGGTGGCGAGAACCCACCCGCCGAGCGAGCCGAGGCAGCCGGCTGCCGCGCAGAACGAGACGATCGCGCCGCCGGTATTTCCGAGGGCAAGCTTCGCGCAGTCGGCAAATGGCGCGGCGGATTTGACGAGATCCGCATTCGGGATCGCGCCCATGATGGCCGTGCACGAGAGGACGTAGGTGACGGCGGCGAGAAGGACTCCGCCGATCGTGGCAATGGGGACATTTTTTTTCGGGTTGTCCACGACGCCGGCGGCGACCGCGGCGGTTTCGACGCCGATGAACGACCAGAGGGTGACATTGAGCACGCCCTGGATCGCGCCGAACGTGTCGTGTCCGCTCACGTTCCACGAGCCCATGTAGGTTGTGAGGCTGAATTTGGTCCATCCGACAATCGCGACGCCGACGATCGCGACGAGCGCGAGGATCGTGGTGACTGACTGGACCTGAGTCGTGATGCGCGGGCCGAGGATATTGAGGAATGTGAACAGCCAGATCATCCCCACGCAAGCGGCGGCGAGGACATAGGGATCCTTGAGCGCCGGGAAGAAGTAGCTCATGTAGCCGACGCCGACGACCGCGAGCGCGACGTTGCCGATCCACCCGGCCAGCCAATAAAGGAGATTGGTCTGGTAGCCGATGAACGGCCCGAACGCCCGGCGCGCATACGCGTAGGATCCGCCCGCGCTGTCGTCAATGCTCGCCATCTTCGCATAGACCATGGCGAGGCAGATCGCGCCGGTGATCGTGACCGCCCAGCCGTAGATCGCGATGCCGCCGGTGGCGGCGAGGTTGGCCGGAAGCATGAAAACTCCCGAGCCCATGATGTTCCCAGCGACCATAAGCGTGGCGGGGATGACTCCGACTTTGCGTGATGTTTCGTTCATATGTTTTTAGCCGCGGATTGGCGCGGATTTTCGCAGATTATGGGTTAGCGAAGACGATGCGTTTGTATGGAAGCGAGGGGGCTCCGGAGTTGAGCTAAGATAACTGCTCACGGATTTATACTGTCACAGCGGACGGAAAATTCAATCCCGAAGATTCAACCCCGAAGACCGCAATCTTGTTTTGAAGGCATCCGTCCGCAAACCCTGATGAAAACCCACGCTGAGAGCGCGAGCAGGGCGAGCGCACGCAGGAGGCCGGCGCCGGTCGAAACCCGAAAGACCTCCAGGTTTCCAAAGCACGAGCAACGGACATCGAGGCCGCGCGCAAATGCCCAGGCATAGAGAAAAACGAACGCCAGCGAGAGCCCGGCGGCCGCAAGCGACCCGGCCGGCCGGAAGCGCGCGCTGAAAAGTGCCGCGCCCGTGAGGATCTCGAAAATCGGGATCCCGAGTGCCAGCGGAGGAATCGCCCACACGGGAACCAATCGGAACCCGGAAATCCCGTCGGCAAATCCCAGCGGATCGGGGAATTTGAGAACCCCGGCCACAACGAAGATTGCCGCAAGAAGCAGGCGCGCGATCATTGGGAAATTTTTGCGGCCGACCAGGCGTCCCATCCTCCGGTTAGGACCGCGACGTTTTGGAAGCCGGCTGCGCGGAGCGCGCGGGCGACGATCCGGCTGTCCTCGCAATCGCCGCCGGAGCAATACACGATCACGCTCGCGGCCGGATCCACCGGCAGGGCGGGGAGATTTTTTCCGGTGATTTTCGAGGCCGGCACATTGATGGCGCGGGGGATATGCCCCTCCTCGAAGAAGAACGATTCGCGCGCGTCAACGAAAACCGCGGCGCCCTTCCTCCAAGCAGCCTCCCCGCCGGCGAGCGTGATGGCATGCGGCTCCTGCCCGGTGCCCGGAACGCCCGCCAGCAGCCGGACCGAGCGGGCGCGATAGGGAAATGGCAGCGGGTCGGAGCGGAACAGATTCACAAAAAAACCGAGCGCGATCGACAGGAGAAATGCCACTGAGACAAGCGCCAGATCGCGTGAAATATTTTGAAGCGGCGCGCGGTTCATCTTAGAAACGGCAGTTGCCCGCGAATCACGCCAATCAACGCGAATAAAATCATGAAGTTAGAAACAAACAGGCATTCACCCCCGTGGTGAATTGAGCATCTTTCATAAGTTGCTGGCATTCGCGTTTTTTCGCGTGATTCGCGGGCCACTTCTACTCTTTTTAGGTTCATCCGGTCAGCGTCCGGGGAGAAGAACTCTCAGGATCAATTTGTGCGTTTCGCGGTCCGACGTGCGGACGATCACCGCCTTGACCTGTTCGCCCTTGCGGCCGCCGATGTCGAAGCGGACCTGCACCGACCCGGTGCCTCCGGCGGGGACTTCTTTGCAGTCCGCCTTCGCCGACGTGCAGCCGCACGATGTCTGGATGCCGGCGATCGCGAGCGTCTCTGCGCCGGTGTTGCGGAAAGGAAAAACGACCGAGACCGATTTGTCCGCCGGCTCCGCGCGCACGTCGCGGAATTTCGTTTCCCACTCGAGGCCGGCGAACGCCGGCCCCACAAGCGAAAAGAAAAAAACCAGGAGGATCCGGCGCATGGCTTGTCAGCCTTTGGGCTTGGGCGGGGGCTTGAGCGCCGAGGGAAGCCAGGTCCAAACGATTTGCGTGGAGACCGCATAATTCCAAACCGCCCCGATCAGGGCGCCGCACGCGCCGGCAAACCACCAAGGGATTTTGTTTATATAGAGATATTCCGCGGTTTGGACATTCACGAGCGCCCCCAGCGCGCAGACGGCGACATAAGCGAGGAGGCCGGGCAGCAGCAGGCGCCCGCGCAGACGCCGCGAACGGAACGTCACCGCATTGTTGACCAGAAAATTAGACGTCATCGCCGCGGCCGTTGCGAGGATCTGCGCATTCACGAAGACCATCCCCGCCGCGCGGTAAAGTAGGGCCAGCACGAAAAGATGGAGCAGCATCCCCAGGAGACCGGTGCTGACATAAAGGATAAAACTCACCGGGAGCAGGCGCCCGAGGGTTTTGTCGGCCAGAAGGTAGAGATACTCGAGGCCGACGACGATATCGAGCTTACTTTCCCCGTGCAGCCGCGGGCGGAACTCATACGGAAATTCGCGGACTTTCAGCTTGCGACCGCTCGAGAGCACGATATCCAAAAGGATCTTGAACCCCTTCCCGGTCATCCGCCCGGCCGTCTCCTCGAAAACCTCACGCCGGATTGCAAAGAACCCGCTCATCGGATCCGTGAGCGGCGTCCGCAGCACGGCTTTTTCGAGGCGCGTGGCCACCCGGCTCACAAATTTTCTGCCCTCCGACCAGTCGCCCGTGCCTCCGCCCGCAGAGTAGCGGGTTCCGACCGCCAGATCCAAACCGGGATCCTCCTCGAAGGCGGCAACCATCGCCGGCAGGATCGTTTCATCATGTTGAAGATCGGCATCCATGACGGCAAAGACATCCGCCGAACTGGATCCCATCCCCTCGAGGCATGCGGAGGACAGCCCGCGTCGGCCGATCCGGCGCAGGCGGCGCACGCGGGGGTTTTTCCGCGAGAGGCCCAGCAGGACTTCACGCGACCCGTCATCGGAATCATCATCAACAAAAACAACCTCCCAGCGGAACCTGCCGAGGAGCTCCTCGAGCCGGCCGACGACCAGCGGAATGTTCTCGCGCTCGCGAAAGGTCGGAACGACAACAGTCAGAAATAAGGGCTCCATCATGAACAAAAAGGAGGCGAAACCCGGGAGAAATGCCCCCGGGCGGCCATGCGGCTTGCGGATTTGTTCTCTCTGATCGGGCGTCCATTCACAAGGAAAAATCCCGCCGCGGGGCTGGGCGCTTCTTTGATTGCAAGAAAGTCGGCGCTGACGGAGCAGCGCCCTCCAGTCTCTAAACGGGCGGGCCGCCCGTTCCCCGTGTGGTTCCCTGGAGGGATGGCCTCCGTGCCGTCCCATTTTCAGATCTGCGCCCGGCCGACCGCAGCGGGAAAGTTCTTGCGGCGGGTTTCCGGCGGCCGTTAGTTTCGCAGGATGAATATCTTAGTGACCGGCGGCGCCGGGTTTATCGGCTCGCACATTTGCCGGAGGCTTCTGGCGGACGGGCACGAGGTCTCGGTCATTGATGACTTCAACGACTTTTACGATCCGGCGATCAAGCGGGCGAACGTCGCCGGCTTCGGCGGCGCGGTGCGGGTCGTCGAGGGGGACATCCGGGATCGGGCGGTGGTGGAAAAGCTATTTGCGGAGGGCCGCTTCGGCACGGTGATTCACATTGCAGCGCGCGCCGGGGTGCGCCCGTCGGTGCTGGATCCGCAGCTCTACATCGACACGAACATCACGGGCACGCACCACCTGCTCGATGCGGCGCGCCGTCACGGGGTCGGCAAATTTCTTTTCGCGTCGAGCTCGTCGGTTTACGGGCTGGCGAAGAAGGCTCCATTTTCCGAGGATCTGCCGCTCCCGCAGACGCTGAGCCCGTATGCGGCGACGAAGCTCGCGGGCGAGCACCTCTGCGGGAATTACTCGCACCTCTTCGGGCTGAAGGTCGTTTGCCTGAGGTTCTTCACGGTTTACGGGCCCGGCCAGCGGCCGGATCTGGCGATCCACAAATTCACCGACGCGATCCACCGCGGGAAGCCGATCCCGCAATTCGGCGACGGCACGACCCGGCGGGACTACACCTACATCGACGACATCGTCCAGGGCGTGACCGGCGCGCTGGGCTACGAGGGCGAGCGGTTCGATATTTTCAACCTCGGGGAAAACCAGACGATCACGCTCGCGGACTTGATTTTGGAAATTGAAAAAGCCCTCGGCAAAAAGGCGGTGATCGAGCGCCTGCCCGAGCAGCAGGGCGACATGCCGCTCACGTCGGCCGACATCACGAAGGCCCGCCGGCTGCTCGGCTACTGCCCGAAGACGAAGATCGCCGAGGGGATCCCGAAATTTGTCGCATGGTATCTGGGCCGATGAACGTCACCGGGATCGCAAGCGAGTTGGTTCGGATCCCGAGCGTCAACCCGGACGGGGATCCGGGCACTCCCCACACCGGCGAGGCGGCATGCGCGGAGTGGGTCGCCGGGTTTCTCTCGCACGCGGGAGCGGAGGTCGAGCTGCGGGAGGTTCTGCCTGGGCGTCCGAATATTGTCGCGCGGTTTCCATCCGGCGGCGCGGAGAAGCCGAGGATCCTTTTTGCGCCGCACACCGACACCGTGAGCGTGACCGGCATGACGATCGAGCCGTTCGGCGGGGAGGTCCGCGACGCGAAGCTTTATGGAAGAGGGGCGAGCGACACGAAGGGGCCGATGGCCGCGATGCTCTGGGCGCTCCGCGAGGCGGCACCGCAGATCTCCGAGCTCCCGTATGAAATCTGGTTTGCGGGACTCGCGGGCGAGGAAGCCGGCCAGCACGGAGCAAGGGCGCTCGCCGCACAGGAAATATTTGATTTTGTCATCGCCGGCGAACCGACCGGACTCGATGTCGTCCATGCCCACAAGGGATCCGCATGGCTTTCCCTCCGAACCACCGGGGTCGCCGTCCATGCGTCGAAGCCGGAATGCGGGGAGAATGCGATTTATAAAATGTGCGCTGCGATCGAGTGCCTCCAGCGCGAGGTCATGCCGGTTTTGGAAACCCTGGGCGATCCGGTGCTCGGGCGCCCGACCCTGAGCGTCGGGACGATCTCCGGCGGATCGAAAGTCAACATCGTCCCCGACTCGTGCGAGGCGTCGGTCGACATGCGGACGCTCCCCGGACAGGACATCGCATGGGTCGCTGAGCTCCTGCGGGCGCGCGTGCCGGACATCGGAATTTCCCTCAGCGGCTCCACTCCGCTTTTCACCGACCCCGCGCATCCGTTGATCCGGCGGCTACAATCCTGCGGGGCCGGGCTGGCGGGCGCCCCGTGGTTCTGCGACGCGGCGGTCTTCGCGGAACGCGGCTGCCCGGCCGTCGCGCTCGGCCCCGGCTCGATCGCCCAGGCGCACACGCGCGATGAATTTATTTCCGTCGCCGACCTCGAGGCCGGCGCGGGATTTTTTCTCAAGTTCCTGGACTCGCTCAAGCCGTGAGAAGCCGCAGGCCTTCCCGCCCGAAGCGGGCCTGAAGTTCCAACCCGTAACGAATCTCGGCAAGATTGACCGGCGAAAGATAAACCGGCTGCTGCCGCGTCAGAGCATCCAGATCGCCCGCGCTGATCTTCCCCCGCTCGACGGCAATGATCAGGCTCGTGTCGATCAGGAAGCCCATGGGTCGCGCAATTCTGACAGGCGTCCGGTTCGCCGCCGGCGAGCCTTGAAAATCTCACCCTTCAACCCGGCGGCCGCGTCATCATCCATCGTGCGGTAAAGATCCCCGAAAACCGCCAGCGCATTCATCAGGGCAGGCTCCGGAACAAGCCGCGCGACAGGCTTCCGGCCGCGGGTCAAAACGATCTCCTCCTGCCCGGACTCCACGCGGCCAACGACCAAACGGAAGTTTCTCGCGACGTCTGTCACAGTAAGCATCTTCATGGTGAAGAGGGCAAATCAGATCGCATCAGATTTGTCAATCGGAGCCCCTCGGAAACGGGCGCATCGGGAGATTTTTTGAGCATGGGGCATCTTTTATTGCACTTTTTATTCCAGCCCGTCTTTCACGCCACTTCCAGTTTTTCCCGAGCTTGATGCGTGCAGTTACGGCATCGGTTTCTGACAAGAGGGAATAAGACTTTCTTTTTGAAGCGCGGGGATTGGGATAGATTGTCGCGATGGTGCTCACGGAGAAATTTTTAGTTTCGTTGTGCGGGTGGCCGGCCTTCCAGGAGGCCCGGGCGATCCGCGCGGCGGGCCGCGTTTCCGAGGCCACCTACGAGCCGCCGGTGCTCAAAGGCAAAATTTCCTCGGGCGGGAAATTGTTTTTTTCCGGCCTGAAGATCCGGAGCGCGGCGGATGTGGAAAACCTCTGTCCGTGCCGCGACTCGAGATCCCGGGGGATCATCTGTGCACATGCGGTGGCTGTGGGGCTCGAGGTTCTGAACCCCGCTGCCAGCCGACCGGCCGCCGCCGTGACCGCGCCCGCCCCGCGCGCCGCATCCACCTCGGAGCTCCCGGCCGTGACACTTTCGCTCGAGGGATCCCTCCGCCACCTCGATGCGGAAATTTCTTTTCGCTACACGCGCCCCGGCCCGGCGAACCATGCCGCCGAGGCGGAGGCGCTCCGCGAACTCATCGCCTGCGGGTTCGAAGATTTCCGCGGCAGGGCGGCCCTGCGGGGCGAGGAAGCCATCGTAAAGTTTTTCGCGGCCGCGCTCCCGCGCCTGCGGAAAAAATGGGATGTCCGCACGGGCGAGCGGTTCGCTCACGTCACGCGCGACATCGTCCGGATCGAGCCGCATTTTGCGCTCCGGGAAAAAGACGACGGCTGGCTGGATTTTCATGTCCACTTCACCGCCGGCAGCGAGGCGGTGCTCTCGCCGCAGGATGTCCAGCGGCTCCTGCGCGGCGGCAGTCCGCATCTGAAACTCAAGGACGGACGCCTCGCCGTGCCGGACGCGGATCTTGCGGCGGATCTTGAGGAGGTGCTCCGCGACTGCGATCCTTCGCAGGAGCGCGGCGTCTATCGCGTGCGGCCGGCGCAGCGCGGATACCTTGAGGAGAGCATCGCGTCGTGGAGCGGTGCGCCTGTTCCCGCAACGCCGAACGCTCTTCAGCTCGGGCCGCTCGGCGCCCGGCTGCGGCCGTATCAGCTCGAAGGCGCGCGGTGGCTGCTCGAACTCGCGCGCTCAAAATCCGGCGGGCTCCTCGCCGACGAGATGGGCCTCGGCAAAACCGTCCAGGCGCTCGCCATGATGGAATGCCATCCGGGCCCGCACCTCGTCGTCTGCCCGTCGTCGCTTGTCTGGAACTGGCGAAGCGAGGCGGAGAAGTTCACTCCCGCGCTCGGTGTGGTTGCCATCGAAGGCGCCGCGCGCGACGGGCTCTTCGAAAAAATCCCCGTCGCCGACATCGCGATCACGAGCTACGCGCTGCTGCGCCGCGACATCGCCCGCTACCGGGCGGTGCGGTTTGCGACGGTGACCCTCGACGAGGCCCAGCACATCAAGAACCCGGACAGCCAGAACGCCCGGGCCGCCTGCGCGCTCGGCGCGGACGCCCGCTTCATCCTCACCGGCACCCCGCTCGAAAATTCCCTGCGCGACCTCTGGTCGCTTTTCGATTTTCTGTTGCCCGGCTATCTCGGCAGCCGGAAAGATTTTCAGGAGCGCTACGAAAAGCCGCTCCTCGAGGGCGAGCGCGGGCCGCTCTGGGAGCGGCTCAACCGTCGGGTTCGTCCCCTCCTCCTCCGCCGGAAAAAGTCCGGCGTCCTGCCGGACCTTCCCGAAAAAATCGAGCAGATCGTCGAGGTCGAGCTCACGCCCGCGCAGAAGGACGTCTATACCCGGCTCCAGATCGCCGCGCGCGCCGAGGTGGATGCCCTCCGGGAATCCGGAGGCCGTGCCCGGATGAAAGTTCTCACCGCGCTCCTGCGGCTGCGCCAGGCCTGCTGCGACCTGCGGCTGCTCGGCGTGGAAGAAGTCCCTGGCGCATCCGCCAAGCTCGACGCGCTGATCGAGCTCGTCGGCGAGGCGGTGGACGGTGGCCATCGCGTGCTCGTCTTCAGCCAGTTCACCTCGATGCTCGACCTGATCGCCCCGGCCCTCGACGAGGCCGGCTTCGCATGGTGCCGGCTCGACGGCTCAACAAAAGACCGCGCGGGCGTCGTGCAGAAATTTCAATCCGACCCCGCGATCCCGGTCTTCCTCATCAGCCTGAAAGCCGGCGGCACCGGCCTGAACCTTGTGTCCGCCGACACGGTCATCCACTTCGACCCGTGGTGGAACCCGGCCGTCGAGGCCCAGGCGACCGACCGCGCCCACCGGATCGGACAAACCAGCGTCGTCACCTCGATCAAGCTCATCGCCCGCGATACCGTCGAACACCGCGTCATCGCGATGCAGGAAAAAAAGCGCGCGCTCATCTCCGGGCTCCTCGATTCGGAATCCGCCCTCCCCGACGACGCGGACCTCGGCGAGCTCATCGGGTGATCCCGCCTGATTTGGGCGCTGGCTACGGACTCCTGAGCCCAGGGAAATTCGATGAACCGAAATGGAGTGTTGACAGCAATGAGAGAAAGTGTGACATACAACTTATGAGCGAAACACTTTCGATCCGGCTTCCGTCCGAAGACAAGCGGGTATTGTTTGAAGTTGCTGCACGGCATGGCGAAAGCGTCAACGCGTTTGTCCGCCAGGCAATCCAAGGCAAAATCCAAGAAGCCTCGTCCCGCCCCGCCTCGGCTCTGAGCGGTTTTTTCGGTTCCGTGCCTGTTGACGTTTCCGCACCCACGAATGACGCGGTGCGCCGGGCCATGAAGAAATGAGCCGCATGACGTATCTGGTGGATACCGGTCCGCTGGTGAGCGCCTTTGCGCGCCGGGAACCAAAATACAAATCCTGGGCTGAGGAATTGCTGGGGCGGCTGCCCCTGCCGCTGGTGACTTGCGAGGCCGTGATTACCGAGGCGTCTCACCTTCTGGGATCGTCCGTGCGCCTGATGGAAGCCATCAATCAGAAATTGATCGTCTGCCGGTTTGATCTTCAACGCGAGGCCCTTCTCATCGGTCAGATGTGTGCCAAGTATGCCGACCAGCCGATGGATCTGGCCGATGCCTGTCTCGTGCGGCTTTACGAGACCCACCGCGAAGGATCCGCCACGATTTTGACCGTGGACCGCACGGATTTTACGGTTTATCGAACGCGCAAAGGAAAACCGTTGCAGTGTGAGTTTCCGCCTGCAGAGAGATAGCTCCCAGTAAAAGTTACGCCGCAGATGCGACACGTATTCCACTGGTGCAGGACAAATTTCTGAAGGCTCTAAGAGGAGGAAGAAGAGATTGCTTCGGAGGGTCGCGCCACGACTGAGCCACAACGTGGCTGCAATCCCATAGCCTCGGGTTGCGAAGCTACCCTGGGTATATTGCATTGCATAAACAAAACCCTGAAGGGGTTGCATCCTTGTCTATCCAACCCCTTCAGGGTTGATGCATTATTCCACTAAAATCCCAGGGTAGCTCGTTCCTCGCAACCCTGGGCTGGAGGATTTATCCCCGTTGGGGATTCCTCCGTGAAGATATTTGTCCTGCCTTGCACGCATTCCGCGACGCCAAATCATTCCCTTATCTCAGATTTTGGAATATCTCACACTGCGTCACCGACATCCTGACCTTGCCCGCAGAAAAAGAGGCGGCGAGGAAAACGGATGACCCCATTCGAGACGTAAATCAGTGCCCACACGGTCGAGACGACCATGCTCCCTGGGCTTGCGCAGGCTCGCCCGGTTTCCTTAGCAGGTCAGGATGTCTGGCGTCACGTAAAGAACCTCGGGGCAAGCCCATGAGGCATTTGGAGGGGCCGGCTCTGTCCGGTCCGTTGCTATCCACGGACGACACGGAGGTCGTCCCTCCAGCAACAAAGCCGAAGCAAGCTTCGGGGTATCATACCCAAAGGGAATGAAAAATCCCGCAGAGCCTGCGCCGCCACATCCGAGGCTCCGCTCGATTGCCGATGCCTACGGCATTTCCTGCCAGATGTTTCGATGTGCCGGCTACATCGCCGGCTCGGCGGCCGGCGTGGCTGGGGGCGTGGCTGGGGGCGTGGTGCTCTGCTTCCAGAGCAGTGCCGTCCCGGCGGGCAGCATGCGCGCCGCGCGGGCGATGTCCCAGTTCGGCATCCGGAATCCCCCGATGCTTGAGAGGGAATTCATCCGGCCGGGAATGCTCGTCCCGTGGAGCCCGAAGGGAAGGATTTCCGGAGGGTCGCTCTTGGCGAGGTTGATCCAGATGATGCCCGCCGGGTTGTTCGGGCCGGCGGGAAGATATTCCTCGGCAGACAGCACCTCGGAGGGAGGCGTCGGATTTTCCCCGGTGAAAAACGAACTCATCGGCTTGGGGGGATCCTTGGGTTCGCGGAGCGTCATGAGGCGGGGGCGCGGGATCGCGTCCATGATGCGCCAGGCTCCGCGGCCGCGCAATCCGGGCCTCGCTGCGGAGACCGGCAGGATGGCCACCAGTCGGTCGTTCAAATAAATCTCGAGGCGCGCGAGATCCACGATGGCGGCGGTGACGACCCGGGCGGGGTCGGCCGCGGGCTGGAGAGGAGGCTCGAGGGCCTTCTCGATTTCAAAGGGGATCACATTCGGAACCTGGAATTCCGTGCCCGCCTGCGGAAGCGGCTTGATGCCGGGGTTCAGCGCGGCCAAGAGCGCCTCGTCGCAGTGGAACCGCTCGGCGACAAACTCCCACGGAGACCGGTAGGCCAGCATCGAGGAAGCGGTCATCTCCGGATAGACCGGTGCCGGCAGCGCTTTGACGGGCGCACGGGATTTTTTCTTCGCGTCTTTCGCGGCGGGCTTCTCCGGCTTTTTTTCCGCGGTGTTTTTTTCCGCCTTGGGCGGCTCGATGAAGCGGAAATCCACCGCCCGCAGGGTGTAGCTGGCCGTCGGTGCCCGGACTGCGGCTCGGGCGTCTGCGGCGAGCGATTCGCCGCCCCGGCTGGCCTGATACAGATACGCGAGCTTCTGGAACGCGGGGGTGTTTTTTCCGTCAATCGGCCCCGCCGAAAAATTCTCCCGGTCGAGGAAAATTTGAAGGCGCAGAACCTCCTGATCCAGATCCGGCGAGGTCGGGCCACCGGCGGCAACTTTTGGTTTCGGGGTGGGAGGCGGTGCCGGCGGGAGCCCCAGCGCGATGCACTCCGCCAGCGTCGGAACCTGCAAAAAATCCCCGGCGCGAATCATGTTGTCCTTCAGCCCGTTTGCCGCCTTGAGCTGCTCGACCGTGCGCCCGACTTTCTTTGCGATCAGAATCAGCGCGTCCCCGCGCCGCACCTCGTAGGAATTTTCAGCAGCCGCAACGGGCAGGGCGGCCGGCGCCACCGGCGCGGGAGGAGGCTCCGGAATCGCAAGCCCCCAATCTTTTTTTTCCGAAGAAGTCACCCGCCACTTCCACCTGACCGCATTCTCCATTCCTGGCTCCACCCCCTTCAGCGCGCTCTGTCCCTGCACCACCCCAACCAACAGCGCCGGGAAAAGGATCAGCATCCCCAATCGAAAAATCATTGCGCCAGCCTACCCGCGCCGCCGCCCACGCGCAAAACCATTCGTCCGGTTCCCGGATTTCCGTGCCTCATCGACTTGACAAATGACCGCGTTATGGCATGCAATTACCGCATGCCGACCATGATGCACCGCACATCTTTTGCCTTGGATGAACCCACGGCACGGCGCCTCAGGGGCCTGTCCTCGCGCTGGAATGTTTCCCAGGCCGAAGTGGTTCGCCGCTCGGTCGAACGGGCGGAACTGGCGGACAAGAAAGAGAACGCCGACCCCGCGTCGAAGCTTCGCGCCCTTTTCGCCGCAGGCAGGGGGCTGGATGCGCGCAAAGCCTCGGCCTACATCGCGGAGGTTTATGAAGACCGCAAACAGTGGAGGGGCCGTTGATCTGCCTGGACGCGAATTACCTGATCGGTGGGGTGAGCGAGAAACGTCCGGAATCCGCCCATCTGCTTGCATGGGCAGCCGCCGGGGAAACCTTCTGCACGGCGGCTCCGGCCTGGTATGAATTTTTATGTGGTCCGGTCGATCAGGATCAAATCGAGACCATGCTCGCGATTCTCAACGGGCGCATTATTCCCTTTGATGATGCCCTGGCACAACGTGCCGCCCGCCTTTTCAATGCGATCCGGCGGCCCCGCCGCCTCAGGGTGGATGTGATGATTGCGGCGACTGCCATCAGCGGAAAAGCGCGGTTGGCCACTCTCAATCATAAAGATTTCAAGCCGCTCGTTCCCCTGGGTTTGGAGTTGGCAAACCCCGTGTAAAAGGGATCTCCTGGCTCAATTCCGCAGCGCGTCGCGATACGCCAACGATGGGAGGGTGAGGCTCCGCCCAAACCCATATATTTCGGCTCACTGAGGTTCGCCCTCCCGGGACGGAACTCATACCAACTTTGTAAAATAAACGGACTCAGAACATCGGCAAGATGCCGATGCTACGTAGCATTGGCTTCCAGCCAATGATCCACTCCACTCGAAGAGATGGTATCATTTCACAGACCGTATTTTTTCCTGATTTCAGCCATCGGGACCGGCTTGCCGGGATTGTTAAGAACCGCCATCACATCCGGCAAATCCTCGGCATCTTCCATGGCCTCACGCAAGGCACAGGCCACCTCTTGCATATTTTTCGCCTCGTCCTCGAACGCGAGGGCGCCGGTCGGGCAGTGTTTGACGCAGGCTTCGGCGGCTTTCTGGAGGCCGTCGGCGAGCGAACCGTCGAGGGGGACGCCGATTTTGAGATCGAACCCGCGGCCGATGAACGTGAGGCCGAGCGGGGCATCGGCGGCGAGCTCGACGCAGATCCCGCACGAGATGCACTTGCCCGGCTCGAAGATCACGCCCGCCGGCTGGCGGATGAACTCGAACTTGCGGCGGTGGCCGCCCGAGTAGGCTTTCGGATCGACCTCGTATTCCTGGGCGAAGAGGCGGAGCCGGCAGTTGTTGGCCGCGCGGCAGTCGCAATGGCAGCACCGGCCGGCTGCGGTCTCGGCTTCGGTGATCAGCTCCCGCACGCTCAGCGTCGCGACCGAGCCTTTCGACAGTTCCTGATATTCCTCGAGCGGCATCTTGGGAATCGTCGAGGTGAAATCCTTGCGGCCGGCGCGGTGGATCCGGCCGTTCAAAAATCCGTCCGCGCACTCGGCCAGGGTCCGTCCGTCGCCGACCGAGCGCGCCGGGTCGTAGCCGGAGCGGATCGCGCTGCCGGCCGCGAAGACGCCGGGGACGCTGGTCTGGTACGTGGTCGCATCGATGCGGATCGTGCGTTCCGTGGCCTCGACGCCAAGCCCGGCAGGGTCGGTCGCCTGCATGTTGCCGGGGGTGAGGATCACGGCATCGAATTGCTCCCGGAGCTCCTCGAGGCTGACGTCGCGTCCGAGGCGGGTGTTCATGCGGAGCTCGAGGCCGAGCCTCCTGATAACTTCAATTTCGCCCTCGAGCACCGCGCGGGGCAGCTCGGATTCCGGCACGCCGTGGCGCATGTGGCCGCCCGGCTCGGCATGGTCGTCGAAAACCGTGCAGCGGTGGCCGGAGCACATCAGGAAAAATGCCGCGCTCAGGCCGGCCGCTCCGGCGCCGACGATCGCGACGTGCTTGCCGGTCGGCGGGCCGCAGGGGGGCACGAACGGATCGGCGGCATCCTGGTTGGCGACCTCGCGTTCGATCAGTTGGATCGCCACAGCACCATCGTATTTGGCGCGCCGGCAGCCGGCCTGGCACGGCGCGCGGCAGATCCGGCCCATCACGCCCGGGAACACGACGTTCTCCTTCACGAGCGCGATCGCCTCGCGCATTTTTCCTGCGGCGACGAGCCGGATCGTGGCGGGGATCTGGAGCCGGGCGGGGCAGACCCGCTGGCAGACGGACACGCAGTCGCCGAGGTGGTCGCTGAACAGGAGCTCCAGCGCCGCCTTGCGCGCCGCCTTGATCCCGGGGGTTTCGCTCTCGACGACCATGCCGTCGGCGGCCGGGGTCGAGCACGCCGGCGACAGGCGCGGGTCGTTGCCGATCCGCACGACACACGCCATGCACGACGGGCGGTTTTCTTTCACGCCCGCGAGGTGGCAGAGCGTCGGGATGTTCAGCCCGAGCTGGCGCGCGGCGTCGAGCACCGTGCTGCCCTCCGGCACGGTGACCGGGCAGCCGTCGATGGTGAGCGTGTTATTCATGTTTGGACAGCGGTTCGGGCAGCGGTTCGTGGTGCGAGAGGCCGGGGCATTTCGCTCCGCCGCTCATGATCGTGATGGCATTCTCGGGACAATCGACGCGGCAGACATCGCACCGGGTGCAGAGATCGACGTTGATCCCGTGGCGGCGATACGGCGTCATCGGAATCGCGCCGACCGGGCAATGCTGGGCACAGAGCGTGCAGCCGGTGCAGTTGTCCTGAACGACATATTGGACGAGCGGCTTGCATTTTCCCGCCGGGCACCGGCCCGCGATGTGTGCCTCGTATTCATCGAGAAAATACCGCAGAGTTGTGAGGATCGGATTCGGCGCGGTGCGGCCGAGCCCGCAGATGCTGCCCTGGGTGGTCAGGCTGGCGAGGGCGCGGAGCTCATCGAGGTCCGCCGGTTTTCCTTTGCCGAGGCAGAGTTTGTCGAGGATCTCATACATCCGGGTCGTGCCGATCCGGCAGAACGTGCACTGTCCGCACGACTCGTCGCGCAGGAACGACATAAAATACCGCGCCATGTCCACCATGCAGTCGTCCTCGTCGAGCACGATCAGCCCGCCTGATCCCATGATCGCGCCCGCCGCCGCCAATGCCTCGAAATCGACCGTCGTGTCGGCGAGCGCCGCCGGAATGCACCCGCCCGAGGGACCGCCGATCTGCACGGCCTTGAATTTTTTTCCGTTCGGAACCCCGCCGCCGATATCCTCGATGATCTCGCGGATCGTGATGCCCATCGGCACCTCGATGAGCCCGGCGCGGTCGATCTTGCCGGCCAGCGCAAACACTTTTGTGCCCCGGCTTTTTTCCGTGCCGTGCGCGGCGAATGCCTCCGCGCCATGGCGGACGATCCACGGGATCATTGCGAACGTCTCGACGTTGTTGATCAGCGTCGGCCGCTGCCACAGCCCGCAATCGGCCGGATAGGGCGGCTTGATGCGCGGGATCCCGCGTCGGCCCTCGATCGACTCGATCAGCGCGGTTTCCTCCCCGCACACGAACGCCCCGGCTCCCTCGAAAATGCGGAGGGCGAAATCGTTCAGGAACCCGCGTTCGGTCAACACGCGGATCGCCTCGCGCAACCGGCTCACCGCACGCGGGTATTCGGCGCGGACGTAGATGGTGCCTTCCTTCGCGCCGACACAATGCGCGGCGATCAGCATCCCCTCGATGACGCGATACGGAAATGATTCCATCAGCATCCGGTCCATGAACGCTCCCGGATCGCCCTCGTCGCCGTTGACGATAACGTATTTGAGGCCGTCCGGGGCGGGCGCATTCCGGACGCGGCCCCATTTCAAACCGGTCGGGAACCCGGCGCCGCCGCGTCCGCGCAGGCCACTGCGGGTGATCGTGACAATCGTTTCCTCCGGCGGTCGGCTGATCGCCCGTCCGAGCGAGGCGAACCCCTGCTGCGAGAGATACTCGTCCAGGTCGAGCGGGTCCAACTCGCCGAACGATTCGGTTGCAATGCGGACCTGACGCTCCATGAACGCCCGGACCGGCTTCCCGCCAACGTCGAGCGCGTGGCTCCCCAATTTTTTCAGGCCTCCATCCGTAGTCACCAGTTGTTCCAGCGTCCGATCCACCCATTGCAGCAACCGCCGTCGCAGGCTTGCCGGACGGAAGTGCCGGCGCACGATCCCCTCGGCTTCATCCGGGCCGACCTTGGAATAAAATGCCGTCGGTCCGTTTGGCAGGCGGACTTCGACGATCGGCGTCTGGTGGCACATGCCGACGCAGCCGACGCGTTTGACCGACGCGGAGATGCCGAAATCCTTCACCGTCCGGCGCAAGCGGTGAAACAATTCGTCGCTGCCCTTCGCCATACAGCACGAGCCGAGGCCAACGCGGATCTCCGCGCCATGGCCGTTGCGGTGACCGGCGACAGCGTCCACGTCGGAGATCGTTTCGTGACGGGTCGCACGGAAATCATCCAACATGGCGGGGATCGTGTCCGCGGCGAGGTGGCCGTAGGTCGTGTGATCGAGCTGGACGACCGGCGCCAGCGTGCAGCAGCCGAGGCAGGCGACGCGCTCGACCGTGAACTCGTTGTTCGGGCACGTGTCGTGACCGTCGGAAATCCCGAGCTGCCGGTGGATGTGATCGTGGATGTTTTCCGAGCCTTTGACGTGGCAGGCGGTGCCGTGGCAGACCCGCATCGTGTGTCGTCCGACCTCGCCCAGCCGGAACTGGTGGTAGAACGTCGCCACGCCGATCAAGTCTGAGAGCCGGATGCCGGTCGTTTCGCTGACGCGCCGCAGCGCCGGTTCCGGCAGGTGACGGTATTCGCGCTGGATGCCCTGGAGAATCGGAATCGTCGCCTCCGGGCCGCGGCCGGTCCGCGCGAGCAGCTGGTCAACGAAGGCGTCCGTGTCGCGAGCGGTCATTTGGCCTCGATGCAGAACAGGGTTTTTTTTCCGCGCAGGAAGAGGCGCTTGCCGAGCGGCACCGGGCTCGCGTTGCATTCCTCGCCGAGCGCGCCTTTGCCGAGTTCCTTGTAGGCGTCTCCGGTCTCGAGCACCCACGAGTTGCCTTTGCGGCTGACGAGGATCAGCGCGTTGCCCGCGATCGTCGGCGACGCGTAGAATTCGTCATCGAACTCGTGCGTCCAAACGGTCTCTCCGGTCTCCGGGTTGCAGCAGGTAAGCAGCCCGCCGCTCGTGATCACATACAGCCGCCGTCCGTCGCTGACCGGGCTGGTTGCGTCCGGCACGCCGTCCTCGACTTTCCACGCGGCGTCCGCGGAGCCAGGGTGCAGGCCGATGATCGCGGTATTCGGCGCGACGGCGACGATCATGTTGCCGGCAAGGACCAGCGAGGGCGCAACGTCGCTCTCGAGGCATTTGTTCCGCCAGAGTTCTTTGCCGTCCACCGGGTTGTAGGCGATGACGAACGGGCTGGCGCACGTGACCACCTGCGGCTGTCCGCCAACTTCGATCACCACCGGCGACGACCACGAGGCGGCCACGTCGCGCTTGGTCTCCCAGAGCGGCTTGCCGGTCCGCGTGTCCAGCGCGAGCAGCTTCGATTTTCCGTCCCCGGGCTCGCCGCGGTCGATCTGGATCAGCAGCCGGTCCTGATAGATCGCCAGCGACGCGGCGTAGCCATACTGGTTTTCCAGCGGCCCGATGTTGCGCGCCCAGACCTGTTTGCCGGAAAAATCAAACCCCGCGATCTCGCCGGTCGGGAACAGGGCATAGACGCGCCGTCCGTCGGTGACCGGAGTCGGCGCGGCGAGGCTCGTGTCCTCCATGACATCCGGCGACGGAGGGCGCGCGCCGCCGGGGAGTTTGACCGCGGCCGACCACTCGAGTGCGCCGGTGTCGGCGTCGAAGCGGAACACGCTGCTTTGCGCTTTGTCCGCGCCGGTGACGAAGATGGCATTGCCCCAGACCACCGGCGAGCTCAACCCGTGCAGCGGCACGGCGGTTTGCCACCGGATGTTTGCGCCGGACTTTGCGTCCCACGCGACCGGCACGCTGGCATCCGGAGCGACGCCCGATCCATTCCGGCCACGGAACGACGGCCACTGCTGCCCCATCTCCTCCGCAGACGGAAAATCCGGATCCGCCGCAACGGTCTCCGCAGCGGCCGGGGAAGCGCGTTCGGGCAGGCTGACCGGCCGCGCCGAGACGGCGACCGCTCCCGCGCCTGCCGCGACCAACCCGAACACGCCGGCCACCGCATACCGGGAGAGCGCCGTCACGCGAATCTCCTCGCCGGCATGGCGAGCTCCCCATGCCTGAGGATCCGGCAGCCTCCGGCGGGACGCCCGCATAAAATGGGCGCTGACCAAAAATACCGCCAGCCCGGCCAGCAGTGCGCGACTGGCATTGCGGGAAAGTTGCAGCCGGTCAAATGTTTCCCGGCGCAGCTCGAAATCGAGTTGTCGGATCCGCACCTTCAACGCCTCGTCCTTCGGCTTGGCGCGCAGCTCGTCGTGCAGCCGGACGACCTGCTTCGAGTTGACCAGCATCGAGACCTTGCCCCGCACCTCATTGAACGCCAGCAACCCACCGGTCAAGAGCACGAACAAACCCGACGCCACCGCAAGCGGCAGCGCAAATTTGTATAAATAGCCAGGCTTGTTCAAACTGTCTGGTTCGGGGTATCGGTCATTTGAGGGTTTGCGGGGAATCAAGGATAACTTTAATTCTGGCATTTTTGGATGCACGACTTCGCTTCATAAGTAAAACGATGTTTTTGGAAATCTCCCATCCAGAGACATCCCACTGCACGTCATAATCGTGAAGGGATCGGGGGTGTGATACCAAAGCTGTGCGAGGAGCTCTGGTGCCCGTGCTGAATGAGCGACTGCGCCCATGCTCTGGAAGGTTAAAAAATGCGCCTCCGTCTTGGCAGTTCCCGAATGCTGAAGGACACGATAAATGAAAACATCGGTTACATGGCCATCTGAGCCGTCGATGACGGCTAAGAAACGTGAATCTGGGGACAAATTCGTCCGAATCCAACGATCATTCTCGCGCAAGAGAACTCCATTTGCCTTACTTCCAGCCACGCGCAGAAACAATCGCATGCCGGTGCCGTCAAGGTTGTGAGGGGTGGTATATGCCTCGAATCGATCGTCTGGTGATAAGAGATGCTCATATCCACTGGCGCTAATCACAAGCGACAGACTGATCAATGTAAAAAGAAGAACCGGGGGTTTCACTGGTGTGCTTTATTTACCGGGACGGGTATCAGCGGGGAGGGGCAAGAGGCGCGCCTTCTGGCACGGGCAGGCCGAGACGTTGAAGCTCCTGCGGGCAGGACCTGAAACAGCGGGCGCAGGCGACACAGCGGGTCTGGTCCGCCTCGTAGTCGTGGCGTTTCCGGCGGATCGCCAGAGCGATCAGTTTGCCTCCGACCACGAGCGCGATCCACGCACCGCACAGCCGTCCGGCCAGCACGAAGCGGTCGCGCACCACCTGCGC
>Ga0194054_10000169_pt1 | contig 33757 bp, 31 predicted proteins | sample SepL2210m_MetaG_FD_163628 | JGI IMG/M metagenome (GOLD analysis project Ga0194054, IMG submission 163628) | Anoxic zone freshwater microbial communities from boreal shield lake in IISD Experimental Lakes Area, Ontario, Canada - Sep2016-L227-10m | ecosystem: Environmental > Aquatic > Freshwater... | reverse complement strand
ATCCGCCAGATCAGAAATCCCGCAGCGCCGCGCGCGAGCAGATGCGCACCGACCTCGCCGCCGCAATCGTGCGCCTGAAGGACGATCTCGTCGCCCGCTGCGGCCTGAGTGAAAACGACCTCCCGCACTCACCCCGCGAAAGGATGGCCGAGGTATGAGGCGGCTCGTGGAAAAAACCGCCTCGTGGGGGATGGACCGTGCGATGTGCGGCATGATGAACGTCCTGCAATGGCGCCGCAGGGCAGACAGTTGCACGAAAAAGGAACTGGAGGACTACCTCGACGCGTTTTCGCCGATGACCCGCGAGGAATATTTCCTCGTGCCTCCGGCCACGCGTCTCCGGCAGCGCGACGGATGGATCGCGTGGGACACACCACTTCCGAGCGGATTCTCCGAAAACGACCGTGCACGGGTCCGGTTTTATCCCGCCGAAAAGAAAAACGCCCCGGTGCTCCTTTTGCTCCACGCCCTCATGAGCGCGAGCGACGTGGGCTACCGGCGGGTGGCAGCCACGTTCAACAAGCGCGGGTGGTCGGTCGCCTTCCCCCACCTTCCCTACCATTATTCCCGCACACCGAAATCCACGCTGAACGGCGAGTTGGCGATCACCGCCGACCTCGTGCGCAATGCCGAGGGACTCCGCCAGGCGGTCGTCGAACTGCGGCAACTGATGGCCCTCTTCCGGACGCGGGGCACGCGCGAGTTCGCCATCATCGGGACTAGCTACGGCGGCTGGACCGGCGCACTGCTCTCCTTTCTGGAAAGCGATTTCCGCTTCATGGCCCTCGTCCAGCCGATCGTCAACGTGGAAAAGGCGATCTGGGAAAACCCTGGGGCCTCGTCCATGCGCCAGTCGCTCCGATCACTCGGGCATGCGCGCAACCAGATCAACCGGCACGACCACCTGATCTCCCCCCTCCACGGCATCCCGCTCTGCCGACCGGATCGCATCGTCGTCACCGCCGGCCTCTACGACCGGGTCTCCCCGCTCGAAGAGCTCAAACTGCTGACCTCCCGGTGGAAAGGCTCCCGCCTCCTGCGCGTCCGCCAGGGCCACTTCGGCTACCGCGCCCTCCGCGAAACTCTGCTCGAAATCGAGCCGTTCCTGGACTGACTTCCGGGCTTGACCAATCCAAACCCTAGGTATCGGCTTCCGGCGATGAAGACCACGGTTTATCAGTTTGAACACAGCCCGTATTGCATTCCGGTCACCCAGGCTCTTTTTGCCCTGGGGGTTCCATTCGCGGTCAAAAACATCTCAAATGCCGACCGGAAGGAAGTGATCGAACTGACGGCCGGTGCTTACTACCAGGTTCCTGTCCTGGTGCATGAAGACCAAGTTGTCTTCGAGTCCGCTCCCGATTCGACCGACGTCGCGCGCTATGTGGACCGGGTCTTTGCGGGCGGACGGCTTTTCCCGGCCGGGCATGATGGACTACAAAGGATTTTGATCCCCTACATCGAGGACCAGGTCGAGGGCGTGACATTCCAGCTCGTCGATCCTCGGTATCTGCGGGCGATGACCGATGTCGTCGAGCGCACGATGATCCGTCGCCACAAGGAGCGGAAATTCGGCGCCGGTTGCGTCGAGGCCTGGGAACGGGACCGCGAACGGTTGACCGCCGTGGCGGACGCGTTGTTGGAACCATTTGACCTGATGCTGCAACACAGGACGTTCCTCCTCGGAGACGCCCCCGTCTTCGCCGATTTTGCGCTCTTCGGAATTCTTGGAAACCTGACCTATCGAGGATTCAACCAGCTTCCAAGCGGGCAAAAATCCCTCGCCGCATGGCAGCAAAGGCTGCAAAACTTCCGCTTTGCCTAAACGGCCAAAATGTCCCCGCTCGTGATCCTGTCGCCAACATCATCCATCCGGAAGATTTTCTGCCCGCTGCTCGAACGCACGCGGGCAGGGTTTGTCGTGCCGTGGCTGCTCGCTGGCTTCGCTGTTTTCTATTATTCGCTCTACGTGAGTGCCGGGCTCAACCTCGGCGGCGAGGGGGGGACGGCCGGCGTGGTGGCGATGCGGCTGATGGCAGGCCAGCGGCCGATCGTGGACACATTTCTCGGATACAACGTGATGTGGTTCCTGCCGGTGGCCGGCCTATTCGAACTCGCCGGCCCGGACTACCTCGTGCTGCGATGGTATTTTTTCGCGATCTGCACGGCCACCGGACTGATGACGTATTTCCTCGTCCACGGCTACACCCGCTCCACCTGGTTCTCCGCGATTCCCGCCCTGATGGCGATCCTCGTGCCTGGGATGATATTCCGGAACTACATGCCGTTCCTCGGCGTCCTCAATGCGTTCCTTATGACCCGCGCGTTTGTGGCGCGCAGGGAATCCTCATGGAAAACCTTCGCGTGGGCGCTGGCGGCCGGGGCGGGGCTGGGGCTCACGTTTTTGTTCCGCATCGACTTGGGGATTTTTTGCACGCTGATCTTTTCCGGCCTTGCGATTCTTTATCCGTTCGGTGAGCGCGGCCGGTTTTTGCGGCGAGGGGGTCTAGCCCTCGCGTGCGCGGCGGGCGGGTTCCTTCTGGCGTGGGCGGTCCACCTGCCGGTGTGGAACGACGCGAAAGCCCGCGGCTACGACCGCGCGTTTCTCGAGCAATACACCGGATGGCTCGGAATGATCCGCTCGGAATTCCTCCACCAGATGGAGGATCTTGCAGCAAAAAATACACGGGCTGTGACCGCGAATGCGCCGTTGACAGCTCCTGCCGTAAGCCCCACCGCGCAAAAGCCGAATGCCGACTCGTGGGAGGACCGCGGTGCGCTCGCCCGTCCGGGCTTCGGGGATATGATTTACGGGGCAAAATGGAGCGCCAAATCTTTTGCGATCAGCGCCTATCTTCCCATCTTCATCTCCGCAATCGCGATCATCGCAGGCGGGCTCGGGTTGTTGGCAGCGCTTGTCCGCCAGGATGCGGAGGCCAAGGAACGGCTGCTTTACCCGCTCACCGTGCTCGGATGTTCGCTCGCGCTTTTCCCTCAGTTTTTTTTCTTCCGCCCGGACACCCCGCACCTTTCGGAAATGATGGTGCCGTTTCTGTCCGCGCTCGCGCTTTTCATCTGGGTGTCGGTGCGCTGGGCCAGGGAAAGCAAAACCATGGCGCTGCGGGCCGCCTTGTTCGCATTCGCTACGGTCTGCGCCACCACGGGCGGAGTGTATTTTTCCCACGCATATCCCAAGGAATCCGCTGGCTCGATCGCGGCAAGAAAAAAGGTCTCGCACGAATTCCGCGCACTCAATGGAGTGAACGTGAAGGTGCGAGACCGTGAGGCGATCTGGCTGCCGGGGCTGAGGGATGCCGTCCTACGGCATGCCTTACCCGGCGAGTATGTTTTGTGTCTCCCTTATTCCCCGACCATCAACTTCATGACCGACCGCCCGTCGCCGCTCTACAACCTGTATGTGGACAACACGGTCGGCGAAAGAAACTTCCGCAGCGACTTTTTGGACCTGGTGGCCAAATCCACCCCGGCGGTCATCGTCGTAAACCAGCGCCGGATCAACGGCAACGAGATTTCACGGTTCCAGAACTGGGCACCCGTGACCTATGATTGGATCGGGAAAAATTATATCTTCGTCGGGCGCTACTTTGAGAACGAGGTTTTTGTGCGCCCGGACAAAGGTGTTGGCGGAACCGCTCCGGAATATATTGGCGTTTCCAACTGATCAGCGCAAGGGGCGCGGTCCCAGGCCATTGAGGAACGAGGCCACGTTCGCCGCGTTTCCATGCCACTCCTTGACGAAGCGGACCGCCTCGCCCTGGGCGTCCTTGAGCATTTCAGGATCAGCGAGCAATCGGCCGATCCCGCCCACCATCGCCTCCATCTCGTCCCCCGCGCAAAACCCGGCACGAAAAACCCCGAACATGCCATCGGGGTCAACGCGCAATGAAACGATGGCAGCCCGCCCGAGCCCGGCGTGGATAAACGTGTTCGGCACTCCCTCCTCCGTCGAGGTGTTCACAAAAATCCGGGCGGCGTTGAAGTGGGCCTGGATCCCGCTATACGGCGAGCTCTCGATGAAATCCACATTGTCCAGCGTGGCGGCCCGGGCGCGCACGTCTTTCCACAGGCCGATGTCCTGCGGCGAGCAGATCATGCGGCAGCGGGCGGAAGGGAGCCGCTCCGCCAAATCGAGAAACCTCATAGGCCGCTTGACCGGATGGCACCGCGCGACCCATAGCAGGTCGGTCGATTTTTCGTCGCCGGTTGCGAAGTCGGGCTGCTGGAGCAGCAGCCGTGTCACCTCGCAGTCCATCCCCCGCTTGTGAAAAAGCTCCGCCTGGTGACGGGTGATTCCGAAACGGAAATCCGAGAGTTGCATCCCCCGCTCGAAGAGCATTCCTCGAAACGGGTTGTCGCGCCGGAACCCGCCATCGATTTCCGCGTCCAGCGCGCAGACAAAGACCAGCCGGAAATTGAAGATGCGCTTGAGTTTTCCCAGCAGGAAAAGCAGCGACGTCCATCCGTAAACGACCACAAAATCCGGCTTCTCCTCCCGCAGAACCCCGAGGATTTTTGGAAGCGCCAGCAGCGTCTGCCCAACGGCTCCGGTATCAAACCGTCCCGCTTTGCGCAGGCGCACGCCCTGAATCACCGCTCCGTCCGTCTGCCCGGTCTCGGCACCGAGAATGGTCGTCGGATGCCCGGCGGCGGCGAGTTCGCGGGCGAGCAGGGCCACCTGGAGCTGCGATCCGCCCGAAACCCGCGTGGCCACCGGATCGAGTGCCAGATGGGCGTGGTCGGAAAGAAAAAGGAACTTCATGCCGAGCGGGATCTCTGCCCGGTGGATTCGACCTGCCGCGCAGGGTTTCCAACCACCACCGCGCCCGCGGGGACGTCTTTCACGACCACCGAGCCAGCCCCGATGACCGCGCCGTCGCCGATCCGGATGCGGCCGATGATCACTGAATTGCAGCCGACATCCACGTGGTCGCCGATCAGCGGCACATCATCCGGATGGCTCTTCATCCCGATCGTCGTGCAATGCCGCAGCGTGCAGTGCGATCCGATGACCGCCCCGCCGTGGATGACGAGCGCCGTGCCGTGGAAAAGCTTCAATCCGGGCCCGATGCTGGCCTTGTGATTGAGTTCGATCCCGAGCACCCAGCCGACGAAAACCTCGTAGGCCGCCAGATATGGAAACGCCAGCACGCGCCAAGGCATGGGAAGGGCGTGGCACCATTGCGCGAGCCGGAACAGGACCAGGATCACCCGGCTCCGGATGTTTCCGGCATTCGCCTCCCAATCTTGCAGGATTCCTGGGTTCATCTATCGTTGCACTTTCGTATGAGGGTCACATTTTATCTGCCGGAAAAATATCTCCCGGATATCGCACTCAGGGATGCCTGGAGATCGGGTGCCATCCGCAAATTGGAAGAAAGCGGAAAAATCTGCTGCGCACAATCCTGGATCTACATGACGTGGATCGCACTCACATCGGCCGGGCACAACTGCGCTCTGTCACCGGATGTGCCAGAAGATGGAATCCTCATCGCGCTTTCTGGGTTCTTCGACGATTCTTGGCGTCCGCCCCGGGGCGTTTTTTTTGCAGATATCGTGGCGGATTATCTTCCGCACCCCGCTGCGCACCTGCACATTGTTCAGAACAGCGCGCATGCGGCGCGTTTGCCCCGCGCGGTCTACATGCCGTTCTGGCCTCATCCGAACCTGGTGCCCCGCGATCCTGCGCGCGGCGGAGCTTTTCAAAGCATCGCCTTCGTGGGCGATCCCGGGAACCTGGCCCCCGAACTGCGCTCCAAAGAATGGACTGCGGCACTCGAGAAAGATCTCGGCCTGCGCCTCGAAATCCGCTGCGCCGACCGATGGCACGACTATAGCGATGTCGATTGCGTGCTCGCGATCCGGGATTTCACGAGGTCGAGGCAACTTCACAAGCCGGGCACAAAACTCTACAACGCGTGGCTCGCCGGAGTCCCGTTCATCGGAGGAAACGACTCGGCCTATGCGGCGGATGGAAGATGTGGGAGCAATTTTTTGAAGGCGACATCACCAGGTGAGGTGCTGGCCCATCTCCGGCGGCTGAGCGACGATCCCGCGTTCCGGAACTCCCTTGTCGCTAATGGCCGGGAGGCAGGCAAGGCATTCACACGCGACAAAACCCTCCAGCGATGGGAGCGCTTGGTGATGGAAACACTCCCGGACCGCGCCGCCCAGCTGGCCGCCGCGACATCGCCAGGAAGGTTTTTTTTCGAGGCCACCCAATTCGCGATCACGCACTTGGATCGCAGGATGAGATGACATTCACCCCTGCCAGCGCTCGACCAGCCAGCGGATGACAAATGAAGGATCCTGGCGGAAGGCGGCGAGGACCTCCAGGCACCTCGCGCCGGCCCCGCAGGCTCCCGCGACTCTCAAATGGTGCGCAGCGATCAGCTGGGACCGGTCCGGGCTTTTCAACAAGGGGACCAGGGACCGGTAAACATTCCAAAACGCGCGCCGGTCGGCCGGATCCAAACCTTCGCGAAACGAGGCCACGAGCCGGCGTTCCTCGGAAGATAGCCCCCCGCCGAAGGAGTTCACTTCGGCCTTCTCGGAAATTTTCCGGGCTTCGTCAAACGCGGTCGTTCGGCCGACTTTCGAGAGCGCCGTGTCAAGATTCCGGTAGCAAATGAGACGCCCTGGGAGATTGGCGGACCTCCTCCTCGCAGTCAGCCGCATCCAGAGATCATAGTCCTGTGAAATCCGGAAGCTCTCGTCGTAGCCGCCGCACTCGTCCATGACGACATCCCTCCGGAACATCACGGACGTATGCAGAAAAGGATTCAGCAGCGCGGAGCTCCACCGGATGCTCTCGTCCGTGAGCGGCACGTCGAGCAATCCGGACAGGCGGTCTGCCCCGTCAATGATCCGTCCGCATGTTCCGATCAATGCAAGCGCGGGCTCGACAGTGACACGTTCGAATTGGCGGGTCAGCCGCAGTCGATGGGAAAGGTCGTCGGCGTCCTGCCGGGCGATCCATGTGCCGCGGGCCTCGCGCAGCCCTTGGTTTAGGCACGGTGTCTGCCCTTTATTGATGCTGTTGCGAATCGCCCGGATCCGCGCGTCATTAGCGGCCCAGGATTCCACGATCTCCGCGGACCCGTCGGTTGAGGCGTCGTCCACGATCAAGAATTCCCAGTCCTGAAATGTCTGAGTGACAATGCTGCGGATCGAGGCGTCGAGAAACCGGCCCGCGTTGAACACGGTCATGAGGACGGTGATCGTTGGCGGGCGGGCGTTCATCGGGAGGGGAGAAGGCGGGAAAATATCTCCGCATGGCGGACGACCCATTTCCGGGAATCGAAAAGGTTCTCAGCGCGTTCGCGGGCGGATTTGGCGGCGGACTCAAGGCGCGGCACAAGGGTCCTGACCGCTTCGGCAAGCTCTGCTCCGGAGGGTGTGATCAGGCGGCACCAATCCGTTGCGGCCTCCACCAGAACCCCGCAATCCGGGCCAACAAGCTCGGGCATTCCACCGCTGCGGGAACCCACCACCGGGCATCCGCTGGCAAGGGCTTCCACCGCAACAGTCGGGCAGGGGTCCATGTGTTTCGGGTGAAGCACGATGTGATGCGAACGGTAAAGCGCGGCGGCTTCATCCTGGGTGAACGGAGGCAGAACTCTGACATGCCGTTCGAGACCCAATTGCCGGATCAGCCCTGAGACTTGCGATTGCGCGGACTTCCACTGGAACCGTCCCGCGATGGTGAGCGACGACTCGATCCCTCCGCGCCGCAGTTCGTCGAGACAATGGATCGCGGAAAATACCCGCTCCGCGTATCCATGCGTTCCAAGCGTCAGCAATCGTAGCGGGGTGGAAGGTGGCACGATCTCCGGGGGATGGAATTTTTCGAGATCGACCGGGTTGAAAAGAATTTCCGAGGGCAGCCCGCACGGGCCGAGATATTTGTCGGCGGACACCCGGCAGAATTCGCTCTGGTAGACGACGTAATCCGCCATGGCACGGAGCGCGCGCATCGGCCCGTTGAGGCGTTCGCTTTCGTTTCCGGCCCACGCGGGATAGCCGACGCCGTTCTGGTTCCAGACGATCCGGATTTCGCACCGGCGGCAGTGCGCGAAGAGATCCACGGCAAAGCCCGGCTGGCTGCTGCTCACGGCGTAGAGAATGCTGAACTCCCGCTCGTTTCCGCCGAATGCTTTCCGCAGCGGGAGCAGTTTGACCGCTCCCCCGTGCACAGGCCGACCTTTATCCAGCACGTCGCCAAATCCGACCGAGAGATGCGCGGCCCGCCGGATCAACGCGAAATTCTTCCGGGCTGCACGTCGCGCCGGATATTCCAGCACCGAGCGGATACGCTGGCGGGCCTGCCAGGGGATCAAGGATTCCGTCATGGGATTGTCACTCTTCATGCTCTCAACAAAACCTTGAGAAACCTCTTGGCATCCGCCTGCGTGGGAAGATGGGCAAAGGAGCACAACTCCTCCCGGTTGTCAGCCGCAACCTTGGCGAAGCCCGCAATTTCTGCTGGCAGCGAATAGCGCATCCCCGCATGAAAAACCTGCTCGTAGTAGGCGGATCCTTCCGGATAGACGACCGGCCGGCCGGCAGCCATCGCGCGCCAGATCCGCACCGAGGCCCCAATATCGCCGGGCTCGACAAGCAGCGGGTTATGCAAAGCACCCGATCCGGTCAATGGAACAGCCAGTGCCACGGCAGGCTGAAAATCCCCCAACGCTCTGAGATTGATTACATCCTGGACCGATGGCGCAACCAGAAGAGCCGAGGGCACCAGCTTGTCCGCCGGGAGTCCTGGAACAACCCACTGCAACCTCCGGCGACTGCCGGAAACAGGGCGGTCCGGCCACCCGATAATTTCCGGGCCGGAGCCATCCTGATCGACCACGGGAACGCCGAGTTGGTCGAGCGCTTTCCGGACCACTCCGAGAATCTCATCGAGATCCGCGCTCGCGCCCGGCTTGTGGTTCCAGAGCACTTCCTTTGGCAATGCCGGATGAACGATTCGGCGTTTGAGAGCGTGCCGAGCCTGAAGCCATCGACCGCGCCACACCGGAAGGCGCGATTTCTTGCTTTGAAACGATGGCCTCTCCGGCAACTCCTGATAGAGCCGGCGCAGTTCTGATCGCATCGTCGAGGTCGTGTGAGAAGCTTTCCAGCGGTCGAACTGCGGAGCGACCGTCCGGTCCAGCGAGCAGTTGCGGATGTCATCGAGCAAACGCGCAGCGGCTTCCGGCGCTGTCCGCACCAGGGATTCCGGCTCCAAAATATCCCGAGCCACACCGACTGGAGTGCTGAGGATTTTGCACCGGCACGCGGCGGCCTCCATGGCCGACTGCGGACCACCTTCCCAACGGGAGGGAATGAAATACAGGTCCGATGCATTGTAGAGTTGGTTCAACCGGACCCGATCGAGGATATTGACCCCGAAATCATCTCCTGCGACGTCCGCTTTTCCGACAAACGTGAACGGCATCCCTTCGCGGGCGAGTTCGTTTCGCAGCCAGTGGCGGCGCGGTCCGGCCAGCAACACATGAAAAGCCGCTCCCGCATCACGAAGCCGCTTCAAAACGGCAACCATAAACTCCGGCGCCTTCTGAACCTTCGGAACACCCAGATCCGCCCCTTCGGAATCCCGGTGAAAATTTGCTATCACATACGCGTTTTCCGGAATGCCGAACTCGCGCCGAAGCGCCTTCTTTTCGGAGATCGGAAAAAAGAGCCCGGGGTCGATTGCATAAGGAATGTGTTCGGCCGGGAGTTGGAGCCGCTGGAATTGGTCGAAGGCCTCGCGCGACCGCGCGACCCAGAGATCGACCTGAGTCTGGCCAACGGCAAACTCCGGCTGCTTGAGATAGAAAAATGGCGGATTGTCCGCGTGGGCAATGACGAAGCTCTGCTTGAGAACGGGCGCAGCCACCATGCCCAGACTCTGCCAGAATGGCGTGTGGATCACATCGGCCGCGGCGGCATCGGTTTCCCGCACAGTTCCGTCCAGCGCCGAACGAATTTGGCGGAGATCTTCATCCAGCGCCCACCCCATCCCGTCGCCGGGAGCATAATAAACATCAAGCATCAAGGAGGAGGCGTTGCACAAGCTGGAGATACTCGGCCGCCATTTTGCTTCCGGAAGGAGGGTCGGCGAGCAGCCGCTTCCGGAAATCCGGGAGCCGGACAGCAAACTCCGCCAGCGTGGCTTCCAGGTCGCCGGAGATTTCCATGCCATACTTTCTTCCCTGCTCAACAGTCCCGCCGGAGTCTTTGTGATACAGAAGCGGCAGCCCGGACTGCAGCCCCTCCGCCACGTGCATCGCACCCGGCTCAAATCGCGAGGCGCTCACATAGCCGTGACATTGACGCAGGAGTCCCGCCAGCTCCGCGCCGCTCGCGGGCCCGATCGTGCGCGCGGATTTCCATTCCAGATTCTCCGGCCAGCGGCCGATGACCCAAAGCTCGAATTTTCCGCGGAGCCCGCTGGCGATAAGGTCGTCAATGTCCCGATAAACATCGAACCCCTTATTCCAGTTGTCGGACCAGTGGTGCGTGACAAGGCGCAGCGGGGATCCCGGTTCGAGTCGGGCACCGCCCACCGGATGAAAAAATCGGGGATCCGCGCCGGGCACAATCACGGAATGCGGACGGGAAATATCAAACCACTTCGAGGCGTGGTAATCCCTCAGCCATTCGGAAACGAAGACCGTGTGGTCGGCAACCCGGCTGCTGCGCTCGAGCAGAAGATCCATTTCGCCCGAGTCCTTCCGGATGTCGTTGTCATTGATCCGGTGCAGGCACGGCACACCGGGATTTTTCGCTTTCAGCGCCTCGACTTCATCGGCTCCGAACGTCGTGTGCGAGGAAAGGCCGGTGTGGGTCATGATGACCGCATCCGGAGCCCGGCGCAGATCGAACACGACCCGCCAGCCAATATATTCGAGCCAACGCACGACCTGTGACGTCCACTGGTTTGCGCCGCCCCACGAGCCGGCGCGCGGACGCAGGTTGATCGCCACCGTGGCCACCGGCGGAGTTTTTGAAAAAAGGCTCATGGGAAAAATGGCGCTGTGGGGACGGTCATCCGTTCGCCGCGGGCATAGCGTTCGCGCTTCCAGTCGGATGCTTCCCGGCATCCTGCCAATCGGCGCGCGAGGCGCTTGAGGCGGGCTTTCCACCCTCCGCGAAATGTTTCCATGATGTTTTCCCGGGAGGCACCGTCCTGATCAAGGCTGCTGCGCGGCGCAAAGCATGTGTGCAGGCACCGCAGATGAGACCCGTCCCACGGGCATTCCATCTGTAGCTGCCACTTTGCCTGCCCGTCAAATCCCCGGCGGAATACCGGGCTGCCCCCGTGCAGCCGCTCCGGCGTATCGCCATCCCACGAATCAATGGCGGCAAAGTTGTAGAGCTTCGTGATGCTCCGGCTTGGCGGCGCCGGGAAGCCGGAAGCCTCGCCATTCCGGAGATCCAGCCGGTCGCAGTGAAGCACGTTTCCGAGGATCATCCAACGGGAGCCAAACTCGCCGGCAAGCAGCCTCGGGCGGAATGCCTCCAATCCCAGGGGATCGTAGATTTCATCGCCATCCACGCCGAAGATCCACGTGTCGGTTCCAACAAACGGCTTCAGGAGTTCGTGTGACTCGCACGGATCTGAAACGGCATGAAACGAAGCTTTGCCTGAACCGTCGGCGGCGAGTTCCCCGAGGATCGCCGGAGTTTCGTCCTCGGACCGGTGATCAACCAGGATCAAACGGTCGCAGAATTTCCAAGCATTCCCGACGGCTTGGCGCACGAACCGGTCTTCGTTCCGCACCAGCACAATTCCAATAATCTGAGTCACGTCAGACCGGTTGCCCGCCCTCCGGGCGAAAATGGTAGTTGGCATGCCGGTCATCATGCCCCTGCCACGGGACGGATCGGCCGTTGATCAAGACCCGGGCTTCGTATCCCAGAGCCATCATCTGCCGCACGGTTTCCTCCGGGGCAACCGACGGGTTGTTCTGAGAGTAGATCTCCATGTAAACCTGCGGGCGGAATTTTGAGAAAACATTCTGCGCCCCGGAAATCACCATGTGTTCGGCTCCCTCGACATCGATCTTGATCAAATCGAGTTTTTCGAGCCGCGCCTCTTCCACGACCCGGTCCAATGTCTTCATCGGAACCTTGACCCTGCTTTTCTCTGGGATGCGACTGTTGGAAATCAGGCTGCTGAACGCATCATCGCTGCTGAGAATGAATTCCACCTCGGTCTCCCGGTCACCCAGAGCCAGGTCCATGATCCCGCACCGGGAACAGAAACCGTTCCTCTCCAGATTTTGCCGGAGCAACGCGGCGGTCTCGGGGCTCGCTTCAATGGCCAGCAACCGGAGATCCGGACGGGATTTCAGCCACCGGAGCGCATGGAATCCGACGTTGGCCCCCGCATCGATCATCACGGGGTTTTCGACGCCGCGGAGAAGGCCCAAACAAAACTGCGAGTCGTCATCTTCGTATTCCCCCCCCAGGAAAACGCAGCGTCCCGGAAGAGAATCGAATCGATAGCGGACTTCCATTCCCGCGAACCGGTCGGTCACGCACCCGCCGTCGATCCGGTATCCGAGCAACCGCTGGGACCAAACGCCCGCAAAAAGCCCGTCTCCGAACGCCCTTCTCAGGTATTTTCTGCTCCTTCTCCTGAGCAGCTCGACGGGCGAAAAATTCATCTTGTTTGGCGGAACCGGAAATACTCAGCGCTTGTTCCTCAGCAGGACCCAAAGCCAGAGGCCGCCGAAATTTTCGTCCCTCTCCGCGCGGACGAGCTTTTCGAATTTTCCGAGCAGTTTGACGACGAGGTCTTCCGTCCGGTCCCACGAGACCGCCTCGAACGGGCCAGCCGTCCCTTTCTCCATGTTGATCCCGATATCGTAGAGGAGGAACCCGTCGGGTTTCAGCACGCGGGCATGCTCGGTCATCATGGCTTCGAGGTCGAAGGCATGGTCCACGCAATTCGTGTAGAGCAGATCGAGCGAGCCGTCCGGCAGGTCGAGCTTCATGAAATCCCCCTGCCGGACAATCCGGTTGTCCGGGCCCGGGTTGAGGTCGATCCCGTAGGCGTTGCGGAATCCGATGTCGTGCAGCACCTCGACCTCCGTCCCTTGGCGCGCCCCGCAGCAGAGGATCAGGGCGTCCGCCGGAAGCAGCCCCTGCAGGCGCTTGAAGCGCGAGTAAAATTTGAGCCGGTATTCGCAGATGTCCCAGTTGCTGAACCCGCCCTTCATCTTCAGCATCTCGTCGAGCTTCTGCTTCTGGTGGGTTACATATTCCTCGTAGCTTGCGTAGTCGCGCCGCAGGGTATCGCCATCCTTTTCATTTTTCCATCCGCCTTCTCCGTGGTGCTTCTTTCGGACCTCGTGTTTGTCCCGCTCGTGGTCATACTTCGCATCCTGCATCTTGCGCAGCTTCCGGATGTAGCCGTAGCCGCCGGGCGTGAAAAGGTGGAGCGCGGTCTTGATCCAGAATCCGGGATGGACCGGGCGGATCAGAGAATGTCGGAGATAGGCCATGTGGGTAACTTGGGAAACCAGCGGTGGTCAGGCAAGAGAATTGACGGTGCAGGTATTCGGGTGCCTGCGTCCGAACGAGGGAAGCGTCATCAGCACGAAGAGCGTGATTGGCCCCTCGAAATAGAGGTGGTCGTATTTCGCCGGCCCCACATAATGCCGGCACACGGAATCCGGCCGGCGGAAAATATTCCAGGTGATTTCGTATTGGGGTGGCAGCGGGCCCCCGCGATTGAATGCGGAGGCGCTCAACGCATACAGGGTTTGCTCGAAAAACTGCGGGTGCCAGGCGGTCTCTTCAAATGTCGCCAGAAGCTTTTCACTCAGATCCAGATTGATCGCTTCGCGGCAAATGCAGAGCAGCCCGCTGTTGAACTTCTCCCAAAGACGGACCCCGAGCGCGGGCTCGATCTGTCCGCGCGGGAGGCAATAAACCTCTTTGACGTCTTCGTTGTAGTAGCAGGCTCTTTCCGCGCCTTCCGCCCATTCGAGCAGTAGATCCGGGCGTCGGAAAAAGAAGAGATCGGCATCGAGGATGAGATATTTGTCCGACGGCGCAAACGCCAGGGGATCAAAAAACTTCAGGAAGAGATTGTGTCTGCTCCGGTTCCGCAGGCAGGCGGAGTGGCCGGCAAGAAGTCGCGCCGCCGCCGCGTCCGCCTCGGCGCGCGGAACAAACCGCACGCCCTGCAACTTCGCCTCAATCCGGGCTCGGGAACGCGCATCAACCGAACCGTCCTCGTGGACAAAAATCTTCCACCTCTTTCCAGAAAAATATTCCAGGCTCAAAACCGACATCAACCCCATGCGCCAGGTTTTTGAGGACACAAGAATATGGACGGAGACCGGGATCTCCGGACCTTCCGGCCGTCGCCCGGCCGCGACAACGATTGGCGCGATCAGCCGCCAGCCGACAAAACGCAGCAACGCGCGGGCAGACTGGCGGAGAAAAGCAATCATGCGACGAACATCCAGAGACATCAGAAACAATCCTGCATGGCCTTGTTCCAAGAACAGACAAGCTCGTTTGACCCCGATGCGGCGAGCCATTTCTCAAAATCCGCATGCGGTTTTCCCTGCCGCATGCAGCCGCTCCAATAAATCGGATACGGCCCGAGGTAGTGCCCGAACATCCAGAGCCGTCGCAGCTCGGCGGCATCCCGCGCGGGTTTCCCGCCGGAAAGCTTCGCGGCAAAAAGTTCCATGTCGGCAGCGAAACGGATCAGGGATTCGAGGGCCAGAGCGCCACGCGAAAGGAATTCCGGAGCGAGCGATAACGAGCCACGGACCCGGAAACACCGGCTGGCAATCGAATCCACGAGGAGGTCACCCGGCACGTCGCGATGGCGCTCGAAATTCCACGGGCTTCTCTGGCCCTTCGGATAAATCTCCATCCGGCATTCCAGCAGAGTCTGCAAATCCACGAGATTCCATAGCCCGGGATGGAGCGAGAATTTCCAGCGATACGAGGGCGATGTCTTTTCGAGATGAGCGAAAGCCGACCCCAAATCCTCGCCTTCCCGGCGCCGGTGCTGGCCGTATCCGAGCAGGCCAACGTAAGCCGCTCCGAGACAGGCCGAGAGTTCCGGCAGGCGATCGTTCAGGAATCCCGCATGGCAGCGGCCCACGGGCGGGTGGTCGTCCAGAATCACGTAGGCGTGCGTGTAACCCGACTCGCTAAGACGCCGGACGGCCTGGAGGTTTACGCCCATCCAGTCCTGGGAATCCCCGATAAACCCAAGGCTCTGTCCATCGCGGCGGGAAAGCCCCGCGAAGAAGACCGGCGGATGGTTTGCCCACTCGCTGTCGATCCGCCCGAGAGTCCAGCGGGCCAGTTTCTCGTAGCGATCAAACGTGCTGATCAGAATGCAGGTCATACGGATATCGGCTCGATCCTAGCGCTCTCACTCACCCTGTTTCAAGTCGCCCGAGGGATGGAGGCGATCAGACATTTGGCATGGAATTCAGGGCAAACCGAACCATCAGCCGCCTAATACCTCCGGCCATCTCAAAGATTCTTGAATCCCCCCCACCCGGCATCCCGCAGGCGAGCGCGTCTGAGGAGCAACTCGCCGGCGAACCACCGGGAAAATTTCGCAGCGCCGAGTCCCGTGGGATGCACCCCATCAAACCAATACTCCTTCTGCAAGAACGGCTGGAGCTGGTCGGAGGTGGGCGGCCCGATCATCATGGCTCCCTCCGGCAACGATCCCGAAAAGCGTCGCTGGTAAAACAGGCGCTGGGATTCCAGCGCCGGCATCGCGAAGAACGCAACGGCACCAATATCTTCGCCCAGGATCAGTTTTTCATCGTGGAAACAGGCCAGCCATCCGGGAGGCAGGCTGCTCCAAGGTAACGATTGCTCTGTCCCGGGGATCCTGGCGGAGGATTTGACCATCGTGTCGTAATCGAAGCCGGGTTTGGTTCCCGAGAGAGCATGAAATGCCTGTGTCCGCTTCTTCCAAACATCGGGCCTCATGTCGGAGAGGGCCCCTGCGCAGAAACGGTTCATGAGAAGCCTTTCGCCGATGAGCCTTCCATAATGGAAAAGACTCGAAACCCTTTCCAGCCAGGGGGTATCCTCCGGCAAAGAAGCAGCAAACGCCCTCAATGCTTGAAACGCATTTGACGGGTTCATGTAAACTTTGGCCCGTTCCTGATACTCGTCCTTATCAAAAAGACTCAAGGGATTATTGTCGTAGGTATCGAAGACTTCTTTCAAAAGAACGGCACGGGCATTGCGGATTTTATTCCTGTCCGCGGGGGAAAGGTTCCGGAAGAAAGCCCCGATCATAAATGTTCTTTCAAAATGGTTGGCCCCGGAGATTGAGAACTGCAAGACGACGGGGTCCCAGCCTTGATCCGCGAGAGCGGCCTCCACTTCCCGGTTGTCGATACCAAATGCGGAGACGCTGCTGCCTTCGATGATCAAGATGTCTTTTTTCCACCACTCCGGTTTTTTTTGCAAATCGCGGACCTGGGCGCGGACCCTCCGGGCGGCGTCGGAGTTGATGAAGACCAGTTCGTCCGGCATGGTCGCGCGAAGACAGAGGAACAACGCCAGCACCCCGGCAACCGCCAGAATACAGCGCCAGACCGGAATCCGGTTCCCGGAAAATTTCACGGAAGAGACCAGCACCAATGCGGCCGACGGAATCAGGACGAGAATATCCATCGGGTTAAAACTGAAAGTATATGAACGGCACGCGCTCCGACCGCATGAAGAGAAAGATCACCAGCAGGGAAACGGAGAAAATCAAAGTCGCCAGCACGGGGTTTCGTATGAGTCCCGAAGCCGCGCGCTCCCTGGAAGAAACGATGAAGGTGTCCACAAGCAGGGGCACGGTGGCCAGCAGCCACGGGAAGCCCTTGGCCGCGCCCCCATGCCCGGTGAAAAACGCGAGCAAACCTTGGAAAATGATCCCCGTGTCCGCATAAGACTGCGCGCGGAAGGGAACCCAGCAAAGAAAGACAAAAAACTGGACGAGAGCCCAGCTTGCCGCCAATCCGGTGATTCTTGCCGCGGTGCCGCCCGCCCAATCCCCGAAAGGAAAGCGGTGTTTTGCCGCCGACCAGAGATGGTTGGCACACAGCCCCAGCCCGTGCAATCCGCCCCAAAGAACAAAGTTCCAGTTGGCCCCGTGCCAGAGCCCGCCAAGGAGCATGGTCACCATCAAATTCCCATACTGCCTGGGCACGCCGAGCCGGTTCCCTCCGAGGGGAATATACACGTAATCCCTCAACCACGTCGAAAGCGAGATATGCCATCGCCGCCAGAAATCGACCAGAGACGCAGCGCCGTAGGGGAAGGAAAAGTTGTCCGGCAGCGTGTAGCCGAGCAGGTTGGCGACCCCGATCGCCATGAGCGAGTAGCCAGCGAAATCAAAGTAGATCTGCCCGTAGAAACCGAGGCAGGCACCGAAAATCGCAGTCCCCGACTGCCCGGCCGGCGAGCCGTAAATCGGGTTCACCGCAGCCGCAAGATTGTCCGCAAAGACCGCCTTGTAGAGCAGTCCGATCACGAACTTCCGGCAGCCTGCAAAAAACAGCGCCCCGTCAAAAACCCTCGGCGCTGCGAGTTGCGGCAGGAAATAGTGGGCACGGATGATCGGCCCCGCCACGAGGTGCGGAAAGAACCCGAGATACACCCCGAGTTTGACGAAGTTTTTTTCCGCCGCCAGCTTTTCCTGATAAATGCTGGCGAGGTAGCTGATCGCCTGGAAAATATAAAAGCTGATCCCTGCCGGGAGGATGATGTTCAGGGTCGTCCAACCGGGGTTGATCCCGACGGCCTGCAGGGCGTGCTGGAGGCTTCCGCTGAAAAAATTCGCGTATTTGAAATACCCGAGAACCCCGAGTTGCACGGCACAACTCCAGAAGAGCGCCCGGCGGGGATTTCTTCCGGCCTGCCCGAGGGCGCTCGCGATCCACAAACCGCCCGCCCATGTCGTCGCCATGACCCCGAAAAGCAGCGCCATGAACCTCCAATCCCACCAGCCGTAAAAAAGGAAATTCGCGGCGAAGAGGAGCGGGTGCCTCCACCCGTCGCTCCTCAACCCCCAGTAGGCAGGGAGCAGAAGAGCGATGAACAGCAGGAAAATCAGCGAGTTGAAAACCATGTCAACACCTGCCGGAAAACCCCCGGACATTGCAATTCCCTGATCCCCTGCGGCCGCTCGCGAAACGACATGGCCAGCCCTGCAAAGAAGACCAACGGATGGTTTGCCCACTCCCGTTCGATCCGCCAAGTGTCCGGCGGGTCCGTTTCTGGCAACGATCAAACTTGCTGATCAGGATGCAGGTCATTAGGGCTCCACCGTGGCGTCCAGATAACGTAAATGTTCCCGGACATATCCGGGACGAAGATGACTTTTGTCAGAGCGTATCGGCCCCTGGTCGTTTTCGGAAATACAAATGCCATCGGCGCACAGGTAATCAACCGGGTCTATCACATCAGCGCCATTGGAAATTGCGGTCTCTGACAGCCCATCGGACAGCTTCGCGGTGTAGCTCCAATCCTGTTGCGTTAGGGTTTCGACCCGCTTTTCTATTTTTCCGTTGAGATGCCTGACCAACATGTTTTGAGGTGCCAGCTTCTCGCCGGTGGGGGTGCCTAGCACCACTGTCACATGAATGTTTTTCGCGGTCAGCTCACGGATCATTTCACCAACGAGAGAAAACGCCTGTCGTTTTGCTCCGCTGTTTCCAATGCATTCGCCTCCGATATAATAGCCCGAGTTTTGCTTGAAATAGATCCCCCATCGGGCGGCCAAGACAACCCGATCTATTCGTCGGTCCTCGTCAAGAAGTTTGTTGACCGAGGCGAGCGTCTTTTCGCAGTCATAGTAGTCGGATCGCACGCCCCTGATCGGAGGAACTCCCGGGGAGGATACTAATATGGCCCCGCGGGCACCTTGAGGATTGGATTTTAGCAGGTTCTGAATTCTCGGCCAATACTGGGCCATATGGCTATCCCCAACAAAGAGCGTTTGTTTTCCGTTCCCTCCGACATGGAGCATGGTTCCCTGCACGTCTGTGTGTTTACCAATCGGAAAGCGGTCATTCTGAGCAGCCAGCACACTGTCTATTCCGGATCCTAATTTTCGGCTGAACCTGCCATCCCACACGACCCACCCCAGGAGGCCGACGAACACGAACGCCACCGACAGAATGGGAACTATCCATCGGGATTTTGCGAGGCGGAGCGGACGCTCGACCAGGAAATAGGTCGCCGCAGACAGAAAAAAGGCGGCTCCCAGCGCGCCCACAATATAGGTGTCGCCCGGGTTATTCGCCCTGACGATGCGAACAAAGGAGAGAGCGGGCCAGTGGAAGAGGTAGAGAGGGTAGCTGATCAAGCCGATCCAGACCGCGAGCGAATTGGAAAGGATCGTTCTGTTTACCCACGGCTTGCTGCCCGCCGCAATAACCATCACACTTCCCAAAACAGGCAACACGGCCCTCCAGCCCGGAAATGGGTCTGACATGTGGATCACAAACATGCCCGCCACCAGCAACAAAGCTCCTCCGATGGAAAGAAGATTAGCGCAGGGAGCCTCTTCCTCATGCCTCATGCCATAATGCCACCAGGCGAGTTGCGCCCCCGCAAGAAACTCCCACGCCCGGAACGGTGTAAGGAAGAACGCTGCGGCATGGCTCTGGTATGACATGACGAGATTCGCCAAAAGGGAAATCCCGAGCATGGTCAATATCAGTGGGGACATCGGCCACTTTTTCTTCCAAAACAGGAGCAGCAGGGGGGGAAACACGATATAGAACTGTTCTTCGACCGCCAGCGACCAAAGGTGCAGCAGTGGCTTGAGGCTTGAGGCGATATCGAAGTAACCGCTCTCCTGCCAGAAAACGATGTTCTGGATAAAGACGATCCCCGCAGCCATATGCTTGCCCATCTGCTCGTACTCTGCGGGCAGAAGGATCAACCCTCCGTATCCCAGACACAGCAAAAGCACGGTGATGAGCGCCGGGAAGAGCCTTCTTACCCTGCGGGCGTAGAACTCCCGGAAGCGGAAGTCCCCCTCTCGCACCCCCTTGTACACGATCCCGGAAATCAAATAGCCGGAGATGACAAAAAAGACATCCACCCCGATGAATCCTCCCGGCAGGAGGCGCGGAAAGGCATGGTAAATCACCACCGCCAAAACAGCCACAGCCCTTAGCCCGTCAATGTCCGGGCGATATTTCAGATGGGTCACGCTAATTGCTTTTCCGTGAGAACATCCGTGTAAAAATTCCGGGCCATCGCATTTCCAAAATCCCGCAAGGCCGCTCGCGAAACGACATGACCAGCATGCGGGCCGCATCGAGGGCGCGTGTCGGCGCGAGAGCGTAGGCCTGCAGGAGATAACTGCGCCCCAATTCTCGTCGCTTCTCGCGCATCAACCCCGGAAGATTCCCTTTGTCGATCAGGCTGTAATAAGGAGAGAATATCCTCTTGCGCTCGGCGAGCGCCGTGGCCCAGGACCGGATCGTTTTGGAATCCGGCTGGCGGTGCTGGACGGCCAGGACGCGGGGAATATATCGGAAATCAAACAAGCCGGACATCCTCCACCACAGCTCGTAGTCCATCGCATAATGCAGGTCCTCGCGAACCGCCCCGGATTTTACCGCCGCTTCCCGCCGGAAAAAAATCGATGGCTGGTGGAGTTTGACCCGGGAGCTCCACCAGCGGATGAGATCCAGGCGGGAATCGAATTTTCCATGGGCCACTTCCCCGCCGCGGCCGTCGTATTCAATTTGCCGGACATCGCCGAAAACAACCTGCACCGCAGGATCGGAAAACGCCTCGCGGAGCGCGGTGAAGGCACCCGGCTCGTATTCGTCGTCGGAGTTCAGCCAGCAGATAATTTCGCCCCTCGAAGCCGCCAGCCCCTTGTTCACGGCGTGGGACTGCCCGCGATCCGACTCCGAAATAAATGTTATGTGCGGATAACGAGAAGCGATTTCAGCCGTTGTATCTTTGCTGCAATTGTCAAATATCAGGTGCTCGAAACCCGGATCGTTCTGCTCGAGAATAGATCGGATGCAGGTTTCGATATAGGACCCCTGATTGAAGGACGGCGTGATAACGGAAAAGAACGGCACGTGAAAAGCGAGAAAGGTCTTTGCCAGCAAATAATCCGAAGTCAGGGAACGTTAATTTTATAAAGACAGCCGCAGCCCTGCTCAAAAACTGGGTTGATAACGCAGTTGGAAGGCACATGCGCCAGAACCTCTTTCGGAATCGGAGATTCTCCAGAAACATAAACCGATGTTCCTGAAAGAAAGACATCCTTATCCTTAATGGGGATCTCTGGGAATCCCCGGATAAAACCTCTCCCATCAAGACAGCGGTAATGGGGATAGATTTCGGCCAGTTTGAACCCGAAAAAGTTTTTTGAGAATACATTGCCGAACTCGAGGCCGGACTCTGGAGAGGAACCATTACTGTAATCAAGCATCAACGCTTTGTTAGAGGCACGCTTTACGAATGTATAAAGAGCATATCCACTTTCATAGTGATTTCTGGCTTCAAAGAGAAGCTTGGGAAGACCACAACTCAGATTAAAGACAACCGTAAGAATATAAACGACAAAAACCCCGAACTCCAATACTCTCTGTCGGCCTCGGTTGGAAATCTCGCCGCATTGTTTCAAAATCAGGCAACCAGATAGAGGAAGAGTCAGAAGAACCGGCAGGAGATAATGGGGCGCATAATGCTTTGCGACAAGAATCGTGCCTCCGACCTGGGCAATAAGTGTTCCCACAATAACAACCCACGGCGATGCATCATCTTGCATTCTGAAAAGCGACAAATGGCGTGGGCTCATTAAAAATAATAGCAGCGTCAGAACCCACGACGCCAGCAAAAGCGGCTCAGTCTGCGCAATGGTGCACAGGTTTTCCAGAAAACCGAAAGTATTGATTAAACCGGGGGCTCCACCTCCATACTGGCCTGTATGTGTGGCGATACTTTCCCAGAAAATGAGGCTGCGGCGCAATTCAGGAAGCGCCGGCAAGAGAAAGAGAGCGGCGGAAAATGCGGTGCAAGCACCGTAAATGAGAAATTCGCAAACCGCCGTGCTAAGAACCATTCCGATTAATAATACGGGGAAGAATGTAACTTTTGTGGCAATACCCACTCCCCCAAGAATTCCCAGAAGGCCTAAAAGCAAAAGCCGCACGCTCTTCGATTGTCCGCCTGCCGCAAGACAGGCGGCAATCGTGCTAAACACTAGGGTGATCGGAATGAGCAGGGGCTCGGGCGACATCCCTTGTGTGCTCCAGAACGTCGTTGCGCTTCCAACGGCCAGGGTTTGAAAAAGGATGCCCGCCAGAAAGGAACGATAGGCGTTCAATATCGCGATTCCTGCAATAAAGATGGCTATTATGGAGAGCCAGATTAAAAAAGCATTGATGCGCGCGAGCTCGCTTTCTGGATCTTTAAAAACGCGCTCGGTAAGTTCTGAAGCAGAACTGCTTGGATTATTTGCTTTGATGAGTAATGCGCCTAAAATCTGGACTGGCGTGCCCGGATGATCGACATGCCCTGGTGTCTTCCCATTGAGAAGCAGAAGCGAATTCATCAGATAAGCATAAGTGGGATCGCGATTTGTCCCCAGCCAGCAGGGCCCGCGCTCTCGTTGCAAAAGGAAACTGACCGAACCAAAGAATAAGGGAATGGCCGCGAAAACGAGAACGGTGGCAAGAAGATGAAATCGGCGGGGAAACACGGCTTTGGGGTGAGTATGTTATCTCAGATTAGGCCTATTTACGTGACTCCGGTTGATTAATTCCTTGTGGCAAAAATCTCGCGCACCTTAAATTTCAACTCAACGTCTTGTGGCAACGGAGTCACGTAAATAGGCAGATCTCACATTTGCGTCAGATAAACTTCAGTTTCCATGCGGCTACGGCCAGCATACGAAAGAGTAGCACGCCGTGTTTCCATCGCTGGATATTCGTCGACCCATAGGTGCGGTCGCGATAGCGGACAGGAATATCCCGGATTTTCAAATTAAGCTTGTCGGCCCCGAACAAGAGATCAAAATCCCCGAAGGGATCAAAATCGCCGAAATAGCTGCGGTTTTGCGCTAGGACCTCGTAGTTTTTTCGGCTCAATACTTTCGTTCCACAGAGCGTGTCCTTGATGGTTTGGCCGAGAAGCCAGGAAAACGAAACCGCAAAAAGTTTGTTGGCGCAGAGGTTGAAAAATTGCATCGCCCCGTGCTCCATCGGGTAGATGAGCCGACAGCCGTTCGCAAATTCGCAACGCCCGTCCGCCAGCGAGCGATAAAATTTCGGGAGATCTTCGGGGGGCATTGTGAGATCGGCATCCAAGATCATGATGATGTCTCCCTCTGCCATCGAAAATCCGAGCCGAACGGCATCCCCTTTGCCCATCCCCGACTGCCGGGCGATTTTCATTTTCTTGTCAGGATGCGCCATCTGAACTTTTTCAATTTCCGCCCAAGTATCGTCAGTCGAGTGCCCCTCGATGAAAATATACTCCATGTTCGGGGTCATGTTGGGGATCCTTTTGATCGCGGCATGGATATTTCCGGCCTCGTTTCGAGCTGGAATGACGATCGAGAGCGATGGCTCTCCCTTCATTATTTCCGTTCTTCTCGCGACCATGATAGTAGTCAGGCACAAGAACGGCACGAATGGTGCCACCCAACGGTTCACAAAACCGGAAACAAAAGGCAACAGCATGGGCAGAAGGATGCGGCCATCGGATTTGATGATTTCCCAGCCTGCGAGTTCAGCAATGTTTCGCACATCGCTGGCGGAAAGCCAGTTTAAGTCCGGTTGCGGGGAACGGAGACCTAAAGAGGAAAGCAGAGATAGCGCCGGACGCCAAAGGGTGTTATAAGTCGTTATAACAAGCCTTGCCCCGGGCCGTCCAAATCGGTGGGCGGCTTCAAGCAAAGCTTGCGCATCACTGCAATGGTTCAAGGTGTCGGATACCAGCAACACATCGAATTGGAGATCCAAACTCAAATCGCAGGCATCCCCATAAAACAAAACAGCCTCCGAACAGTTTTGTCCAGCCTCCGAGACTTGCCTCGCGGAGGCATCGACCCCAGTCTTTGAACGGCAGCGTAGAAGCTTCAAAAGCTGTCCGTTCCCGCAACCGATTTCCAACAAGTCCGCTGACTCGGGAATGACCAGATTCAAATAATGCGCCAGCAAACGGCGATACTCCAATGCTCCGACCTTGCTTTGATACGCTCCTCTTTCGTAAAATGCGACGCTTGGACCGGATTTGTTCATCAATTATTCAATTTTTAAATTTGAGTTGATTTATTCCCGAATCGGGTTTTTATCAAGTTTTATTGTTTCGTCAAAACAACAAGGATCCTTGCGGCAAAGATCGTTGGCAACAAGCCTAGTATAGAATCGGCAAAACGGAGGGCCGGGGCCGTAAAGTCGGGGTAAACTTGCGGTCCGCGAAAGCCTCCAGATCCGAGGTAAGCGAAGGAAGTGAGTTGCTTGACACAGTCCACGCTCCATCCGCTCAGGAGCCCCGGCAACTCCCGTTTGTAGAAAAGCCGATGGGCTGAAGATTGGGCCGCAAAGTAACGCGTTGCCTCTGGAGCACTCATATCCACCGGGACATCATTGAACGGCCAGTCAAACCCGAGCGGTTCATGATGGAAGTTGCCGTAAACTAGACGACCCACAAGGCTCATTGCAGGCTCAAAAATAATAATTCGTCCTCCAGTCACTAGGACTCGCCGGGCTTCCCTGATTGCGTTTGCGGGATGCTCGAGGTGATGCCAAACATCAAAAAGAATAAGATGGCCGATGCTGCCATCCGGAAAATTTAGCGCATACGCATTTTCTATCCGATCAAGCCAGGGGTTGGGAAAAAGATCCGAAGTGATGCAATCGGGAATAAACTGCTTAATATTTCCCATTCCAGAGCCAAGTTCGAGTTTCACGCCGGGCAACTCAACTTGTATGTGTTTGGCAATACACGCATAGAATCTACCGTAAGCTTGGCGCAAGCTTTTTTTCTTTTTCCAAGCGAGATGGTTTTGGTGAATTTCGATGTTGTGTTGCTCTAAATTTCTTTTGTTCATCGCTTAATCGAGTTAGCAGCCATTCTTTCCATTCTGCAATGTGTTGCTATTCCGCCTGACGGCGCAATTCCAACCAGAAGACACATGCACGCCAAGTGCGTTTTCGCGCCTCTTCGCGGCTATTCCTCCAGCGCTTTGGGCCCTACTCTGAGCCAATCCGGCTCGGTGCGGCGGACGGCCAGAGAATAGAGGAATGATCTCCAATGCCGGACTCCTGCGGACCTGGCCAGCTGCCTGAGCGGCGGGATGATTTCGGGGCAGCGCCGCCAAACCGCCTCGTCGAGCGCCCAGCGCAGGAAATCCGCGTCGGATGGCATCCATCCCGCGTCGAGCCCGCGCTTGGCCAGCCATGCCCGGAGATCGCGTTGGGCGCGCTGCCCTCGAAATATTCGTTTGGCGTGCTGGGAGCCGTGCGAGACCGGACGCCAGGTTTTGTCCAAGACGACGGAATCGCAAAAGGCCACCCGCTCGAGGCAGCCGCATTTTGCCCAATAATCCCGGTCCTCCATGGGCTCATAGCCGGAGACAAAACCTCCGACCCTCCGGTGGAGATCCGCCCGGACCACCGCGGATCCCGGGGTAATAATCGCGCCACGCTTCAGGGTTTGTTTTGCTGGGAACGGAGGGTCGCCCGCCGCGAAGCCGAACCCGTTCAGGCGCGCCAGTTGTCCGGGCTGCGCGCGCTCGGTCACCATTCCGTAAGCGACACCGGCGTCCGCTTTCTCCGCCCGTCCCACAAGCAGTTCCGCCGCCTGCGGGATCAGGGTGTCGTCAGCATCGAGGAATAAAAACCATTTTCCAGACGCGATTTTGGCACCGATATTCCGCGCCCGCGAAACTCCTCCGTTGGCGACTTGGACATACCGGACCGCCTCCGCAAACTCCCCGCAGACACTCCCGGTCCGGTCCGTGCTCCCATCATCGACAACAATGATTTCCGCAGGACGCCGGGTCTGGGCCAGACAACTTTCCAGCGTCGCGCGGATCCACTCGGCGCAGTTGAAGGCCGGGATGATGATGCTTGTTTTGCTCATGCGGGTTCGCTTGGCAGTTTCACTGCGGTCACGCTTTGCGTTTGAGCCGGCGCGCCACCATTTCGAAGCCGTAGGAAAATGCTTCCGCAGTCCACTCGCCGCACCCCATCATTTTACCGGACGCCAACTGGCTCGCGGCTCCGCGGATTTTTGCATGCCAGAACTCCGATGTCATCAGGGGATGGATGGCCGGTGGATCGGGGCGCCTCGCGAAAGCCTTCTCCAGAAACTCTTTTGTGACCTGGCGAAAATCCTCGACAAAAAGGACCGGCAGTTCCGAAAACGGCTCCATCGCCTGTGAGCGAAGAACCACCGGGACAGCCCCCGCCAGCAAGACCTCCCACATGCGGTGGGTGTCCACGCCATTGCCGGGCGGGCACAGCACGAAACGATGCCGGACCAACTCCCCGAGGAATCCCGAGTTCGCGCCACGCTCGCCCGGCGGTTGGAACGTGATCCAATCCCCGGCCCGCGCCCGGCATTGAAAATCGTCATAAACCGGCTGCCTCACCCGCGGGTTTGTGTCGGGGCGGAAATTCACATAAAGCCAGCGGTCGCGCGGAACCCCGGACGCCTTGCGATCCAGGATTTCCGTCTCGCGCAATGTCGCCGCCGAGCGCGGAGAGCCCAGGCCGAGGGGAATTGCGGTTGCGCGCGGGTGGGGGGACGTGACATTCGTCGCGAACCACCGGGCGACATTGGCCGGAAGGAACTTTTGCCGGAAGGCATCGCACGGGAGATCCCCCTCGCCGGTCACCAGGACGATTCTTTTTCTGGTCAATCGGAGGCGCTCGAACAACCCCATCACCTCGTCGATTTTACAAAAGACAACCTCTCCCGCCTGGAAGCGTTCATCGCCCCGCGGACCTTCATTGCACCAGAAGGCCCTGTCGCACCACTCCCGCCAGGAATCGGCTGTCAATATCTTCATGATTAATCCTTGATTCGTGTTGCTGTTCGTGTAAGCATGATCACATGAAAACCATCACGCTTGACGATGCGGCCTACACGCGGTTGAAGGTCTGGAAGCGAGACCCGAAAGAGTCGTTTTCCCATGTCGTAAAACGGATCGTCCCGGAGCCAGGGACACTCGGAGCCTTCCTGAATTTCGTGGAAGCGAATGACACCGCGCATCTGCCGGGAAACGAAGCGCTGGATTCATCGGAAAACAGCCGGTCCACAAAAAAATCCGATCCATGGAGTTGATCGCGGACACGAGTTTTTTGGTTGGTCTTTGGAGAGGTCAGGCGTGGGCGCAATCATTTGCCAGGGCTCATTCCTCCCGGTCTCTTGGCCTGCCGTGGATCGTCCAGGGCGAGTTCTGGCACGGGGCGATTCGCGCGGGTCACGATCCGGAAAAGGTGAGGAATTTTCTTTCGATCGGGGTTTTGTTGAACGATGCGGGGCCGGTTGTTCCCGCCTACGCGCGGATTTGTGCCGCACTTCAAGATTCGCCCGGATATCGGACCATCGGGCAGAACGACCTGTGGATTGCCGCCGTGGCGGTCACGTTTGCCCTGCCGCTTGTGACAAAAAACCTCCGGCACTTCGGCCATATCGAGGGATTGCGGGTCGAGGCCCTGCAGGAACCATGACGGGCATGCATTCTTTTAACCCGGGCCTGGGATTCCTCACGCAATGCCGCGGAGCCCGCAGAGAAAAAACCGTCTTCGGGTTTAGCCGCTGTTCTTTTGTGGCTTTTCGCGTCTCTTCGCGGTTAGTTTCTTTTTAGAATCCCATGCGTTTTCTCATTCCACTCTCGCTCCGCCGCAGCTTGGGCGGATGGTGGCATGGCCGCAAAGCCCGTTCGAAAAAGGACGCGCTGTTAAAAAGCCTGCGGGGGTCGGGAACCAAGTGCAACGTGTGCGGATGGGAGGGACGCGCATTCACCGGCGACCAGTGGCACCCGGGAACCATCTGCCCGCTTTGCGGCAGCCAGGTCCGCCACCGGATCCTCGCCGCCGCCCTGGACGGACAGGCGGATATTCCGGGACTCGATGAACCCGCCTTGCTCGCCGGAAAGGAGATCTTGCATTTTGCCCCCGAGCGCCAGCTCAGGGACCGCATCTCCCGTGCCGCCCGAAAATACGTGACCGCCGACTACGACCGCGGGGACTGCGACCTCAAGCTCGACATCAGCACCATGCCCTCCGTCCCGGACCAATCGTTTGACGCGGTGATTTGCTGCGATGTTTTGGAACATGTTCCGAACGACCTGGCCGCCATGCGCGAGATCCACAGGATTCTCCGCCCGGGCGGCTCCGCCATCCTCACTGTTCCCCAGATGGATCCGCCGGCGCGCACGGACGAGGATGCCGCCGTTCTCTCGGAGCCTGAGAGAGAGAAGAGATTCGGCCAAAAAGATCATGTCCGCATGTATGGGGATGATTTCATCGAAAGACTCCGCGCGTCGGGCTTTTGCGTGGAAGTCGTGACGGCGGATCATTTTCCGGGCAGCGCGATCCGCCGTATGGTTCTGGAACCCCCGGTCCCATCCCCGAGCCCGCTGGCAACCAACCGCCGCCGGATCTATTTTGCCCGCAAGGAGCCTTAAAGTTCCGGGGTGCCCGGATTAAAGTTCCACCCCAAGCAGCATCGAGCTGATCGCCCGGAGTTGGATCGAGCAGACCTGGGATTGCCCCAGCAGAAATTTCAGTTCGGACACGGTGACCCACACCCCATCATCCGGGCCCGCGTCCCCGCCCACCTCGATGACTTCGTAGATATTAGTGTCCTGAAAAAATCTCCCGCCCTCGTCGCATTCCTCGGTGCGGGCAAGGATGCGGGACTGAGCGCAGCGTTGATCGAAGCGGGCTTCGGCCGCACCAACCGGCCGGCCAGGATAACGGACGAAGCTTGCGCAAACCGCGACGCCCTTGAGGTAGCCCCGCTCGTGGCTGATGCGCACAAGCATTTCGACGATCCCGCGGTTTTTCCGCAGCAATAACACAACCCGGCCGGGCGAGCGGCTGTTGATGAGGGGCTGGACCCACGATCCGACTTCCCGGCTGGTGGTGTGCGTCTCAAAAAACTCCACCGAAAATCCCTCGACGGGATTTTTTTCGAACAACCCCCATTCATTCCATTCCCAGTTGTCCAGAGCCGTGACCGGCGCAAACCCCCGGAACAGACTGCATTCATCAAGGGAAGCCAGGATCTGGCCGACCACACCTGGACGGATCGCTTCGCCGAGGCTTTTTCGGATGGCGGGTGATGAAGGCTCAATGCAAAACCCGGTTTCGGTGGCCGCCCAAGGCGCGAGAGCAAGCAACGAGCGCAAGTCCATGTCCAAATACAGGCTCTCCATGACAGCCGCCCGGAGTTCCGATGCCGACACCCAAAGCAGCGTCCCGGTGGCTGGCAAATCTGCGGAAACCTCGATCACCGAAGAACGTTTGACTTTCATCAGGTAGCGTTCCCCCAAATCGAACTGCGAGGACTCGCAGTGCGGCATGGCGTCGGCTTTGTAGGATGTGAAATAGTCGATGTTCGGGGTCGGATGTCCTCCGTGCAGCCTGAGGTAATTGGCGAGGGTGGACTGCACGGTGGGTGCCAGCTGGGCCCCGTTGACGAGCCCGGGCTCGACCCGGGTCTGCAAAAGAAAGCTCGCGCCCGCGCCCTCCATCTTCCCGAGCAAGCCGGCAATCGCCGACTGCGGCTGGTAGAGAAGGACCGCGTCCGCAAACCGCGTCCCATCGAAGCGTGCGCCGACGACGCTGAAGAAGCCCCTGCTTTTATGGACAATCGCGCCATCATGCAACGCCCACGCTTCCCCCTCCTTCAAAGCCACCTTTTTGGTGGAAAATCCTTCGAGGGCTTCACGGAGTCTGGCGCGTGGTGTTGAGTCCGACATAAAATCGTCCGGAGACATAAGGTTGGCGAGCGTAGTCCGTCAAGCAGATGCCTGCTCCAAAGCTTTTGAAAGCTCCTCGATGGAAATGCGGTGGTCTGTCGCCCGGATCGCAGTATGCCGCTCCACCCCATTCGCGAGACTCATTTTCAGGGCAGTGGGCGACCAGATCCTTTCGCTGACCAGCTCGATCACGGTTTTTGGCCGGGCCCACGCCGCGTTGAGCATCGCCGCCCCCCAGCAACCCACAATCACCTCCGCACCCGCAATCCGCCCGCGCATCTCGTCGCCGTCCATTTCGTGGGCATGAAGGATTTCGAACCCTTCGGATTTCAAGTAGCCGGCAACTTCCTCTTCATTCGAGATGAATCTCGAGATTTTTGTGTTGTCGGAAACCACTCCCAGACGGGACAGATAGACGCGCTTGGGCGACATGCGGTCCGGCCTGGCCGGAAATCTCTCCCGCAATTTGCTGAGGTTGGCTTCTTCGAAATTGTTGAAAACCTGGCACGGGCCGATCACTTCCAGATCCCGCACCCGGATGCCCCCCGCCGGGATGTCCCGGCACTCGAAGCCTAATGTTTGGCTCTCTCTCCCCGCATACTTCGAGACAAAATCGCAGTCGCAGAGGACGGTGCGGCCGGGTCGCGGCGGGACCCACGCCATGGGCATCAAAAATTCGAGGAAGTAGTCGCCCCACGTTCCCTCATTGACGAATTGCCTGGAGACGATGGTTGCCGAATCGAGGGCTGGCCTCCGATTTTCCCCGTCATGATATTCCCGCGCCGCAGCCAGTATCTGGTCCAAATTGAGCCTGCTGTAAACGGAGGAACAACGCTGGATCGCACCCCGGTGGATGATGATGCCGTGACTCAGCACGGTCGCATCGGCAAGGTGCAGCATTTCCACCCCGCTCCCGCCCGCTCTTCTGAAAGAATGAATTCCCCGGAAAGCCTGCGGGATGCGGGGATCGATGGAATACGAGGACGGCAGGCCGACCGGCAGGCTGATCCGCTCCAGATCCTCGGAAAGCGAGCTTTCCCGAAAAATGCGGTGCGCCGGCGCATACAGGAACTTCGCGGCAAATGGCGGCAGGCGCGCGCGGAGTTTTTCCACGCCGCGATGCAACGCAGGCAGCTCGCGAATAAGCCTTAGTCTCATCGGCTACCCTCCCGCTGCGCGCAGGTAGGCCGCATAAGTTTCAGACGCTGTTCGGTCCCAACTGAACTTGCGTGACCGCTCGATAGCCGCACGGGAAATTGTCTCGCGTCTCAGTTCTGACTCCAGCAATTCTCCCGCCGCGCCGGCAAAAGCCTCGCTCGTGGCAGATTGCGGATCAATCAGGATGCCCCCTTCGCCCACGACTTCCGGCAAACTGCTGCTGCGCAGCGCCAGCACGGGCGCCCCCTGGGTCATGGCCTCCAGCGGAGGAAGTCCAAAACCCTCGTATTCAGAAGGGTAAATGAGGGCGACGCAGTGGGCGTAAAGAGAGGCCAAGACTTCGTCGGGAGGAAACTCGAAAAGTTTGACGAAACGGTCCGCCCCACATTCCACCAACCGCTTGTTCTCCGCCCCCGTCAAGGGCGGGCCAACAACCAGGAGATCGACCCCGTGACCGCAACGGTTGAGGATTTCCACGGCACCAACGGCAAGATCGAAGTTTTTATAAAAAACGCGCGCTCCAACGAACAAAAAATATGGCTTTCCGTGCGGGCGAGGGCTGTCACCAGGAGGTGGGAGGTTTGAAGCCAAATGGGTGACAATGCTGCGTCCCTCGCAGTCCGGGAATCGCTCCAGCAAGTCGGCACGCGTCGAATGAGATATGCAAAGAATGATGTCCGCACGACGGATGGCCGCCTCCTGGTCGTGAAGGAGTTTTTCGCTGCGCTCGTAACGGTGGGCATACTTCGAAAAGACGAAATCATAGACGGTGAGCACAACCGGCTTGCGGAGCGAACTCCAGTCGAAGGGGTGTGTGAGGTGGTAATAGCTCGGGTGAATGACATCAAATGAGGAAGACCACCATCTGAGCGCTGGCCGGACCAGCCCGGCCAAGCGCGGCGGGGTTTTCCAACGCAGGTTCGGATGGCAAGGGGGATGCAGGGCGGGCCTGTGTGAGCCGTAGAGAGTCGGGTGCACGGATGTCGGCAGCCGCGCAATGATCTCGTGAAAATAGCGGTTTACTCCGCCTGCTTTCTGGAGAAAGAAAATATAGCCGTCGTAGAGGATTCTCATCCGGCGCTAAAAAAGCTGCCCGTCAGCGAGCTTGGCGGCCAGTTCCGGCAGGTGAATCCGTGCCTGCCACCCAAGGTGCTCCAGAGCCTGGGAAGGGTCGGCCCGGTTCACGGCGATGTCACTGGGCCGCAACAACGAGTCATCGCGCTCCACGTGTTCGCGCCAATCGAGCCCGAACCAGGAGAAGACCGCTTGAGTAAACTCCACGAGAGAGTGGGTCCGCCCGGTAGCAATCACAAAATCTCTCGGCTCCTGCGCCAGGAGCATCCGGTGCATCGCCACAACATATTCCGGAGCCCACCCCCAATCGCGTGAGACCTCCAGGTTGCCAACGAGCAGCTTCTCCGTGCTCCCTGCTGCGATCCGGCGTGCGGCGTGGACAATTTTCGAAGTGACGAAACGCTCCGGCCGCAACGGCGACTCGTGGTTGAACAAAATGCCCGAACACGCGTAAAGACCATAGGCTTCACGGTAGTTGGCGACCTGCCAAAAAGCCGCGGCTTTGGCAACGCCGTATGGGCTGCGTGGACGAAAGGGTGTCTCTTCGTTCGCCGCGCCGCAGCCTGTGTTACCGAAGCATTCTGCCGAGCAGGCATTGTAGAAACGGGCGGGCTCTTTGAGAAACCTGACCGCTTCGAGGATATTCACTGTGGCTGAGAGTATGCTTTCGAGTGTCTCTACAGGCTGGTGAAAGCTGAGCCCAACAGAACTCTGGCCGCTGAGGTTGTAGATCTCGCAGGGCCTGCAGGCGGCAATGACGGAGAGAACGCTCCGGAAGTCGTTCGGCGCCATCGACTCAATGTGCACGCGCCCCGAGATTCCGAGCCGCTCCAAGCCACCGAACCGGGACGAGGCCGCATCCCTCGAAGTCCCCCAAACCTCATACCCCGATTCCAGCAGGTGGCGGGCAAGATAGCTGCCATCCTGACCGGAAACACCGCAAATAAGCGCTCTTTGCATTTGAAAGAATGGTCTGGACCAAGGGAAAGCGCTGGTCATTGATCCAGCAGGAGGGGAAAATAGCAATGATCAAATCGGCTGCGGGAGCGGGAAGGATGCGATCAAAAGCGGGTTTTGAAATGTTTCGGGTTTCTGGTGACGAGGGCAACCCCCTTGAAAAGAGCACCCCTAGAAAACTCTGCCTGCGTGATCCAAGCATGCCTCCTCTTCGTGGCTACAAAATCCCATCGGCGATTCGCTCGGCAAACTTTCTGTAATTCTCCCGGAACGTCTCCCTCGTATGAACTTTCCGGACATGCTCATACGCGGCGCGCACCCGCGCCTCGGCCTCGCCGGCCGACATGTCTGCCACGGCCTGGCAGGCCTGTTGCACCGCCTCCACCGTCCCGGAGCTCACATGCACCCCGAAATCCATCAAATCAATGGACGCCTCCGTCGTGCAAACCGGCAGCATCCCCGCGTGCATGCAATGGATCACGCTTCCCGCCCCGCCCTCCGCGCAGGACGGATAGATCACCGCAGCATGCGTGCTGCGGTGATCTATCCGTCCTGCGCGGAGGGCGGGGC
>Ga0194054_10000168_pt1 | contig 33894 bp, 31 predicted proteins | sample SepL2210m_MetaG_FD_163628 | JGI IMG/M metagenome (GOLD analysis project Ga0194054, IMG submission 163628) | Anoxic zone freshwater microbial communities from boreal shield lake in IISD Experimental Lakes Area, Ontario, Canada - Sep2016-L227-10m | ecosystem: Environmental > Aquatic > Freshwater... | reverse complement strand
CGCCAAACCAGATTTTCACTTCTCCTTCACCCCACCAGGTTTTTGCATATCGCGGATCGGCCATAACTCCAATGTTGCAGCCCAAAAACCGTCCGTTGCCTTTGACGGCGGGTAAAATATCAAAATCTTCGCCCAGCTCGTTCGGGGATTCCCGCCGCCAATAGCTATGAAAGTAAAGCGTCTCTGACGAATGATCGACATGGATCAAGAAATCGATATCGAAGAAAAGGCCCCAGAGAATCTCATCCGATTCATTGGTCAGAGTAACCCGGGCTGCCGTCCTGAACGGCATCGGGATGAAGCAATTGAAACTTCTCCCTTCGGGGTCAGAAAATAGCGCGTTCTCAAATGCCGTCCGCCGCCCTAAACCGATTCCAAAGAAATCTCCCAAAGGGCAGGAAACAGCCGGCTTTTCAGCATCATCCCAAAATATTTCCAAACGCAGGCTTCGGAGCATTTGAGGACTGCGGGTTCTCATCGTGCACCACATCCGATTGATGATTCCGCTGCCTTTGACATCCAGGAAAGTTTTTGTCTCTCCCGGAACCAGATGATCCGAGGGATGTCCCTTTTCTCCTTTATTCTCCAACCCGCCGCTGCTTCTTTCTGAGGAAAGATTTTCGAAACTGCCCCATCGGGTTTGGATCCCTTTGGGTTTTTCAAACAAATTCATTTGAGATACTACGTGTTGGATTCAACCTGCGTTCCCTTCACCGGGACCGGAAAATCCCATACGATACCGCCTTTGGGTGCACGTTCAATCTGAACCGACACAATATTCCTGACCGGCTCATACCTGAATGATAGGTTTCCGAAATATGTCGGCATATTTTCAACACCGAACGGCTGATCCATCCAGCTTTTGGGAATACCGGAGCCGACAATAAGCTTGTCTCCCTCCTCGCGGGCGAGGCAGTCCCGCAGCAAGAGGAAAAGCTCAGCGGCTGTCCACCCATGCGGGGTGACATATTTGATGTTGTCCCATCCCCGGGTGCGCTGCCAGAGGAGAGCGGAATTCTCGTCGTCCTTCCCCTCGCTGTAGGTGTAAAGTCCTGGGGCGGTGTGGGTCCGCAGGAAGTGTTCCACCGTCAGCCAGGCGCGATCGCGTTGACCGAGAAGAAGGTAATTGTGGGCCTGGCCGGCTTCGAAATAGGTCCAGAGCGGCTCTCTGGTGTATGTGCCATTCGGGCAACGCTCGCTATTCCAAAAGTCCTCGAATCCTTTTTGAATGTTCGGGTCGAAGCGCGACGCCCATCCTGCGGGCCAAAATGCGGAGTTAATATCGCGCGGGTTTTTGCCAAAAAGCCCGGGAGCTTTTCGGGCCATGGCATCCTGCAGGCTTTCCGCTTCCAAATCGAATCGGGATCCATCCAACCCAAGAGCCGCGGCACACAATGCGGCCCGGCGCAATCCGAGATAAGCATGACCATTGATCCAAAAGATCGGGAAATGAAGGTCCATTCTTCCCATGATCAAGCCATCTTCGGCAGCGAGACAAATAAGATCGGTCTCAGGATTCAGCATCATCTGCGGGATGCAAAACTCGGTATGCTGTTTGATGGGAACCTCGGTGTGAATCATTTGGATCAACCGTTCGGCTTTGCGCTCGATGTGCGGATAGGCTTCGCGCAAGTAATCCAGCGATCCTGTCAGCAAATAATGTTCCGAAAGCATCCAGATTCCCTCGGCTGGTCCGTCCCCTTCAGAACCAAAACCTCCAAACGCATCGCGATGCGCGACCTTCTTGACCGCCGCCTCCGCAAACTGGTGGAATCCCCCCTTGTCCAACGCCACCACCAGGTAAGCTCCATCGCGAAGCCACCAGATGGGATAGGAAATGGGGCTGATGCGGGGTTCATCCGCCACGGTGAACATGGAAAGGTGAGCGAGCTGGGCAAAGAATGCGTCGGAAAATCTCCGGTCGGGGACATCAAGGTGAATGGATAAATCCCGCTGCCACCGGCCGACAAATTCCGCCTGTTTTGAATCGAGGGACTGCGCTTTATCCGGAGCTTTGAGCCACCCGAACTTGTTGTGATTGGCATGCAGATGGGCAACAAAATCCAGTTTCCTTGTCTGGCCGCCCGCGAGCTTGATCCGATATTCCAGCGCGCCGCTGGCCCATCGGGATTTGTCGGTCACTTCACACTGCGCTGGCAACTTGCCCTCTTTCAGGAAGACGGAAATGTCGCTCTGCGATTCCGCATAACTGATCGCGCCAAAGCCCGTCGGCTTCTCGGCCGGGTAGAGAACCGGAGCGCCGTTGACGTTGAGGGCGTCATTTTCCCATGCCAGTTTTTCCACCAGGCCGCCAGCAGCCCCAAAAGAACGGATCACAAGAAAAAGGGAAAACTCCACGGGCTGGTCGCCCGGATTGTGCAGTTCAACGGCGAAGTAATTCTTAATGTCGCTTTGCGCAGCATCGCCATCGCTAAACAGGCGGCTTCGGATCTCGATTCCATCTGCCTCCCAGCTGGAAATTAGCACCGGGATATGGCCCTCAAGAAAACTCCAGGACAATTTTTCCAGCGGCATTTGTTCGGGAGCGTGCAGGGCGCCATGAATAAAAACCCATGTGGAAACCCCATAAGTCCCCGGCCCGGGTGAAAAGGAATTTCCCGGCTCCACCGGGGTTTTGAAAGCTTCGTGCGATCCGGGGACTCCCAGCACGACATGGGTGTCACTCCGGTTCCAAATCCAGTCGGGATGTAATTCCCGCATCCGTGCCATGGCTTTATGTTCGAGCATATGATTTGAGGTCGGGGGGTATGCTAAATCACTTCCAGCGCATTTGCGTCGCCCATTTTGGGGAAGGTGACGTGCGGCTCGGTCTGATACCAAAACGCCGTGGAGGCAATGTCGTCCTGGAGCGGGAGGTAGCGTCCATGGCTCCTCCACCCGAGCGCCTGCATCGTCACTTTGATTTCATGTTCAAAACGGATCGGGTCGGCCACATGCCAGCGATACAGCCCGAAGCGTTGCTGGTTCTTAAAGAATCCCGCCGGCTCAATCACCTGTGGCATGCCGAGATATGCGGTGGAATACTCTTCGTATTGTCCGGGATTTTTTGTGCTCTCGAAAGCCCACGCGCCACCGAAATAGTCTTCGGTACCGGTGCCGCAAATCGTGGGAAATTCGCAATCCCCATCCATAAAGAATTTGATTTCTCCCTCCCCCCACCAGCCGGAGTTGTTCGCTCCCCAAGCCATGTAGGTGCCGACGTATTGCCCCTTCCCGGACACACCATCCAGCAGGGTATGCACTCCCATGTAAGGCAGGGGGTTGTTGCGCCGCCATTGGGCGTGGAAATAGGCGTAGTCCTGCGGCACGTCGGTGAGGGCATAATCGATTTGGTAAAAAAATCCCGTGGCTGCATCCTTCCCGATATTCTCCACCGTGATCCGCGCGTGTTTGCGGAATGGCATTTCCCAGTAGGAGTTCATTCCGCCCGCTGGATTCACCGCAACCGGCAGGGAAGTGACATTGGTGCGAACGCACCAACCACTGCAAAAGAAGTCGCCCAGCGGAACTTCCACTGAAGGCTCCGCTTCGTTATCCCAATAAAACCGCAAAACTAGAGTGCGCCAAAAACGCGGATGAACCGTCATCCACAGATGTTGGATGGCGCCAGGCCCGGCGATATCGGCAAGCGCCACCGTGCTCCCCGCTGGAATATCGATGCAGGGAGAGACCTTCCAGGCACACCCTAATTCCCGGGCCGCCTCCTTGCCTGTGCCTTCGGTTGCCCTGCCGCCCTGACCTTTAGCTCCCGTGGGGTTTTCCGCACTGATCGAGCGGTTCACCGCATCGGATAAATGAGCCAGATTCCCGAGGTGAACTCCCAGGCCGTTGAAATTGCTTTGTGTCATATGGATATTGAGTGGATCTTTTGAATCTCCACGAGGCTATCCGATCAACAATCGCATTTCTTCTCGATAACCCACCAATACTTCCCGTATTCTCAGGTCCGTGCCTCCCGTCCGCTCTTACAAAAATCATGCCTTTCGCGGCGCTCTTGAGAAGCCCAGGGTGATGTCGGGAAGCCATCAACACCCGGAAATTGAAATCAATTTTTTTCTGGACGGCGAGGTCGTCTATCTCATGCGCGGATCACTGATACGGGTTCCACGACGGCGGATGGCCGTATTCTGGGCCTCGACCCCCCATCAATCTGTCAAGCTGGACGCCACATTTTTTTACTGGTTTGCGATTCCTCTGGCTTGGGTTTTTCAATGGGAATTGCCCCCGGCATTCCTTGCGAGTTTGATGGAGGGAAAGATGTTGGTGGACAAGCCGACCGGGGGTGACGAATCGGATTGTGCAAGGTGGGTCAAAGATTTGGGCGTTTCGAGCGAGGGCAACAGGGAGGCGGCGGAGTTTGAAATGAGGGCGAGGCTTCTGCGATTGGCCATGCAGCTTACAAAGTCTGCGGCCGACCCGATGTTGGCGGAAACAATCACGCCGACGGGCAGCCCGCACCGCGTGACAAGGATCGCCCGGTTTATCACCGAAAACTATTTGCAGGACATCACAGGTGCACAAATTGCAAACGCTGCCGGGCTGAACACAAATTACGCGAGCACACTTTTTCGCCAGCATTGTGGGATGACTCCCACGGAATATCTGCTTTTACATCGCGCCTACCATGCCCATCGCCTTCTGGCCACCACGGACAGCAAGATTATCGCCATCGCGTTCGACAGCGGCTTCCGTTCTCTCAGCCGGTTTTATGCGACATTTGAACGCGTCTTTCATTGCCCTCCTCGCGAAGTCAGGCGCAGGGGATACTGGAATGGTTAGTCTCCTGATCCCACGGCGATCCGAACGGTTGGTTTACGATATTTTTTTGCTTGCCGGCTCTATTCCGCCGCCCTTGGGTGGGCGGATTCGTAGGCGCGCTTCAGGCGCTCGGTGGTGACGTGAGTGTAGATCTGGGTGGTCGAGAGGCTGGCGTGGCCGAGGAGGGTTTGGACGCTGCGGAGATCGGCGCCGTTATCGAGGAGGTGGGTGGCGAAGCTGTGGCGGAGCTTGTGCGGGGAGAGGTTGGCCGGGAGCCCGGCCTGGACCAGTCGGGCGCGGACCATGTGCCAGATCGTCCTCGTGGAAAGGCGCGAGCGGGATTTGTTGATGAAGAGCGGGCCGTTGTGGACGCGGGCGGCCTGGCGGTATTTTGAGATGGCTTCGAGTGCGGGGCCGCCGACCGGGCAGACCCGTTCTTTCGCCCCCTTGCCGGTGACCCGGGCGGTCTCGCTGATGACGTCGACATCGGAAACATCAAGCCCTCCCAGTTCCGAAAGCCGCATGCCAGTCGAATAGAACAGCTCGATGATCGCCGTGTCGCGCGCTGCCATCCACGCGGGGGCCTGTTTGGATTTCTCCTGCGCGGCGGGCGTTTCGATCAGCGATTCGACCTGCTTGGTGGTCATAAACCGCGGGAGTTGCTTTTCCGCTTTCGGTAGCAGGACTTCGCGCAGGACATTTTTCCCGACGAAATTCCGCCGGAGGAGGAACGCGTGGAACGCCCGCATGGCCGAAAGCCGGAGCCGCACGCTGGCACGGGCCATGTCTTGTTTCATCATGTCCAGCATCCACGCGCGGTAATCGGTGGCGGAGGCGGCCTTCCACGATCCGGCGGGACGGAATCTCCGGAACGCCTCGATGGCGGTCCGGTAAGTGGTCACCGTCAGGGGCGAGGCATTCTGCTCCGCCTCAAGAAACGTGTAAAACGCCTCCGACAGCCGGTCGGCTGGAAGCTTGGCTTCGTTGGTTTTCTTTTTCAGACAGTCGCGCCCAGCGGGGCAGCCAGCGGAGGCTGGGAGGTGTGCCCGACATCACCTGTGCGGGCCGTGGCCCGTTCAAACCGAAGTGTGGCCGATCGGGTCTCGACACCGTCGGGCGAAGTCGCGGTGATCGGAATCTCGTAGTTCCCGTCGGGGAAGACGAAGTGATACCGGAAGGACCCGTCCGATGCCAAGGCCACCGGCTTACCGTCAATCGTGACCTTCGCCTTCGGGTGCGTGCCTCCATAGAAGATGACCTCGGCATTGACGTGCATGAAGAATTTCCTCTGCGCGAATCCAAACGAGCCGATGTTCTCCGATCCGCCCCAACTGCTGGTCTCCGCATGGCTCCAGCTCGACTGGACCGCCTGCGACCAACTTGAGAGAGCGGCCCCCGACCAGCTTGACAATGCGGCCCCCGACCAAGACGAAGTCGCCGCCTGCAGCCAACTGGAAAGCGCCGCCGCGTTCCACGAGGTCTCGGCCCCGGAAGATTTCGCCGCCGCGAGCCAGCTCGACAAAACGGCCGCCCCCCATGAGGATTGCGCCGCGCTGCTCCAACTGGTTTCGCCGGGTGCGGTGGAGGACTGAACCGCCGCCGCCCAACTGCTGAGAGCCGCAGTGGCCCAACTCGAAAGGGCCGACGACGACCAAGATGATGGCCCGGCCAATGACGAGAAGGCACTGAAGAGACTGCTTCCGGATGGCCCGGCCAGAAGCTCGCTGGCTCCCCCGGAACTCAGACGCTCCTTCAGGTGCTTCTGGATGCGGGAGCTCAACTCCTCTGAACTCATCGCGGAAGTGGAGAGTTCATCCAGCAGCGCCTTCCCGAGGAGCGCCTCGAGGACCACTCTTTCATCGGCACTGATCGCCGGATTCGCATCCTTGCCAAAGGCCAGCAGCTTGCCATCCCGCTGGAGCCTGCCGAGGGCCTGGAGGAGGGTTTCGCCGCCATGGACAGTGGATTGAATGTTCTCCATGAGCTTCTGAAAGCTCAGATGCAGCGGAATGGTGGCATAATCAAAATCCTCTGACTCGGAGATCTTGTCTTTGGGCGTCTTCACCGTGATCGAACGTGCAATCGCATTCCACTGGATGCCCCGGTAATAACCGATCTCGACCGTGTATTCCGCACCGGCCTTGTTGACCGGAATATACCAGTTCCGCGTTTCAAACGGGACCTCGATCTCGCTTTCAATCAGGTCACCGTCCCCGCTGACACGGAGGAAAGTCTTCCCGCCCGGATGAAGGGAAATATCAATATCCCAGTAGGTGAAAAGCCAGTGCGGTTCCTGGGCGACCAGGAAGATCGAGTCAGTCCCATAAGAACGCGGAAGCTCGCCGAGGTCACCCAACGGCGGCAAGGCGGATTTCACAGGGGCTGCTTCTGCTCCTTTGACAGAAGAATCGAGGGCCTTCTTGGTTTTCGCCCTCGCCTTGGTGGCAGTGACTTTTTTCATAATGAGAACAAGTTTGACTGAATCGACACAGAGGTCAATCAAAGCATGAATTGTGCCGCCAGCGTTTTTTCCCTGCCCGGACAATTCCGGGAACTCGCTGCCACTATGGGTCACAACGATCGGGAGAGTGAGGCTCCGCCCGAACCAATATACTGCAGCTCACACGGAGGTTTGCCCTCCCGTAATCGGGTCATGTCACTTGAAAAGCTACGCCGGCAGGGTAACTTTGACGCAATGAAAGTCCTGATTGTCAGTGCCGCCATCCTGGTCGTTCTGTGCGCGATCTCGCCCGCGCAGCAAGCACCGCTCCCTGCCCAACCGGGAGCCCTGCGCCAAATGAACGATTCGTTCGCGGGGGTATTCGAGAAAGTCGCTCCGGCGGTTGTGGTCATCGAATCCAAGGGTTCCGCCGAGCCGGCAGCAATCCCCGGTCTCCCTCAAGGTTTGGAATTTTTCCTCCAAAATCCCGATGGCAGCCCGGCCCGCGAGCAGCCGAATGTCGGTTCCGGGATATTGTTCCGCCCCGACGGGCACATTCTCACAAATTTCCATGTCGTCGAAAACAGCTCCGACATCTCGGTGAAATTGAAGGACGGGAGGAAATTCCGGGCAACCGTGGTCGGTGCGGACGAGCGGAGCGACGTGGCGGTTCTGAGGATCGACGGCGACCATTTCCCCGTTGCGGGGCTGGGCGACAGCGACGCGGTGCGGGTCGGGGAATTCGCGTTCGCAATCGGCGCGCCGATGGAACTCCCCTACACGTTCACGGTCGGCGTGGTCAGCGCCAAGGGCCGCAATCTGAAAATCGGGGGCGGTTACGAATTCATCCAGACCGACGCCTCGATCAACCCGGGCAACAGCGGCGGCCCGCTCTGCGACATCGAGGGGCGGGTTATCGGAATCAACTCGCTCATCAGCGGCAACAACCGCGGTCTCGGGTTCTCGATACCCATCAACACGGTGAAAAACATCGCCGAACAAATCATGACAAAAGGCCACGCCGTGCGGCCATGGCTGGGGATCAGCATCGCGGGCATCGAGGAGTTCCCCTATCTCCAAAGGCTTTTTCCAAGCATTTCCAAGGGAGTGGTCGTCCGCGGGATAGAACAGGGTGCCCCGGTAGCAACCAGCGATCTGAAGGCCGGGGATGTCATTTTGAAAGTTGACGGGACGGAGGTCGCCCTGGCCGGAGAACTCCAGCATGAAATCCTCGCGAAGAAAATCGGGCAGAAGGTCCGGCTCGAGGTGTGGAGATCCGGACGCATGGTCCTCGTGGACGTCGTCACCGGCGAGCAGCCGGAACGGCTCGTCAGGGCCTCGACGAAGCCCCAGCGGCATCCGGCTCCCAAACAACCTGACGCCACGGTCGCCCAGCCCTCGTCACCCGGCTTCTCGTTCCGCGACGCCGATGCCGATACCCTCAAGGAATTCGGCATCAGGCGAGCGGCGGCCGGAGGCGTGGTCGTGACTCAGGTGGAAGCGGGGAGCCCGGCTTCTGTCGCGGGTTTGGAGCCCGGCGACTTGATCACCGAGGCGGGCGGGCATCCGGTTCTCGCCCGGAAAGATCTCGATGATGTTTTGAAATCCGCCGACCCCGATCGCGGGGTCCTCCTGCTGCTCGAACGCTCGGGCAACCGGACATTCGCGATCCTGAAGCCCTGACAAAGAGCAGCCTCAGGACTCGCGGCGCTTTTCCAGCCGGGCTTTCACCGCTTCGAAAACAATCGGCAAAACGGAGACCACGATGATGCCGAGGATCACGAGCTTCATGTTTTTCTGGACGACCGGTAGGCCGCCAAATACGAACCCGCCGCCGACGAAGAGCCCGACCCAAAGGACGGCACCGAGGACGTTGAACGCGATAAATTTCCGGTAGGTCATGCTGCCGACGCCGGCGACAAACGGAGCGAACGTCCTTACGATCGGCATGAATTGTGCGAGCGTGATCGCCCGTCCACCGTATTTTTCGTAAAACGCGTGGGCCTTCATCAGGTAGTCCTTGCGGAAAAACCAGCCGGACTCGAAATGGAAAACCCTCGGCCCGATCCAAGAGCCGATCGCGTAGTTCGTGCTGTTTCCGAGGATAGCGGCGAGAAACAGCAGCGGCCCGATAATCTCCACCTTCATCATTCCCTGCGCGGCAAGCGCCCCCACCGCAAAAAGCAGGGAATCCCCCGGAAGAAACGGCGTCACGACCAGCCCGGTTTCGCAGAACACGATCACGAACAGCAGCCCATAAACCCAGACCCCGTAGTGCTCGATGAAGACTCGGAGGTGGTTCTCGGCGTGCAGGAAAAAATCGATCAAGGCAGACATGGCGGGTGTCCTTATGCGCGGCGAATCGGCCGCTGGCAACCGGAATTTGTCGGCGTGCCCCGCTCGGGATGTCAGCGAAGTCTCTCTTTGCGCGCCTTTGAGATGGCAGCTCCGCTGGCGCGCGCTTTCCCGAGCCCGTGGCGGCGCATCATATTATAGACACTTTTTTCGCTGATTCCGAGGGCGGCGGCCACTGACGGTTTGTGTCCGGCGTGGAGATCGAGCGCCCGCGCGAGCGCCTGCTTTTCCATTTCTGCGAGCGGCAGGATCCCGACTCCGGGCTTGGGAGGCTCTTCGGCCGACGGCTCGTCGTCAAGGAGGGCGGGAATGATGAGCTCGGGGCCGATGTCGTGGCCCGGCTCGACGAGGGTGGCGGCGCGGAACATCGCGTTCTCGAGTTCCCGGATGTTCCCCGGCCAAGGGTGGGTGAGCAGAAGGTCGAGCGCCTCGTGCGAAAGCGCGACCTCCCGCGGCCCGTCAAACTCGGCGAGCGCCGCCTTGAGAAACCCGAGAGCGAGCACGGGGATTTCGTCCTGGCGCTCGCGGAGCGGCGGGATGTGGGCGGGCAGCACGCTCAGGCGGAAAAAGAGATCCTCGCGAAACGTGCCGTTGCGCACCATGCGGGAGAGGTCGCGGTTGGTTGCAGCGATGAGGCGAACATTCACCTCGAGCAGCTCTCGCCCGCCGATGCGGAAAAAACTGCGGTCTTGGAGGAACGTCAGAAGCTTCGGCTGGAGTTCGAGCGGCATGTCCCCGATCTCGTCGAGGAAGAGCGTGCCCCGGTGCGCGAGCTCGACCCGCCCGGGTTTCTGACGCGTCGCGCCGGAGAACGCCCCGCGCTCGTGCCCGAACAGCTCGGATTCGAGGAGTTCGCGGGGCAGCGCGGCGCAGCTGATGGAAACAAACGGCCCCTTCGCGCGCGGCCCGGAATCGTGGATGCTGCGCGCAAGGCGGCTTTTCCCGGTTCCGGATTCTCCGGTGATGACGACCGTGTGATGGCTGGAGGCGAGCTTCGGGATCTGGCGCGCTAGCAGCGCCATCGGCGGGAGAGGCTTGCTCACGGCTGTTTTTTCGCGGCCTGGATTTTTTCGAGGTTGTCGGCGAAGGCGGGCTCGTTCGGGTGATCGGCGATAAGCGAGCGGATGAGTTCCTCCGCGCGGCCCCAGTCCTTCGCATTGTAGGCGGTCCGCGCGAGGTAGATGCGGGCGTCGTCCGAGGTGTCGCCGAGCGATTTGTAGATCGCTATGGCGTCGGCTTCCTTTCCTTCCGCCAAGGCCGCCCGTGCGAGAAACTCGCGGCCGGGGACCGAGCCCGCAAAGTCCGGCTGGCGGGAGATAATTCGCCTGGCCCCGGCAGCATCGTTGCGGGCGAGCGCTTCCAGTGCGAGGAGGAACGCGGCCCGGTAGCCTGCCTCCGGCGTTCCGAGAAGGCCTTCGAAGATCTTCTGCCCATCGGCCTTCCGGTTGTCCGACCAAGCGGATTCGCCGCGGAGAAGCTGCATCGCGGGGGATTTCGAGGGTGAGGCGGCAAGGAAATCCGTGAGGCGACGGGAATCCCCGCAAACCTGTGCGCTGCGCGCGACCGCATAGGCCGCCCACTCGGGGGCATCGGCAAGGTCCTCCGGCTTGCAAATATCAACCCCGGCCCGAAGCCATCCGCTCACGCAAAAAAGCACTGGCAAAACCCACGGCTGGCGCAGGGCCTCGGGATCGGATTTGTTTTCGTCGAGCCATTTCCAAAACGGGTGCCCGGATTTTTTGATCTCTGGAATTTCGGGCATGGAGTTCCCTCCGGCCGCAGTCCTGGTCTCGAGCAGGAACTGAAGAGTAGCCAGGAGAAACGTGTTGCGGGCAGCCTGCTGCGGAGAAGCGCGCGCCAGGATCTTCAGCGCTTCGGATTCGCGGCCCGCCCTCAGCTCTTGGAGGACTCGCAGCCAGAGCGTTTCCGAGCGATCCGCAAGGGCGCGGGATTGAGTGAGGAAAAGGCCGGGCTCCGCGCCCCAGAAATCCCCGGCAGGCAGCGCGGCGAGGCTGGCGACAAACTCTCCGGGCGCAGCCGTTTTTTTCAGCGGGAGCGACCCGAGGCCGACCCGGTTCCAAAACCAAGCCTTAAGATATAAAATCGCGCTGCCATCGGCGGGCGGGGTATCGAGCCATGTCTGCACCGCCTGGGGAAGCATCTGCTGCCGGAGGTAAAACTCCGCGAGGTTGTCGCGCGCCCGGAGGTTTTGCGGGTTTGCGACCACTGCCGCCACATAGTCCCTCCGAGCCAGTTCGGGCTTCCCTTCCTGTTCCAGGAGATTCGCGGAAAACGTGCGGACGTCCGGGTTTTTCGGCTCGATAGCATAGGCCTGGCTGATGAACTCCCATGCCTTTTCGGGCTTGTCCGCGTTGAGAAGCGCAAGGCGCGTGAGCCGGTTGACCTCGTCGCCTCCCTCGAGCTTCGCGGATTCCAAAACCTGCCGGGCAGAATCAGGATCGCCAGCCAGCAGCGCTTTGTCCGCTGTCAGGATCGGCCCCGCATCCTCCGGAATCCCATCACCCTTTGCCATGGCAATCCGCTCCAGCCACGAAACGGCTTCGGGATTCCTCGCGAATCCCGCAGGATCGCTGTCCTTCAGTCGCCGGAGCAACTCAAACTGCCTGTTTGCCAGCGCGGACCGGACCTCCAGATCAAACCACGCGGCCCTGCTAGGACTCGCCTTGTCGGGCGGCTTGGTGGCCTGAAGAAGGACTTGGGCGTCGGCCGAACGGCCTTTTGCCAAAAGCCCGCGGGCCGCAGCCATCGTAGCTGCAGCCCGCCGTTCGGTCGCCGTTTTGTTCCAGAAAAATGCCGCGGCCGCCAACGCGAGAGCTATCACCGCAGCCGTGAAAACCCATCGCTTCATGCAGGGACCGTCCCCAGAGAACCCATCCGCCGGCGGACAACATAAACCGTTGCTCCCAGCAGAAGGAAAGTGAGGACGGAGCGGGGCTCGGGGTTAGCGAGGGCCGCCACATTTTTTGCCCCGACCTGAACCGCGAAGACGATGTCGTTGAAGTCCCGGTCGCCGCCGCCGGCCAAATCCTCGAAGCTCAGGAGAAGGTAGGAGCTGTCCTTCACCCCGAAGCTCGCCATGTGCTGGATTCCATCGCTGTTGACCTTTGGGCTCGCCGTCCAGACGTGCAGCTTGTTGGCCCCGTTCGCCCCGTCGGCAATCAGGAAGAAGTCGAGCTTCTGCCCGGCTTTCATCGTCCCGAAATCCACAAAATCTCCCGACATAAGCGGTGCGCTGGAGGTGCGGGTCGACCCACCCTGGTCTCCGCCGAATTTATAAGATGACTGCTGGCTCGATGCGTCGGGGAAGATGAGCTTGGGGTTGCCCGTGGCGATGCCGGTTCCCGACATATTAATCCCGAGCGTGTTGTGGTATCCCGCCCCCTCGGCCACGAAATACACCCTCACCTGCGCGTCGGTCGAGAGCACGAGCTTCGACGGATCGAGCGCTTTCGACGAGATGTCCGTGAGCGGCTTGAACTCGCTCAGGTTCTGATTCACCGTATTCATCATCGCCGGCAGCTCGTTCGCTTGGAATGCCGCCGAGCGCGAGTCGCTCCCCGCCAGATACACCGGACCAGCAATGTCCAAATTGAACGGGCGGGCGGCCGACTGGACCGTCGAAATTTTCGGCGCATCTGCTGCGGCCTTCGAAGCGGATTCGCCCTCCTGGCTCTTGGAGTTCTCGCTCTGGATCTTCGAGTCCGAGTTCTCAGACTGCTTTTGCGAGTCGGAGTTTTCGGATTGGGTTTTGCTGCTCTCCGAACCGTCTTCAGAACGCGCAATTGGCGTTGAGATGCTGAGGGCCAGGATGGCAGTGATGGCGAGTTTGGTGGATATTTTCACGCTGTATGATATCGCAGAGGGCGTGCCAAGATTTATTAAATGTTTAATACGCTTATCCTCAGTGAGATATTAAGAATATTATCCAGGTCAATTATTTTGTTTGTGAAATTATTACAGTAGAAACGAAAAGTAAATGTATTTTTTTCACTTTTGATCCGTAAACGGGAGGAAGAGCGGGGCGACTTCGTTGGCGGCGGCCTGCCAATTATCCGGAGCGGTGCCGACAGGTCGGAGGATGAAGAGGAGAGGTTCCGGACCGCTGAGCCCGCGGGTAATGCGGCGGGCGGTGGATTTGATCCAGAATTCGACGACGGAGGAAAACGGGGCCGCTCCGTCGTAGAACCAGTAGAGCGTCCGGGCAGTTTCCCCGTTGCGGGTCATCGTGACCGACATGGCGGATCCTCCCGCGAGAGGCATCCGGGATTTCCCGATGATCTTCCACCCCTCGCCGAGGAAGCAGTAGGTGGGATCATGGACGGCCTGGCGGTTGTTCGTGCCGTCGGTGACCGCGAGAAGCCAGAGGCGGTCGCGGAACGAGAAGATGCGCTTCAGCCCGGCCGCGCCCCCGAGCCATTTTTTTTCGATGGCGGAGATTTCGACATCGCGGCTTTTGAGCCCGATCCCTTCGCGCGGAACCCGAGCGAGGGGGTCTGAATCTCCGGCCATGGGAAGCCGGGGCCAGAGCATGCTGAGGGCGATGGCGAAGACGAGCAGGATTGCGAGGAGAAGGTTCCGTTGGTTCATTTTGTTGAGAGCCGGGCTGCCCACCAGCATGCGATGGCAAACAGGGGCCGCAGGCCATCAAGAGGAGTCCTGATGGCTTGGTTGAAAATCCAGCCCCACGCTGGAGTCCAGGAGACTGCAGCGAGAGCCATGAGGGCGAATGAGGATGGCCTCCGGCACAGGCTGGGCAGCAGGATCGCCATGGCGGCCTGCTTGAGCACCTGCAGGCTTCCCAGTTCCCCGACGGCCAACAAGACAAGGGAGGCGATCCACATGCCCGTTCTCGCCGGCAAGGGGCGGGCGGACCGGACAACGAGCCAGCAGCAGCCTGCGAGCCAGAGAGCGAATGCCAAGCCGCCGAAGCGGTTCGATGGGTCGTAGATCCATGCGGAAAGCAGCCCGCCGTTCAGGAAGGCTCCCCACGCGGCGACTGAAAAGAAAAACCACCAGGGGGCCTTGCGCGGATCCCTCACGGCGTGGCCTTTCCACGGGCACGCAGGGCCGAGAGCAGCGCGACTGTGAGGCCGACCATGAGCGCCGTCACGGCGAGCCCTCCCCACGTGTGGAAAATCCCCTGCGAAAATTCCACGCCCTCGCTGAGCGCGACAGCGGTGATCCCCGCGATGCGGGCGGTGTTGGAAACCCACGCGAGGACCGGGATGGCGGGAAGCAGAAAGTAGAAAGTGCGGCCGGTCGGAAAATAGAGGAGGAGGAGGACGACGCCCGCCACGAGCAGCCCCTGCAGCAAACCCATTCCGGCGCACGCGGCCTCGACGTTCACCGGCAGACCTCCGACAAGGAGTCGCGTTCCTTCGCGCGCGACCGGAAACCCGAGCAATTCAAAAACCGCTCCGCTCGCCGCCGCCCCGCTCAGCCGGAACCACCACCCGACCGCAGGGAAGTCGTGCGTGATCCACGGAAACACGAAGAAAAACGCGATCCAGCTCCGCCCGACCGGCAGCGCGCTGGACGCCACCGATGAGCGGGACCAGAGGAAGAAAGCCCATGTCCAGCCGAGCGCCTGCAGAATGACGAGCCCGGCGAGGTTTCCCACGACAAAAAGCGCTGCGGGTCCCGCCCAGGCCAGGGGCGCTGGAAGCGGATCGGATTTCCATGTCACGGGACGGTGCATGAAGAGCAGGAAGCCCGCCGCGAGCGCCTGGGCGAGGAAATCTTCCCCTCCTTGAAAGCAAACCCAAGCCGCCAGCAACACGAGGATCGCGGCGAACGCGAGCCGGAGCGGTGGCAGGCGTTCAGAGTTCGTCACGCGGAAAACATCGCAAAATTCCAGCCGCTGATCCAGAAAGAACCGCCGCGCTGCGCCATGCGCGCCCCGTGGTATTGGTTTGAACTCGAAGGATTCTCAGGTATCGCTAACCCGATTCCTCCCATGCCAAACGAACCCGATTCCATCGACTGCGCCTTGGACAACTGCCTCGCGCATGCCTCGGCTGAGGGGGTTCCGCTGGGAGAAATGCTGGACCGTCTCGGCCGTTCGAGTTTCTGCTTCGCGGCTTTGTTGCTGGCCGTCCCATTTGTCCAGCCGTTCTCGCTGGGGCCGTTCACCATGATGGCGGCAGTCGCCATCATGATCATCGGCTGGCAGATGGGAACCGGGCGGGAAAAGCCCGTGCTGCCACAAGCCTCGGCGCGGCTCATGATCCACGGGAAAGGCTGGGTCGGCGTCCTCCGCTTCTGCAAACGCCTGCTGGCATTCTGCCGCAGGTTCACGCGCGTCCGGATGTCCTTCTGGGTCTCGGGAGCAAAAGGCGAGCGTTTTGTCGGCTGGCTGATCTTCACGGGCGGCGCCCTCATCGCCGTCCCCGCCGCGAACCTTCCCCTCAACAACACCCTGCCCGCTCTCATGGTCATCTTCGCCTGCATCGGATGGCTCGAACGCGACGGCCTTATGGTGGTCGTCTCCCTCGCCTGGGGCGCGATCACGGTCCTCTACTTCACAGCCCTGGTCGTCGCCCTTCTTTTTTTCGGATCACAGGTCTGGAGCTGGATCGGGCACTTTTCGATCTTTCGTTAGTTTTCCGCGCGTAAACGATTGCGATTTATTTCGGCTGGACGAAAACGGCGGTGCCATAGCAGAGAACCTCTGTGGCCGACTGCTGTGCGCCGACATCAGAGGCGTCGTAGCGGACGCCGACGATCGCGTTCGCCCCGAGTTGTTCCGCGTGGGCGACCAAAGCATCGTAGGCGTGCTGGCGAGCCTGTTCGCACATCTCCGTGTAGGCTCCGATCTTTCCGCCGATGATTGACTTGAGCCCCCCGAGGAACCCTTGGGCGATGGTCGGGGAGCGGACGGTGATCCCTCGCACAAGGCCCTTGTATTCCGTGATGCGATAGCCTTCGATATCGAACGTGGTGGTCACAAACATGAAACCAACGCTGCCACGGCGGGGCTAGCAGGAAAAGCGAAATCCGCCCTACTCGACGCGGATTGTTGCGCGGCGTTCGCGCTGGCCGGACTTGGCGGTGAGGGTCCAGTTTCCTGGCTGGAGAGGGAACCGGCCCGGCTCGATTTTTTCCCCGTTGGCAAACCACTCGCACGATGGATCCGTGCTCTTGGGGACGAGAACCTGCTGGTTTTGAGGAAGGTTCGGATTAAACAAAAAAACCGCTCCGTCCTTTGGGAAGAGGATTTGAAAGTCCTCGGCCTTTGCGACTGCGCCCATGCGGTTTTGCGGCCCCGCACACCAACCCGCATACTCAGCCGGCAGCGAGAGAACTTCCCGGTCGCCGCGCTGCTCATACATGGCCGCCGAGGAAACAGCAGGAGCCGTGCCCGGCAAAAACCACTCTTGAAGCGCGGGCTCGTCCGCCCGCGGAATCAGGCCGGTCTCATGGCTGATCGCGCATTTTTCCAATCCCATGGCTTCATCGGGCGGAGGGAGTGGGGAGTCTCCTTTGGCAAGCAGGTATTGGGCAATGGCATTCCACACCGGTGCGGCTGAATGGACGGCCAAGGTTGCATTCATCGGTGAGCCGTCCGGATTCCCCGCCCAGACGGCCACCGTGTGTTCCTTCGTGAATCCCACGCACCAGCCATCGCGGAACCCCGAGCTTGTTCCGGTCTTCACCGCGACGCGGGCAGTGAGATTCAGCGGAGAATGGTCGCCGAATGAGAGCCGGCGGGCATCGTTGTCACAAAGAATATCTGTAATGATCGCGCTGGCCGCCGGCGAGGCGCAGCGCACGGGCTCGATCGGCTCGCCGACAAGCATCGTCGTCCGCCATGCCTCCCCTCCCCTGGCGAGCGATGCGTAGGCTCCGGCGAGATCGAGAAGCGAGATTTCTGCGTTGCCTAGAATAAATCCTGCCCCGTAGGCATCAAACTTCTCCCGGAAGCGGAACCCCCATGTCGCGAGCTTCGCGAATGTCTCGCGGGCGCCCAGCTTCCCAAGCGTGACGACGGCTGGCACATTGAGCGAATTTCCAAGGGCTTCCCGGACGCGGACCGGACCGAGAAAGCGATGATTGTAATTCTGTGGGTCGTAGTCCGAATAGGTGCCACGGATCGCTTCTTCGGTATCCGGCAGCAGAGTGGCCGCAGTGAGGGTCCGGCGCTCGATGGCTTCGACGTAAAGGAAAGGCTTCAGCGTGGAGCCGGCGCTGCGCGGGGTCGTAGTGGTGTTGAGGTCTTTGTGTTGCGGGAGCGAGGAGGAAACCATCGCTCGCACTCCCCCGGTGACATTGTCCACGATCACGGCTCCGCAAGCCGAGGCGCCGAGTGGGGCAAGAGATTTTCGGGCGGATTCCACAATCGTCCGGACCACCTGCTGGAGATCAAGATCCAGAGTGGTCCGGCGGCTGGCGTCGCCGGGACGCAGTCTGGCAAGCGCCTCACGGGTAAAATGCGGGGCATCCGAAGGCAGTTCATAACCTCCGGGGGTCGGTGGCGAGGCAAGCAACATCCCGGCAGTCACGCCCTCCGGGAGGAGTCTCTCCTTTGCCATGCGTAAAACATTGCGCTTGTAGCGCTCCAGGGTTTGCTCCGGATTCCTCCACGGGTTGAGGCGCGACGGCGACTGGGGGATTCCCGCAAGATACACTGCCTCGGCAAATGTGAGCTCAGCCGGAGACTTTCCAAAATAGGCATAGGCTGCGGCCACCGGCCCGATCCGGCGGTTCCCGTAGTCGAGCCGGTTGAGATAGGTATCGAGGATTTTTTCCTTCGACCATTCCCTGTCGAGGCGCAGTGCGGCGAAGGCCTCGCGCCACTTGGCGTCAAATGTTCTCCGGGTGCGTCCGACCCCCAGTTTCACCGTTTGCTGGGTGATCGTCGACGCCCCCGAAATGATCCTGTGACCCCAGAGGTTGCGGACCGATGCTCCCGCCATGGAAAGGGGATCGATGCCCGGATGTTGATAAAACCTATGATCTTCGACCGCAACCGTTGCCGCGGGGAGCCAGGGGCCAAAATCCTTCAGCCGCGCGGGCCGCGCATCGCGCGCAAAATCCGAGGCTGGCGAGGAGAACGGCCGGCCGCGCAAATCCTTAAGGACCGGAGTCGCTGGCGGCTGTCGCGAGAGGGAATCCGGGAGCGGGGCATGGCGGATTTTCCAATCCACTCCGATTGCGCCGGCCGCAAGGACCACCGCAAAAGCAATCGCCGCTCGTGTGAGCCCGGTGCGGAACTTCATGATTCTGAATTCTCGGCTTGGACTCGACTCCATGCAAGTCCGGGATCATTCCAATTCCGCTCACTTTGCGCGGCGGGACGCCTGCGCCACTACACAGGATCCGGGCATGTTCAAATCCCGGCAATTTTGCGAACCTCGTCGAGAGACTCGACTTTCTGGAGGCGTTCGCGCAGACGCGGTCCGCCGGGCATCCCGCGCGTGTAGGCCATCAGCCGGGCCCTCATCGCTTTCATGGCGGGTTGTTCCCGTCCGCTCCACCATTCGATCTCCTTGGCGCAATGGAGAAGAATGAACTCCCACTGCTGGTTCAACGTTGGCGATTCCGGGCAGTCTCCTCCGTCAAGAAGCTGTCGGATTTCGGAGAAGATCCATGGGTGGTTCATGGCCGCGCGCCCGATCATGAGCCCGGCCACCCGTGTTTTCTGAAGCCGCTGCAGGGCGACCGGAGCATTGGTGATGTCCCCGTTTCCAATCACCGGAATCGACACGGAATCCGCGACCGCGGCGATGACCTCCCAGTCTGCCGTCCCTGAATATCCCTGGTCCTTTGTCCGCCCGTGCACGGCGATTCTTTGAACCCCCAAGGCCTCGAGAATCCGTGCGGTTTCAACGGCATTGACCGATCGGGAATCCCAACCGATCCGGGTTTTTGCCGTCACGGGCACCGGGCCTGCGGCTTTGACGACCGCTTCTGCGACACGGGCCAGCAACGGAGAATCGCGCAGAAGCGAGGAGCCTCCGTTTTTGCAGACGACCTTGTTGACCGGACACCCGAAGTTCAGATCGATAAAATCCGGGGCGACCCAGTCGATGACCGCACGCGCCGCCTCGGCGAGGTGGACCGGATCCGCCCCGAACAATTGGACTCCGAGCGGCCTCTCCTCTGGATGGAAATCGAGATATCTCCGGGTCCGCTCGTTACGGTGAAGAATTCCTTCCGCGGAAACAAATTCCGTGGTGAGAACGTCGGCGCCAAAGCCTTTGCAAAGGCGGCGGAAGACCGTGTTGGTCACCCCCGCCATCGGAGCGAGGAACAACAACGGGCAAGAGGTCGTGTTTGGCAAGGAGTGACAGGATGGGCGATGCGCCGTCAGCGCCCGGTTGGTGGAAACTCGAAACAAGAGACGGCACGGCGGCCGCCCCTCCGGGCATCAGCCGGTAGCGGAATCGGGAGAGAGAAGCGCGCCGACTTCCTTTTGAATGGCGGGAATCTGGTCGAAACTCAGATGCGGGTTGGTGAGCACGATGGTCTCTCCTGTCGCAACGTGCTCATACACGAGCATGTCTTCGTCCTGGCTCTCCATCGGGCGCAGCATCCGCTTCCGTTCCAGCATCAGGGCGAGGATGAACCGCACATTCGAGTAGGCGGGATCGTTTTCCGCAACCAGCCGGCGCAGCAGGCTCTCCGCATCGTCGCGAGGAAGAGGTTCGGGGCTCGGCGGTGGCGGCGGCTCGTATTTTGAACGCCAGAAGGAAAACGGCTGGATGTTGTCATTCCGCGACTCCCAGGCCGCCTCCGAGATGTCCTCGCGCCGGAAACCTTCCCCTTCGCGGATCAACAGGGTGAAGAACGTCTCTCCCGGCTGGAATTCCACTCCTGTCCTTGCGCACATATGTCCCCGCGATTTGATTTCCCAGTCGGCTTGCATAGAAATCAAAGCCCCGGAATTTTGAACTTCGGAAGTTCGCGGTTCGTGGACCGATACCAGACAAGAACCAGCCCGATCAGGAAAAAGAAAATCACCGGTCCCCAGGCTGCGGTGAAGGGGGAGATCCGCTGACCCTTCCCGAGGGCGACAAACAGGCTGCTCAGAAAGACCAGCGAGAAAAACAACGCGATCGCTGCGGCGACTCCGCCGAGAATCCCGCGGCGGGAATACACAATCCCCATCGGCGCCGCCAAAAAAACAACCACCAGACAGAACCACGGCAGAGCCCAGCGGTAGTAGAGATGCGTGCGGTAAGCCGCGAGCCGCTTTTCCGGGAAGTCGCTGTTGTAGGTGAGGTAGTCCTGCAGTTCGGGAACCGCCAGATATTCGGGGTTCATCACCGAACTGAGAATCCGCCAAGGGGTTTCATTCCAGCCATCGATGATCAGCGGGTCCTTGAGTTCGGACTTCGTGATGTTCCCGTTGGTATCCATCTCCACATACCTCGCGTTCGAGAGGACCCACCGCTTGAGATCAGGTTTGTAATTGGCCTCGCGCGCATACCATTGCTGCAGGATATCTCCCTCCTCGTTCTGCTGGAGAATCTGGATGTCGCCGATCCTCCCTTTTTGAACGTTGATGCGCCGCATGAACCATGTGCGCAGTTGCTCGCGGTTCCGGAAAAGGTGCCCGAAGATGGCTTCCGTGCGCTTTTCTCCGCGTTTGATGTCCCGGAGCATCTGCTTTTTTGCCGCCGCCGCATGCGGCGCTCCCTCGTAGTTGAAGAACGCCGTCACGACCGTAAAAACCAGGCCGATCCCAATGAGGGGAACGAGAATCCGCGTCACGCTGAGCCCGGCACCCAGCATCGAGATGATCTCGTTGGACCGCGACATGGCCGTCAGTGCATAAAGAAGCCCCAGCAACAATCCGATCGGCAAGGTAAGAACCACAAGTTCGGGAAGTTGGGAGGCATAGTATTCCAGAAGGGCGCTAAAACTCACATGGCCCTGGAGGAAGTCCGGCAAATTTTCGGCCAGATCAAAAATGAACCAGATCCCGACAAACCCCAGAAAACAATAGATGAAGGGCGTCGCGAATTTTTTAAGGATATATCGGTCAAGAATCGTCATCAGGCGAAAGGGAAAGCTAGCGGCCCAGCCGCCGCACGTCAACGGTCGCTGCACCAGGGACCCTGAGGCTTTGCGGACTCTAGCCGCCGTGCTTGGTTTCCGGTCCCCCATCGAACCGGGGCAAACCCGGTCTAGGATTCCTCGACTTCAACTACGTCCGGCAGTTCATCGGCTTTCCGCGAGAGACGGTTGGAGAGGATGAAAAAGCTCGGAACCCAGAGGCCGATGAAAATCCCGAAGCGTTCCCCGTAGGCGCGGTTCTCGCGCGAGGCGGTGAACCAGGTGACGACCGAGGCGATGATCGAGAGGAATCCGAGGTAAAGACAGATGTCGGAAACCAGAAGCAGGTTTTCTTTGTTGCAGCAGGAGCAGACGGGCTTCAGACAATCTTGAATTTTTGTGGTGTCCATAGAACTCATACCCTACGCCGTGCGCTTGCGGCGTCAAACGATTTGCCCTAACACTGGAGCATGATCAAAAAGTTGTCGATTGCCGCGGTCGTGCTCGCGGTCATGATTCTCGCCGCGGTGCTTCTGTTCCGAAAGGCGGCAGGGCCATCGGATGCGGCGGTGCTGGTTCCCGGGGACACGGTGCTCTTCGCTTCGTTCTCCGATCTGCCGCGCTCTTTTCTGCGCTGGCAGGGAACCAGCCTGGCCAGGATTGTAAATGAGCCGGAGGTAAAGGCATTCCTCGAAAAGCCGATGGCCAGGCTGCTTTCGAATCCTGGCGCCGACGAGACAGGAAAGATTCTGATCGGACTCAAACCGGGCAGAATATTTCTGGCCGTCACCGGCGTCACCACCGAGCGGGTGGATGCTCTGGTGGGATTCCAGTTTTGGGGTGGCCTCAAGGATTTTGACGATGCGGTTGCGAGGATGCGACGGGAGCTTCCTCCCGGGGAAACGACCCGGGAAAACCACGGGGGCGAGGAGATCGTCTGTAGCCAACATGGCAAATTTATGGTCTTCACGGCTGCTCACGGAAAGTGGGGTTTTGTTTCCACGAACGGCGATCTGATCAAGTCCGCGTTGGACCGCGCACGAGGGAAACAAATCTCACCCACCCTGGCGGAAAACCCGCGGTTCCTGGAGGTTTCCAAGCGGATGCTGAAAACTCCGGATTTTTTCTTCTTTTTGCAGCCGCAGAAGGTAATTGATGTGCTTCTGGCGACCGGGCGGTCGCTAGGAGCAGAATCGATTCCCGAGCAGGTCGAAGATTTTCGAGCCACGGAAGCGGTGGGCGGTTCCTTAAAACTCGACGGGGAACTCCAGCGCGATGCCTTGTTCCTCCTGCGCAAGAATTCGAAGCCGGCGGATGTCCTCACGCACAAAATGGCGCGATTCACCGCTCCTGAGACGATTGCGTTTGTCGACTTTCTGGCTCGCTTTGGAGGGTTGCCTGCCTTTCTGGAGAAAGCCCTCGCCGGGGCTGCACCCCAGTCTTCGATTGTCGAACTGGCGGAACTGGTCACCGCATCCTGCGGACCGGAATGCGCGGTGATCGCCAACTGGGGCACCGGTCAGATTGCTCCATCCGGTGTGCTCGCCGTCGAAATCCGCGACCGCGCCAAAGCGGACGATGCGCTCAAAAAGCTCATGACATTTTTTCCAGAGACACGCGTTGTCGAAGAGGACGGGATCAAACTCTACAGCATCCCCTCTGTCTCCAATCCGCTGGTCTCGCCCACGCTGACATTGTCGGATCAATTCCTGATTCTCGGAATCGATCCCTCCAGCGTGTCCGGAGCAGCCCGCTCGCAAGGGAACGCCATCGAGGGGCTTCCCGCATTTGCCCCGGCAATCCCCGCCTACAGGTCCGCGAACGAGATATTCGCCTTCATCGACACGCATGCCGTTTTTGTGCGCGCCTACACCGCCCTGCGACCGGTGATTCTTTTCGGGGCGCAGGTCATGCCGGGAGCCGCCGACACGATCGATACAGGCAAGCTTCCGCAGACCGAGACGATTGCCCGCCATCTCCCGCCCGTGATCCTCTCGCAGCAGCGACTGGAGGATGGAATTTTTCTGGAATCGAGCGGACCGGTCACCGTGAGCGAACTGGCCGCTGCCGCAGCCGCTGGCGGGATTCTTGGCGCCCCGAAAGTTCACTAGAGCTTCGCTTCGCCCGAACTGAGTAGCCTGACGAACTTTTCCGGATCTTTCACGGAGAGAAGTTCGCTCAAGAGGGTCCTGTCATTGCAGAGGCGCGCGATGGCTCCAACAATCCGCAGGTATTCGGACTGGAAGGCCGCGGGAATGCCCGCGACAAAAACCAATCGGACCGGTTCTTGAATGTTTGGAGAGGAGAGCCCTTCGACAGAACGGCCCGCCGCCATCACGAGCGAGTGGACTGCGTTCGTTCTCCCGTGGGCGATGCAGATCCCGCATGGCCCGCAGGAGATTGCGGGGGCATTCCGCGCGGTAACCGCCTGCCTGAGAGACTCCCAGTCCATGACCAGCGGATCCCCGTTGAGATTGGAAAGAACCTCCTGCACCCCATCCGCTTGGTCCCGGGCGGCCAGGGCGAGGTTGATATGGGAAGAAGGCAGTATTTCAGAGATGGGAATCATATGTTGGTTCCCGACCACTTCAGCTTCTGCCGCAGAACCTCGCTGAACGAACGCTCGGGAAGCATGGCCAGCGGGAGTGTGCGCGAACTTTTTGTGATGGCCAGGGAGTCGCCGACCCCCATTGCGCAGGATTCCTGGCCATCGACGTTCACGAAGACCATGTGCCCCTGCCCGGAAACTTCGACATGGATCCGCGATGCATCGCTCACGACCACCGAGCGGTTCGTCAGCACGTGCGGGCAGATCGGAGTGATGACAAAACCTCCCGAATCCGGCATCAGAATCGGACCGCCCGCGGAGAGCGAATATGCGGTCGAGCCCGTGGGGGTCGAAACGACGAGACCGTCCGCATGGTATTCGGTCAGCGGAACATCACCCAAACGCACACGGATTTTCACCAGCTCGGAGCGCTCGCCGCGGCTGATAACCGCATCGTTCAGCCCGTGGAAGACTCGCGTCCCGCCCGCGCCGAGAGAGAGACGAGCCTCGAGCAGCGGGCGGTTGCTCAAAATGTAATCACGGTCCCTGATGCTGGCCACCGCGCGGGAAATTTCCCCCGGGCCGAGGCATGTCAGGAATCCGAGCGACCCGATATTGATTCCAAAGATCGGAGGGACGACTTCGCTCAGCTTGTGGACGACGCGGAGGATGGTCCCGTCGCCGCCCATGACGACGAGAAGCTCGCAGCGCTCCGCAAGGTCATGCACATCGAGATCCGATGCCAAGCCAGCGAGCGGGGCAGTGCTTCGCTCCGCAAGAAACTGGATGCCATGCTTTGTCAGCTCCGAGGCCATCGCCCTGACAACCCCGGCGGCGGCCGGCTTTTCCGAGTGGGCGAGAAGGCCGATCATGGTTTCAAATAGGCAAGGTATTCCACGTTTCCATCGCGGCCGGTAATAGGGGAGGTGATGAGCCCAGCCCAACGGTGTCCGGAATTTTCGATGAATGTATGAATTTTTTCCACAGCCCGGAGCCGGGTATCCTCCTCGCGCACGATTCCGCCGCGTCCAACCTCCGCCTTGCTGAGCTCAAACTGCGGCTTGATGAGAACAACCATGTCGGCTTCCGGAGGCAGTAATGCAAAGATGGCGGGAAAAATCAATGTCAACGAGATGAAGCTCACGTCGGCGACAACGAGAGTGGGGGCCGGTTCGAAGTCGCCCGGCTGGAGGTAACGCGCGTTCACGCCCTCCCGGACATCGACCCGGGGATCCTGGCGCAGCCGCCAATCGAGCTGTCCATGCCCGACATCCAGGGCATAGACACCCGCCGCACCGCGCTGAAGAAGGCAGTCGGTGAATCCGCCGGTCGAAGCTCCGATGTCCGCGCAGAGACGGCCGGCGACGTCGATTTGGAAGGCGTCGAGCGCCGCCTCGATTTTATACCCGCCCCGACCCACAAATTTTTCTTTTGCGGCAACCTCAAGCTTTGCGTGGGGCGGGATCAGTGTGCCCGCTTTTGTGGCAGGCTGTCCATCGAGCAGGACCTGGGCCGCCATGACGGCACGACGCGCCTTCTCGCGCGAATCAAAAAGACCGCGCTCGACCAGCGCCACATCCAAGCGGGACTTGCCAGAACTCATGCAGTCCTGTCAGTCTGGCGGAGTCTGGACGATTCGTAACGATTTTTTATGGCAGAAGATGATTTGAACACACGCATCAAGCACATGCTGGTTTCCAGCCTCATGTTGAAGGTGGCCCCCGACGCGATCGGCGATGAGACGCAGCTCTTCAGCCCAGAAGGGCTTGCTTTGGACTCCATCGATGCGCTCGAACTGGCGGTGGCTGTCGAAAAAAACTTCGGGGTCGCCACGCCGAGCGCCGAGGTGGCGCGCAAGGCTTTTGTCAGCGTCCATACGATCGCGGACTATATCAACACCAACAAACCATCCGCCTGAGCCAGTCAGCTCTGGCGCGGATTTTGCTCCTGATTAAGGACCACACGTCATGAACACCGAAGATCCACACGTTTTGCCGATCGACCATTACATTCTCAACCAGCTCAAGTTCACTCTGGCGCGCGATGCCGAGTCCGCGACGCCGCGGGACTGGTGGATCGCCACCTCGAAGGCGGTGCAAAGCATCATCATCGAGCGGATGATCGCCACGCAGACCGCGCACCACCACGGCAATGTCAAGCGGGTCTACTACCTCTCGCTCGAATTCCTCATGGGGCGGCTTTTCGTCAACAGCATGTATAGCGCGGGTATTTTCAAGGACGTCCAGGCGGCGCTCGACAAGCTCGGCCTCGACATGGACACGCTCCGGAGAGAGGAATACGACATGGGACTCGGGAATGGCGGTCTCGGACGCCTGGCGGCCTGCTTTCTGGATTCGCTGGCAACTCTCGACCTGCCCGCGATAGGCTACGGCATCCACTACCAATACGGGCTTTTTAAACAGGAGTTCCGCAACGGCTACCAGGTGGAACTCCCCGACGCGTGGATGCAATACGGCACACCGTGGGAAATCGTGCGCCCGGATTACACCACCGAGATCCCGATCTACGGGCATGTGGAAAATATTTTTGACGACCTGGGAAACTACGTCTCGAAGTGGGTGGGCTGGCAGAAACTGCTCGGTGTCCCGTATGATATCCCGATCCCGGGATTCGGCACCGAGACGGTCAATTTTCTGCGGCTCTGGGAATCGCGCGCCTCCGAGGAGTTCAACTTCGAAGCCTTCAACAGCGGCGGCTACGAGCAGGCGGTCCATGAGAAAAACCGGAGCGAGACGGTTTCGAAGGTCCTGTATCCGAACGACAAAACCGAACTCGGCAAAGAGCTGCGTCTCGTCCAGCAGTATTTCTTTGTCGCCTGTTCCCTGCGGGACATCATCCGAAGGTTTCACAAGAACAACTCCGATTGGGAAATGTTCCCCGACAAGGTGACGGTTCAGCTCAACGACACGCATCCGGCGATCGCCATCGTGGAGTTGATGCACCTGCTCCACGACGAAAACAAGCTGCCGTGGGACCAGGCCTGGGGGATCGTCACCCGCACGTTTGCCTACACGAACCATACCCTTCTGCCGGAGGCGCTCGAAAAATGGAGCGTCGGGCTCTTCCAGAAAGTCCTTCCGCGTCACCTGCAGATTATTTTTGAAATCAACAAGCGCTTCCTCGAGACCGTCGAGGCGAAGTGGCCGGGAGATGTCGAGAAGAAGCGGGCGCTTTCCCTGATTGAAGAGGGGGGGAGCCAGATGGTGAGGATGGCCAATCTCTCGGTGGTGGGAAGTCACTCGGTGAACGGAGTGGCCGCCCTGCACACCAAACTTCTCAAGAGCGAGCTCTTTCCGGAGTTCGACGCGCTCTACCCCGGAAAGTTTAACAACAAAACCAATGGCATCACCCCTCGGCGCTGGCTCCTCGCGTGCAATCCGCGGCTGAGCGACCTGGTCACTTCGAAGATCGGGCACGGCTGGGAGCGGGATCTGGACAAGCTTCGCGGGCTGGAGGCATTTGCGGACGACCCGGGATTCCAAAGCGACTTCATGGCTGTGAAGCACGCCAACAAGGTGGATCTCTCGAACATTATTCTTCACGACTGCGGCGTGGAGGTCGATCCCTCGGCTCTCTTCGATGTTCAGATCAAGCGGTTGCACGAATACAAGCGCCAACATCTCAACCTTCTGCATATCCTCGCCCTCTACCGGCGCATCCTCCAGAATCCGGATGCTGAGGTCACCCCGAGGGTGTTCATCTTTGCGGCCAAGGCCGCGCCCGGATACGATCTGGCCAAGCTGATCATCAAGGCGATCAATGCCGTCGGTGCAAAAATCAATTCCGACCCGAGGATCGACGGGAAACTGAAAGTTGTCTTCCTGCCGAACTACCGTGTCTCGCTCGCACAGCGGATCGTTCCGGCAGCGGACCTTTCCGAGCAAATTTCCACGGCCGGAAAAGAAGCCTCCGGCACCGGAAACATGAAGCTCGCCCTCAACGGGGCGCTCACCATCGGGACTCTTGACGGAGCGAACGTGGAGATCATGGAAGAGGTCGGGGGCGAGAATATCTTCATTTTCGGAAATACGGTCGAAGAGGTGAATGCCCTGTTTTCCAAAGGCTACAGGCCCGGGGACTTCTACAACGCGAACGAGGAATTGCGCGCGGTGGTCGATTGGGTGGGCTCGAACTATTTCACAGCGGACGAGCCGCCGGGGGTGCTGCAGCCGCTGCGCGATAACCTCCTCTACCACGACCCGTTCCTCTGCCTCGCCGACTACGAATCTTACAGCGAGGCCCAGAAAAAGGTCTCCGCTGCTTTCCAGGACAAGCCTCGCTGGGCGAAAATGGCGATCCTCAACACCGCGCGAGTCGGAAAGTTTTCCAGCGACCGGACGATCTCCGAATATGCCCGTGACATCTGGAAGCTCGATCCGGTGGTCGTCCCGGGATAGACGCCCGTCCCCCTGATCACTCCCGGAAAAGGTAGAGCAAGTAGCAGAGCGCGGCTCCGACGATGAAAACAAGCGTCCCATCGGCGATGAAGTAGGGATAACCCATCAGGACCACCCCGATGATCATCGGCTTCGCGAGCCCGCGCCGCTTGCCGAAAACAAACGCCCCCATCCCGATTGCTCCGAATAAGATCGCTCCAAACAGACTTCCCGGTGTCGGCAGCTCAGGCATCTAGTGTGGTCCGCCCAACGGATTGCGGGTCATGTTGTGAAGGCGGTTGTGCCAACCGCCCGTTGAATCCTGCAGGCCCTTGGCACAAGGGCCTCAATACGCCCTGTCGCACGATATGAATAACATGTCATCTGCTCGGCGGACGACATCATCACAGGGTCTCGTAGAGGTCGCGAGTTTGCCTGGCGATTGAGCTCCAAGAAAACACATCTACAGCACGCTGGCGCCCCGCCTTGCCGAAAGCCATGCGCTTGGCGGGATCAGCCATGAGTTCGTTGATCCGTGCGGCGAGATCTTTGGAAAACTTTGCAGGGTGCAAAGGCTCGAACGGGCTCTCGTTCATCTGCTCGACCGCCACCAGAAATCCGGTCTCGCCCTGCCGGACGACTTCGCGGATCCCTCCGACCGCGCTGGCGACAACCGCGGTTCCACAGGCCATGGCTTCCAGGTTGATGATGCCGAACGGCTCGTAGATCGATGGGCAGACAAAGACTCCCGCATGGGTGTAGAGTTCGATCTTCGAGCGGTTGTCGAGCATCTCCTCGATCCAGATAACCCCCGGACGCAGGCGCTGGGCTGCTGCGACGGCCTGCTTCATCTCCGCCGCGATCTCCGGGGTGTCCGGAGCGCCGGCGCAAAGGACGACCTGAAACCCCGGGTCCAAATGCCTGATCGCGTTGACCAGGTGGACGATCCCTTTCTGCCTCGTGATCCTTCCGACAAAAAGGATGTAGGGTTCGTGCGGGTTGACGCCGAGCCTGCGGAGCGCGGCATGCGACTCGACAGGATGGTATTCCTCGGGGTCGATCCCGTTGTAGATGATGTGGATTTTTTGCGGGTCGACATCGAACAGCCGTTCGACGTCGCGGCGGGTCTCGTCGGAAACCGCGATGACCGCATCCGCCATCTCCAGCGCGGTTTTTTCCAACCAGCAACTGAAGTCGTATCCGCCGCCGAGCTGCTCGCGTTTCCAAGGGCGCAGCGGTTCGAGGGAGTGGACGGTGACGACGAGCGGGATCCCGTAGTTCAGCTTCGCGAGGATTCCGCCAAAATGCGAATACCACGTGTGGCAGTGGACGACATCCGCTTCGATTTTGTCGGTGTTGAAATCCAGGCACCGCTGCACCGCGCCAAACGCGGGATGGAGCGGCTTCGGGCAGGTGTAGGCATCGGAGACGAGCCCGAACCCCATCACCGCCAGGTTCTGAGTCACGGAGTTCTGGTCTCCGAAACATCGGACCTCGACGGGCATCAACTTGGCGAGTTCGCGGCTGAGGTATTGGACATGGACACCCGCGCCCCCGTAAATACGCGGCGGATACTCGTTGGTGAGAAATAAGGCTTTCATGAAAAGTGATGGCTGCGCGCGGCCCGCGTGCCTCAGGCGCCGCCCCCGAGCAGCCAGGTGACCAGTCCGTCATTCGGAACCACTGCGGCGCTCGGATAGGCGGGATTGCCGGCGAGGACTTCCTTCAGCACCGCCTCCTTGCCCGGGCTGCTGACCAGGAAGCAGACGTGGCGGGCGGCGTTCAGGAGCGGATAGGTGAAGGTGAGCCGGTGCGTGGAAAATTTCGGCACATAGTTTGCCACGACCAGGCGGGTGCTGGCGTGGAGGGCTTCGGTCCCGGGAAAAAGCGAGGCGGTATGCCCATCGTCACCCATACCGAGAAGAATCAGATCATGCACATAGGGGGTCGAGAGGGAGAGGAGTTCGCGCTCGTATTTGTCCGCAGCGGCAGCGGGGTCGGATTCTCCTTCCATGCGCAGGATGCTTGCAGCGGGGATGCGGGCGGGATCAAACCACGCGAGGCGGGCCATCCGGAAATTGCTCTCGTCGTTGTCCGGCGGAACGCACCGTTCATCGCCGAAGGTGATCTGCCACTTGTCCCAAGGCAGGTCGAGCGCGGCGAGAGCCTCGTAAACCGGGCGCGGCGTATTGCCCCCGCTCAGGGCGATCCGGAAAATGCCGCGGGCGGCGATGGCTTTCTCCGCCTCACCGGCGATGAGGGCAACGGCGTCGGAAACGAAGGAACGGGTGTGCAGGATTTCAGGTGACATCACGACATCAAACGCGCTGGGATCAGAAATTGCAACTGTCCGCAGCCCTGGTCGGGCGCCGCAATTTCCATGATCGCGAGCGAGGCCTTGCGGATTTTCAAACAAGAGGGGTCGATCAGTCCGATGAGGCTCCCGATGGCTTCGCTGAAATCCGGCTCGTGCCCGACAAGGAGCACAAAGTCCTTTTGCGACAAAGCGCGGATTTCTTTGAAGCAGTCCGCGGCTTCCATCCCGCAGGCGAGCCAGCTTCCCTCGACCAACTCGCACTCGGTCGCCGCCGCGACAATCTCGGCAGTCTGCCGTGCGCGCACGACCGGGCTGGTGATGATCAGGTCCGGCACGAAGCCGTTGCGCAGGCAGAATTTCCCCACCTTAGCCGCCTGTTCGAGCCCTTTCGGAGTCAGGCGCCGATCAAAGTCTGTCCCGCCTCCATCCTCCGCCTCCGCATGCCGTAGGAATCCGATGGTCATGTCCGGCCCCGTTCTTCCGGATTATTTTGCGGCCTTCGAGGCTTCGGTGATCTTTTCGAGAAACTTTGCGGGGTTTTTGTCAAACTTCGCCCGGCAGCCATCGCAGCAGAGCCGCACTTCGGTGCCCTGATAAGTGAAGATATACGGTTTGCCCATTTCGCCGAGTTTCTCGCCGGAGACGACGCAGGTTTTCAAGGGGTAGTCGCCCGCCACCGCAAGTGTCAGGGACGCCAACAGGATGAAGAGGATTTTCAGAGGCTGACGGAGTGTTTGCATAGGAAGATACCTAGCATCGCGGGCGGAAAAAGCAACCGGTGTTGTCCTGCGAGAATCCATCGCCGGCACGGCGTTGGCGCTTTGCCCTCATTTTCCTGCCACCAGCGCGTTGACAGGACCGTGACGGCTGTTATTCCTGACAATTCTCTCTTTTTCCTTTATGTCTAAAAAAACCAAGTCAGTGAAGTCCGCAGCGCCCCGCAAGGGCAAGTATGTTTACACCTGGGGTGATGGCAAAGCCGACGGCGACGGCAAGATGAAACCACTCCTCGGCGGCAAAGGTGCTAACCTCGCCGAGATGACCCGCATCGGTCTCCCGGTGCCCGCAGGGTTCACGATCACGACGGAAGTCTGCACGTATTTCTACGCGAACAAGCGCACGTATCCGAAAGAGCTCCAGTCCCAGATCGAAGCCGGGGTCCGCAACATGGAGAAAATTATGGGCACGAAATTCGGCGACGCGAGCGGCATCCCGCTCCTCATCGCCGTCCGCTCGGGTGCCCGCGACTCGATGCCCGGGATGATGGACACGATCCTCAATCTCGGCCTCAACGACGAGACCGTGGCCGCGCTCGCGCTCGCGACAAAAAATCCCCGCTTTGCGTGGGACTGCTACCGCAGGTTCGTCCAGATGTATGGCGACGTTGTCATGGGCGTGCAGAAGCGCGAGGGCGAAGACCACGAACCGTTCGAGACCATCATCCACGAATTCAAGCACGAGAAATACCACGCCGACATCGTGGATAGCGAACTCACCGCAGAAGACCAGCAGGAGCTCGTCAAGCGGTTCAAATCCCTCGTCAAGGAACGCACCGGAAAGAGCTTCCCGGCGAATCCCTGGGACCAGCTCAAAGGCTCGATCGGCGCCGTTTTTGGCTCGTGGATGAACGACCGCGCGATCGTCTATCGCCGGAAATACAACATCCCCGCCGAATGGGGCACGGCCGTCAACGTACAAGCGATGGTCTTCGGGAACACCGGCCAGAACTCCGGTTCCGGCGTGGCGTTCACCCGCAACCCGGCCAACGGCGTCAAAGAATTCTACGGTGAATTCCTCATCAACGCGCAGGGAGAGGATGTCGTCGCCGGCGTCCGCACTCCAGAGCCGGTTGCACTCCTCAAGAAGCAACTGCCGAAGTCTTTCGCCGAATTGGAGAAGGTCCGGCAGACGCTCGAAAAACACTTCAAGGATGTGCAGGATTTCGAGTTCACGATTCAGGACGGCAAGCTGTTCATGCTCCAGACACGGAACGGCAAGCGCACCGCAGTGGCAGCGCTCAAGTTCTCGGTGGACATGGTCAATGAGAAGCTCATCGACTGGAAGACTGCGATCATGCGCAATCCGGCCGACCAATTGGATCAACTGCTCGCCCCGGTATTCGATCCCGCTGAGATCAAGAAAGCCAAGCTCCTCGCGAGCGGCCTGCCTGCTGGTCCGGGTGCCGCTTCCGGAAAAATCTACCTGAACGCCGACCGCGCGGCCGCCGCCGAAGAGAAGGGCGAAAAAGTCCTTCTCGTCCGCACCGAGACCTCGCCGGAAGACCTTCGCGGCATGATCGCCGCCGAGGGCATCCTCACGGCCAAGGGAGGCGTCTCCTCGCACGCCGCGCTCGTCGCCCGCCAGATGGGCAAAGTCTGTATCTGCGGCGCTTCCGCGCTCCATATCGACTACGACAAAAAGACCGTGACCGTCTCGGGCGAAACCTTCAAGGAAGGGGATTTCCTCTCGATTGATGGCACGGCCGGCACCGTCTACGGCGGCCAGATCGCGACCGCCCCGTCGGAGATCATCACCGGCCTCATCCATGGCAACAAAGCCGCGCAGAAGACCGAGAAGTTCAAGAACTTCATGCAGCTCATGGACTGGTGCTCGAAGGTCGCGCGCCTCGAAGTCCGCACGAACGCCGACAATCCGGAGCAGACCGAAAACGCCCTCGCGTTCGGCGCGACCGGCATCGGGCTCACCCGCACGGAACACATGTTCTTCGAGGGCGACCGCATCGACGCGATGCGCGAGATGATCCTCGCCGAGAAGACCACCGAACGGATCGACGCCCTCGCGAAGCTCCTCCCCTACCAGCGCGAGGACTTCACCGGGATCTTCAAGGCGCTCAAGGGCTACCCGGCCACCATCCGCCTGCTCGACCCGCCGCTCCACGAGTTCCTGCCGCATGATCACGGCTCGCAGAACGCCCTCGCCCAGAAGCTCGGCGTCAGCGCCGACAAGATCGCCCAGCGCGTCAAGGACCTCCACGAGTTCAACCCGATGCTCGGCCACCGCGGGTGCCGCCTTGGGG
>Ga0194054_10000167_pt1 | contig 34000 bp, 26 predicted proteins | sample SepL2210m_MetaG_FD_163628 | JGI IMG/M metagenome (GOLD analysis project Ga0194054, IMG submission 163628) | Anoxic zone freshwater microbial communities from boreal shield lake in IISD Experimental Lakes Area, Ontario, Canada - Sep2016-L227-10m | ecosystem: Environmental > Aquatic > Freshwater... | reverse complement strand
CCTGCGCATGGTGCGAGGAACCCGGGCGGTGGCTGATGTTTGAAATGACTCCCCAGACGACCGGAACAAGCGTCGCCACTCCGGCGCTCATCAGGCCGATGGCGAGGCCGCGACGCGCGTTGCGGCCGATGCGGTCGGCAACCAGAATCCCGACTCCCAGCCCGATTGCGACCTGCGAGAAGGCGACTACTCCCGAAACCGGGAGGTTTTCTCCGAATTTGTCCAACGACAATTGTGACATGGTGATTGAACCTAGGGAAGCGGTGTGAGATTTTCAACCGCAAATGAACCGTGCGATGGGAATTGATCTCGGCGATGCCCGCGTGGGTGTCGCCGTCAGCGACGATCTCGGAATGCTCGCGCACCCGATGGAGACGATCCATGTCAAGTCGGGCCGGGTGATGCAGCGGATTTTGGAGATCGCAGAGGAAAAGGGAACCCAGACGATCGTGGTGGGCATGCCGCGCAATATGGACGGCACGTTCGGCCCCGCCGCGCAGAAGGCCCGGGAGTTTATTGAGGCTTTGAAATTGGAGACAGCATGCCGGGTTGTGCCGTGGGACGAGCGCCTGACGACCGTCTCCGCACAAAGATCGCTTCACGAGGCCGGAAAAAACGCGCGCGACCAGAAGGCGATGATCGATCAGGTCGCCGCGCAGATCCTGCTCCAGAGCTGGCTGGATTCCCAGGCATGAGACTGAGGATGACCGTCGCCTATGACGGGACTCAATTTTCCGGGTGGCAGAGCCAGGCGCATGGAAAGGCGGTGCAGGATGCTCTGGAGTCGGCGTTTCGTTTGCTCTGCGGCGGACGGGTTGTTGTCCACGGATCCGGACGCACCGATGCCGGGGTGCATGCCGAGGGCCAGTCGGCGCATGTGGACGTCCCCGATGACCGTTTGCCGGTTGGCGAGTGGCTTGCTGCCGTGAACGCGAACATCCCTCCGGGAGTCCGCGTGATGAGTTTGAGAAAAGCCGCTCCGGATTTTCACGCGAGATTCTCGGCGCGGGGGAAAATCTACCGGTATTCGATTTGGAACGGCCCGGTGATGCCGCCGCTTCTGATCAACCGCGCGTGGCATGTGCCGGGGCAACCGGATCCGGACCTTCTCAAAGCCGCGTGCGCGAGTTTGACCGGGCGGCACGACTTCGCCGCGTTTTGCGCCCGCGGGTCCAAGGCTCCAGAGCCGACGACCCGAACTCTCTCCGCCATCCGCCTCAGCAGGAAAGGCCCTGCCTGGACGCTCACTTTTCAAGGGGATGGATTCCTTTACAAAATGGTCCGGATGCTGGCGGCCTCGGCAGTCCGGTGCGCCATCGGCCGGTTTCCCCTCGACGAACTCCGTCGGCGGTTGAAAGATGCCGGCCCGCGCACGTCCCACGTTGCTCCAGCAGGGGGCCTCTGCCTGGTCCGGGTTCTGTATTGATTGTCGGGCGGCTTGATCATGGTCCCGGGTTTGCTAGTGTGCGGCGTGCGGAAACAAGCGGCTGTTGTCTGGATGCTTTTGTTGGGATGGGTAATCTTTCTCGTCCCGACCGTGCGTACCCAGATGAGCGACGAGGAAAAGCGGCAGCTTTTCCTGCAGTCCCGCGAGGATATCCATCCGGTTCCGAAGCCGTCCCCGTCGGCCACTCCGCGTCCGAAACCGAAGCCGGCCTCCACCCCGAAACCCACTCCCAAGCCAACCCCAAAAGCATCGCCGAAACCCACGCCGAAGAGTACCCCCGAGCCGGAAGATACCCCGGCTCCCCACCATAAAAAGCCAACCCCGGAGCCCACTCCTGAGAAGAGCATTAAGAAAACTCCGAAACCCGCCGAGACACCGGATGTCATCGATGTTCCAGACCATCCCGTGCGCGAGCCACAAAAGCCCGCAGCCACGCCGGAGAGCACGCCCCATGCGACGCCTTCTCCCAGCCCATCGCAAACTCCCCAGGGGAAAACCCCGCTGGGCCATCCGCTGGATGCGCCGATCCATGTGGAGAAATCCGGACTCGATGAAGACCAGGGGATCGAGCCGGCACCGCGGCTGCAATTCGGAGGATTTTTCAAGCGCTACCGCTATCTCACGCCCGCTGTCCGCAAGGCCATCGACCAGGCGAAGGTGCAGCGCGGGCGCTGGAAATACATCGTCGTCCACAACAGCGGGACCCGCCAGGGAAACGCCCGGATATTCGATGTCTATCACCTGCGTGTCCGGAAGATGCAGAACGGTCTCGCCTACCATTTTGTCATCGGAAACGGGAGTTCCTCCGGGAACGGGGAAATTGAAATCGGGAACCGCTGGACCCGCCAGATCAACGGCGGGCATGTCGCCAGCGACTACCTCAACAACATCGCCCTCGGCATCTGCCTCGTGGGAGATTTCAACCGCGACAAACCGACGAAGGAACAGTTCGAAGCCCTGGACGAACTCATCACCTTCCTGCGCGCCCGCGTCGGAAAAATCAAAGGCAAGCCGTCCATCGTCAAAGGCCACAAAGAAATCAACCCCAAGCCGACCGATTGTCCCGGCGACCGCTTCGATCTCGGGTGGCTGAGGCAGCGGTTCCACTGACCGGTTTTCAATCTGGAAATTCCGTCTGAATCCCCCCAGAAAATTGCAAAGACAGATCAGTTCCATCTCTTCGAGTTTGCTGGATGGTGTAGAGGCGGTTGTGCCAACCGCCTATTGAGTCCTACAGGCCCTTGACACAAGGGCCTCTTGTAGGTTGAAAAAGATGAGCGGGGGAATTATTCGCAAATGCCCGGCAGGGCAAGGTAGCGGCAGCCCGAGCCCGAAGGGAAGAGCTCGGGCGCTGGCGCCAAGCCAGAGCTACCGGTTTGGGAATAATTCCTCAGGTCATCTTTCCCTGATGGCCGGAGGCCACAAAATTTCGCTGAAAACCTCAGCTTTCTCATCAAAGATGGGAAAGCTAGGAAGCCTGTGGGCCGAGGCCATCGACCCACAGGCGCTTCCGGGAAGATCTGAAGGGCCTCAGAACCGGTTTTCACCGAGTTCATGTTGTAGCGACGATCCCCGGAAACATCCTGGCTTAATCTCAAACAGTTGCACGAGCCCGGAAGCCTCGGCCCCGCGAGCTCACCTCTACAAGTAGGAGATAAACCATGGAAAACCAACCGACCAACACCAAAAAAATCATGCCGAACATCATTGCCATAGATATTGCAAAAGATTCCTTGCAGGTCCACTGCGCCTACGGGTCCTTCTCCTTGGAAAACGGCCCGCGAGGTTTCAAAGCGCTTCTTTCCCGCCTCCCTGACAGGGACGCGATCCTTGTCGTCTTCGAGGCTACCGGCGGATACGAGCGGGCTTTGGGCGAGTTCCTCCACGCCCAAAATGTGCCGCTGAGCGTCGTCAACCCCAGGCTCCTGCGAGCCTTCGCCAAAAGCGAGGGCATCAAAGCCAAGACCGATCCGATCGACGCAGAGATGATCTCCCGCTTCGCCACGGGCAAAAACCTGCGCCCCTCGCCAGCTCCCTGCGCTCAGCAGACCCAACTGTCCGACCTGATCGATCGGCGGGCCCAACTGGCCGAATTCATTGCCCGCGAGAAGAACCGCGCCCAGAAAACCTCACACAAAGCCGTCATCGCCTCCCTGCGCCGCAATATCAAGGCTCTAGAAAAGGAGCTCTCACTCATCGAAAACCAAATCCGAAAACTCCTCGACACCCATTCCGAGCTCAAAGCGTCTTGCCGGGTCATCACCTCGGTCAAAGGCGTCGGAGAGGTCACCGCATGGACTCTCCTTTCTCAACTCCGGGAAATCACCGCCGTCAACAGAAACCAACTCGTCGCCCTCGCGGGCGTGGCTCCTTATAACAACGACAGCGGCGCTCATCGCGGCAAGCGCTTCATCTATGGTGGGCGTTCAAAAGTCCGACGGGTTCTCTACATGGCCGCCCACACTGCCGCTCGTCACAACCCTGTTATCCACCGCTACGTCGAAGGCCTTCTCGCCAGGGGCAAACCTTACAAATGCGCCATCACCGCTGCCATGCGAAAGCTTCTCCTCCACATCCAATCACTCCTCAAATCTCACGAACTTTCCCTTGTTTCCTGACACAGTTGCTACAACGAATCGTCAGGTTTTCTTTGAGAGCTGGTATTATGTCAGGTGACCGCTCCGGCTTGAGCTGCCGACGAGTTTCGCCGGGCGGACCAGCGGAGCCAGAGGGTGGAGAGCCCGCCGAGGATCAGGTTGACGCCGATCATGACGCCAAACAGGACGTCGCGCTCGCCGATCGTGCGCGTGAGCAAGAGGATCGCGCCGGCCAGCATGGCAATCCCGGTGAGCAGGGTGCCCAGCCATTGCAGGAATGGACGGCTCCGCACGGCGACCGCAATGTGCGCCAGCCCGTTGAACCCGAATGCCAGCGCGAAAAGCCCGCCGGCCCAGTTGGCCGCGAATTGCGTGTCCAGAAAAAGCGCGACACCGGCGGCGATATTAAGGAACGCGAAGAAAACCGTCCCGAGGATCTGGCTCCAGATCCGGCCGTGGAACGCGTAGATGATTTCGGAAATCCCGGAAACCACGAGAAACGCGGCTAGGATCCAAACCGAACGGTGCGCCGCGACCGCCGGCGCGAGCATCGATCCGACGCCGAGGCCGATCGCCAGCAGGCCGAGTAGCGCAGACGCCGGAGCGGTCGGGGGCTTCTCTTTCCAAAAACTTTTCTCGCGCGCCTCCTCCTCCGGTTTTCCGAGTGGCGCGAGACCGCGGGCTTTCTCGATCCGCTCCATCTTCCGGCACATGCGGTCCGCCCAGTCCTGGCACTGGTTGCTGAAAAACGAATAGTAGTGGCCGTCGTCGATCTCCGCGAGAGCCTCCTCGGCAGCCTCCGGATGATACGTCCTGCCGACGAGCCAATATCCGTTCTTCGCCAAGTCGCTCAGCGACTTGATCGGTTTGCCGTAATCCGCCTCGCTGAAGCGCTTACCCTTTTCGCCGTAACCGACATCATGAAGCACTTTATCGCCTTCGATCGTAAAGAGCTGTTCGTGGACAAATTCGATGTTCAACGCATCGCCGAGCCGGTTGTTCGTCACCGGCGCAATCCACGAAAACCCGTCCAGAAAACGTTTCCCGAACTGGCAGTATCGCTCTTCCATGCCTCTGTCCTTTATCAGCTTCCCGGCTCGGGCGGCGAGGGCAATTTCCAGCCTCTCCGGGCGCGACGGAGAAGGCTCAACGCCTTGGACGGACGCACGCACACGGTATGCAACCAGACGCATGGCTTATCTGATAAATATTCTATATTATGCAACATGATATTTTCATATCAGCGAATAATAAAGATATTTAAATGGTTTATTAAACAAACAACCTGTTGCGTTTTTTATGCAAATAAATGTTGACATTTCCGCAGTTTTTCATAAAGTGCCTCCAAGATGAAAACGAAAACCTACCAGATCCTTGCAGCAGCCTTGATCGCCGGGGTGATGTCGAACCTTCCCGTGCGTGCCGGTTATGTGGACATCACGGTCAACGACGGGATTCCGAGTTCGAACTACGGGTCCGACCCGAGGCCGGGGATCAACGAGTCCGGGCAGGTGACGGCCAACTGTGTTGCCGACGCGAGTTGGGACCTGCGGGCGATCGCGTTCGACGTCAACACCAACAAATTGATGGTCGTGAGCGGATTCAACCCGCAAACGACCAACGAAGGCATCGGGATCGGCGACATATTCATCGACACCAATAAGTCCTACACTGTTCCTTCCCGCCCTGGGAACGTGGGCGACGGCTACTTCACCTACGCCAATTCGACGGCCGGGTATGAATACGCCATCCACCTCATCGACCCGACTACCGGCAACCTGAGCTACAACATCGCTGCTCTGAGCGGGGCTTCCATCCTGCAATCCACCGGCTACACCCAGAATGCTCTGAGCGATCCGGCGAGGCTTGTCGCGAGCGGAGCGGACAAAATCGTTTCGAGCGGACTCTTCAATTTGACGACAAAAACCGACGCCCAGGTCTTGGCGGATCTCGGGATCAACATCGGGACCAACGGCGGGACCAACTACGTGTTCACGTTCGACCTGTCCTCGGTGTCGCTGGCGAGCGGCGCGACTTTCCGCCTCACCGAGACCTGCGGCAACGACCTGCTGGTCGGTCAGCTCGCCGCCGGTGTCGCCGTGGCCGCCGTCCCAGAAACCAGCACCTGGGTCATGGGCTTTCTCGCCATCGGCGCCGTCGTCGTCATGGTTCGCCGCAACTCCAAGTCGTCCGAATCGGTCGAATAATATTTTCCGTCCACTGCTCAACAAACGAACAGCCCAACACGAAAAAATGAAAAACACACTTCTCTCGATCGGCGCCTTCGGGGCGATGGTGGTTCCAGCTTTTGCCGGCATCGTCAATTTTTCCAACCCTGGATTTGAATCCGGAAACTCCACGGGCTGGACGCTTCATTCCGGCGATTGGCAGGCGGACGGGTCGCAGGATGTGAACAACGACTACCAGCATGATTCGGCCGTCATCACCAGCGCTAGTGCCACAGACGCCAACACGAACGGTGGGCTTCGCGAGGTTCTCGCGGGGTCGGACTCGTATCGGCTGAACAACCCGGCCAATGGCGCCCACTTTTCCACGCTCACGCAGTCGGTGACGAACTACGGGGGTGCCAATATGTATTTTGGCTTTGCGGCCGTGTTGGAGAACCCCTTGAACACCCACACCGAGGCGCAGACCCCGAAATTCAGCTTCAACCTTGTGGATAACACAACGAATTCCAGCCTGTATTCAATCAGCTTCGATTCCCGCAACGCGGTTTCTCAAGGGATTACATGGCACGCGGGGCTGGACGTCCCCAGCAATACCAGCACCTGGATGTTTTCCGACTGGAATATCGTCCATATTGACACGAGTGCGCTGATCGGCGACACGCTCACGCTCACAGTGATGGCCTACGACTGCGCCTTGGGCGGCCATGGCGGATACGCCTACATTGATTCCTTTCAGCCCGATCCGATCATCCCGAATGCAGGAATTTCCGTGAATCAAATTCAAGCGAGTTCGCTCGCTTCCGGCTCCGTGGCCGCCGTTCCAGAAACCAGCACCTGGGTCATGGGCTTTCTCGCCATCGGCGCCGTCGTCGTCATGGTTCGCCGCAACTCCAAGTCGTCCGTGTGATGAAAAAAAGCACCGGATTCATTTTCCCCACAGACACCCGTGCGTTTGGTTGGGCATGACGCCAAACGCACGGCGTGACTCGTGGCCGGGCGTTCGCCGCGCGACACGCGGCTGCTGCCTTCTTGAGGACATCCTGACGCCGCAAATAGTGGCATAGACGGTGTTTAAATCTCAGCACGCGCCTGCGGGTGGGCCGCGGTGAGCGGCTTTTCTACCGGTCGCATACCGGGATTGGCATTACGCCCGATTTCTCTGATAGGCCTCAAGGAAGTCCGCGGCAGAAATCGGGCAGGAAAAGTAGAACCCCTGCCCGGCTTGGATTCCCGCCGATCGGAGGGTCATAAACTGCTCTTCCGTTTCCACTCCTTCGGCGATCACCGTCAGATTCGACGACTGCAGGAGCGCGGTGACTCCCGCGAGCCACTCCGGAGTGGGGCAGGTCGGGCAGATCTGCGAAACGAGCGACCGGTCGAGCTTGAGGATGCTGAAGTTGCTCCGCGCCAGCACCGCCAGATTCGCTCCGCTGGCGAACGAGACATCGTCGAGCGCGACGCGAAGCCCCATGACCCAACTGTTGTTGATCGCCTCGACTCCCATCAGGTCCGGCACCCCGCGCTCCGTGATTTCCACGATCAGCTGGTTCATGAACTCGAACAGCCCGGCCTTCTTCGCCACATATTCCATCCCTCCCCGGCCCAGGATTTCCGGCGGCACGTTCATGCTCAGCTGCGCCTCCGGATTTTCGCGCAGCCAGCCCAGCATTTCTACCGCCAGCGTGTCGATCACCCAGTAGGTCACAAGCCCGGAAACCGGAGTGCCCTCAATCAGCGGAATGAAGTCCAGCGGCGCGACCACGCCGGCAGGCCTCCGCCACCGGACGAGCGCTTCGGCGCCGATCCAACGACCGTCGGCCAGCGAAATCGTGGGCAGGTATTCCAGAAAAAATTCCCCGGCATCCAGCCCCGCACGTATGGACTCGAAATCAATCATAGCTCCGAAGCCCCAAGATTCCCTGATTCCACCCGGATGACCGGAAGGTTGCAAGTTTTCCCGGCACCGGAACAGGAATTGCGATCAGAACGACGCACCAGCAAGAAATTCCGGTGTCTTCGCGTAAGTCCCTTCGCAAAAAATAAAACCCGCCTCCGTTTCCGGAAGCGGGCTTCAAGGTTTTGGCACCTGCCGACAAGCTAGGCGGGATCCGCCGGATGGCAAGCGCGGTTATTTTAGTTTTTCAGGCTGTTCCCGGTTGAAGTGAGGCAGGGTCGGGCGTAAGGCAGTTCATGGAAAATGCGTTGGCCGGGGAGAAGTCGCCGTATCTGCAGCAGCACAAGGGGAATCCGGTCGAGTGGCACGCTTGGGGCGAGGCGGCGTTTGCGTTGGCGCGGACGGAGAACAAGCCGGTGTTCCTATCGATCGGGTATTCGACCTGCCACTGGTGCCATGTGATGGCGCACGAGTCGTTTGAAAATCCGGAGATCGCTGCGCTGATGAACCGGGCGTTCGTGAATATCAAGGTGGACCGCGAGGAACGCCCCGATGTGGACCGCGTGTATATGGCATTCGTCCAGGCGACCACCGGCGGCGGCGGGTGGCCGATGAGCGTCTGGCTCACGCCGGATGGACACCCGTTTTTCGGCGGCACCTATTTTCCGCCGGAGGACCGCTACGGACGCGCGGGATTTCCGCAGATCGTCCGGCAGATCGACAACCTCTGGCGCGAAGACCGTGGCCGGATCGAGTCCGCGGCCGGGCGCGTGATGGGCGGGCTGCGCGAGTCTGCTGCGGCGCGTGGGGCGGGCGGGGCGCTTCACGTTGCATGGATCGAAGCCGCACACAGGGTTTTTGCACGGACATTCGATGTCCGGCACGGCGGGTTTGGCGGAGCTCCGAAATTCCCGCGTCCTGCGGCCCTGAATTTTCTCCTGCGCGGCGGCGGGGAGCCGCGGCGGATTGCGCTGGAGACGCTGCATGCGATGTCGCGCGGCGGGATACGGGACCATTTGGGCGGTGGGTTTCACAGGTATTCTGTCGATGCGTTCTGGCATGTCCCGCATTTTGAAAAAATGCTTTACGACCAGGCGCAGATCGCGGCCTCGCTCGCCGAGGCCTGGCAGATCACGAAGGATCCGTATTTTGAAACGACCCTGCGGAGCACGCTTGATTATGTGCTGAGAGATATGACCCATCCGGACGGCGGATTCTATTCCGCAGAGGACGCCGACAGCGCGATCGCGCACGGGAGCGGCGGGCACGCAGAGGGGGCGTTCTATGTTTGGACAAAACAGGAAATCATGGAGGCGCTCAGCCAGCAGGCGGCGGAGGAATTCTGCGCCCGCTACGGTGTTCAGGCAGAGGGAAACGCGCCCGACGGGAGCGACCCGCAAGGCGAGTTCGCCGGGAAAAACATCCTGCACGATGTGGGCGGAGCGGATTCCGCATCGCTCGCGGAGAGCCGCCGGATTCTTTTCGATCGCCGCACGAAGCGGCCGCGGCCGCACCTCGACGACAAGATCCTGACAGCGTGGAACGGCCTGATGATTTCGGCATTTGCGAAAGCGGGGGCGGCCTTCGGCGATGCGCGCTACATGGAAGCCGCGGCAAAGGCCGCGGAGTTCGTGCGGGCCAACCTCATGACCGGCGGCGATCTACTCCGTTCGTGGCGGGGCTCACCATCCGACATCCCGGGATTCGCGGAAGACCACGCATTCCTCATCCAGGGCCTGATCGATCTCTACGAAGCCGGCTTCGAGCTACAATGGCTGGAGCTGGCTGTGGCGCTGCAGAAGCGCCAGGACGAGTTGTTCCGGGACGGCGATTCCTATTTCAGCAGTCGGGACGGCGACCCGCTGGTGCCGCTTCGCCTGAAGGACGATTACGATGGGGCCGAGCCATCGGCCAATTCGATCAGCGCTTTGAACCTCCTGCGCCTGGGACGGATGCTCCACGATGAAGCGATGGAGGAGAGCGCACGGAAAATCCTCGCCGCGCACGCGCTTCAGATGGACCGTGCGCCGGAGGCGGTTCCGCAGATGCTCGTCGCCCTGGACCTCGCGCTCAAGCCACCGTCCCAGGCCATCGTCGCCGGAAGCCGGAACGAATCGAAGGCGCTGCTCTGCGTCCTCGCACAAACTTTCCGCCCCCACACGGGAACGATCCTCCTTGACTCGGCGGAGGCGGTGGAACTGTTTGCGCGTCACTCGCCCGCAGTGCGCGAAATGAAGCCGGTCGCCGGGAAGCCCGCGCTTTACGAGTGCGAGAATTTCACCTGTCAGGCTCCGGTGACCTCGCTCTAAAGCGGGATAGAACCCATCTGTGCTCTCGGGAGCCTGACGAAGAAGATGGTTCCCTCAACGGGAGTGGATGAAAAATCCACTTTGCCATCCAGGAACCGCTCGGTGAGCAGCTTCACGCTGTAGGTGCCGAGGCCGTGGCCGTGGCCCTTCGTGCTGAACGAGCGGTTGAAAATCTGGAGCTGGAATTCGCGCGGGATGCACGAGGCATTGTGCACAAAAAACTCGACTGTGTCGCTCGTCAGCGAGTGGCAGCCTACAGTCACCGTGCCACCTGGCAACGTTGCTTCGAGCGCGTTCTTCGCTAGATTTCCCAGCACCCGCAGGAGGAGCGCCATGTCCGTAAAAAATGGAATCTCCTCGCAGATCTCCGAAGCCTGGATCGTCTTCCCGTCGCAGGCTTCGTTTTTCAGATACAAGGAGATCGTCTTGGCGACAACAACCCTGCTGTTCGTCTTCCGCATCTGCACATGGAGTTCCCCGCGCTCCGCCGCGAGCAGGTCCCTCTGGGCCTGGATCTCGTCCACGAGCTGCTCGGAGAGACTGGAAATCACCTCCCGCAGTTCGCGCAACTCCCCCGGGGCCGAGTCCTCGATGATTTCGCTGATCGATTGAATCCCGCCGGCCGTGTTCAGCAGGTCGTGGAAAAAAATCTTTTCGAGCGCCTGGCGGCGTTTTTCATTGCTGATGTCCTGGAGAGAAAGGAACAGGAACCGCTCGTTGTCGAGCTCGAACGGACGGGTCCAGACGCTGAGGTCCAGAGGTGTTCCCCCGGTGAGTGTCATCCGGCATTCTTCGAGCGAGGATTCCCCGCGCAGTCCATGGAAAATGGCCAGGAAGGCGCCGCAAACCTTGCACGACTCCGCGTTGCCGCAGCCCCCGGGGGTTTCGCGGCTGTGCAGGCAACCGGCGGCCTCACCGGGGCGCTTGCCCAATAACTCGCTCGCATCGCGGACATGGAAAAAATCCGAGGCGGCCTGGTTGGCGAAGACGATCTGACGGTTGGAGTTGACGGCGAGGAGAATGTCCGGAATGGCATCGATCAAGCTCCGGATTTCCGTCCACGATCCGATTTTATCGGCCTGCGACTGGACGAGATCCAGAGGGGCTCGGAGATCCATGGAGGGAGTGTCACTCATCGCACTGCGCCGAGGGTAACCCCGACCCCTGCGGCAAACAACATAAAACCCTTTCGTTTTCGCGCGGAGCAGTCGGAAAAATTCCCGCTTGATTTTCCCCCGCGCCCGCCCGCATGCTGCCTCATGGAACCCACCGCACCTCATCTTCCGGGGGAATTGGACCGGTTGTTTTATCGTCCCTCCGACGAATTCTTCTTCTCCCACGCCGGGCTTTCCCTCACCTACGACGACGTTTCGCTGGCCACACTGTATTCCGAGATCCTCCCGAGGGACGCGAATTTCGAGACCGCGCTGGCGCCGGGGCTCTCGCTCCACCTTCCGGTTGTCTCAGCAGACATGGACACGGTCACCGAGTCGCGCATGGCGATCGCCCTCGCCCTGAACGGCGGGCTCGGGCTCATCCACTACAACATGCCGGCCCGCCAGCAGCTCTCCGAACTCACGCGGGTGAAGAACCACGTCCACGGGTTGATCCGCGAGCCGATCAAGGTCGCGCCCGACCAGCTCATCGGCGAAATTCTGGAGCTGATCGACGAGAAAAAATTCTCATTCAGCACGTTTCCGGTTGTCGATGCATCCGGCGTCCTGCTCGGCCTGCTGCCCGGCCACTGCGTGCGGCCGCGATTTGCGCCGCGGGCGGTGACGGAGGCGATGGTGCCGAGGTCCTCGGTGCTGACAATCCGGGAAGACGAACTGGGCGATGATCCGATCGCGCGGGCCGACCGGTTTTTCACCGAGCACATCGGCATCCACAAGCTGCTCGTGGTGGATTCGGAGGACCGGCTGCGCGGGCTCTTCACTCTGAGCGACATCGAGCGCATCACCCAGGAACGCCTGCTGCAGACAAAGCCGGCGCGCGATGGAAAATTCCGCCTGCTCTGCGGCGCTGCGGTGGGCGCCCCACGCGAGGCCTCCGGCGAGATTGATCGCAAGTCCCTTCTCGGACACGTGGAGGCGATGGTCGAGCGCGGGTTGGATGCCGTGGCCGTCTCGACCGCGCACGGGCACACGAGGGGGGTCGGGGATTCCGTCCGCCTGATCCGCGACGCCTTCCCGTCGCTTCCAATCATTGCCGGAAATGTGACGAGTGCGGCCGGCGTGGAGTTCCTCGCGGGCTGCGGAGCGAATACCGTAAAAGTCGGCCAGGGGCCGGGATCGATCTGCACGACGCGCGTGGTCGCAGGCGTGGGGATCCCCCAACTGACGGCCCTCTATGTCTGCTCAAAATCCGCCGCGCATTGCGGGGTCACGATCCTTGCCGACGGAGGCATCACAAAATCCGGAGACATCGTAAAGGCGCTCACTCTCGCGCACGCGGTCGTCTGCGGAAGCCTTCTGGCCGGCTGCCCCGAGGCCCCCGGGCAGATCATGGAGATCAACGGAAAATTCTACAAACAATACCGGGGAATGGGAAGTCATGCGGCAATGAAGGCCGGCAGCGCAGCCCGCTACGGGCACGCGAAGGACAGCGCACGCAAGTCCGCCGCCGAGGGAGTCGAGGCGCTGAAGGAAGTCTCCGCTCCCGCTGATGCCGTCCTCGCGCAGCTGGCCGGCGGGCTCCAGAGCGGCATGGGCTATCTTGGGGCGCCGACACTCGACGTCCTCCGCAAAAATGCCCGCTACACACGGATCACGGCTGCTGGCCTGAAGGAAAGCGCCCCGCACGACATCATCGAAGTGAAAACTGGAAACGAATAGCGTTTCCATGCTCCACGTCCGCTCACACAATTACCCGCTCCTCGTCCGCCGATGGGAGCGCGCCGCAGCCACCGCCGGTTTGGAGATGCGGGAGTTCGCGGAGAGCGGCGGGTTTCCGATCCATTGCCTCGCATCCGTGCCTTCGCGCGACGAGCGGCCTTCGCTCTACATTTCCGCTGGCATCCACGGGGACGAGGCGGCATCGACCGAAGGCTTGATCAACTGGGTTGAAAAAAACCCGCGCCTGATCCCGAAATTCCGCACGCTGATTTTCCCGTGCCTGAACCCTTGGGGCCTTGTCAACAACTGCCGCCTGGACCCGCGCGGCCGGGATCTCAACCGGTGCTTCAACAAGAGCCGGGTCCCTCAGATCCGGGCACAGGTGAAAATCCTCGCGCACTCGCGATTCGACCTCGCGCTCATGCTCCACGAGGATTTTGACGCCCATGGGGTCTATGTTTACGAAGTTTCTGGCAGGCGTCCATTTTGGGCGGAGAAATTTCTGGAAGCCACCGCCGCCCACCTGCCGCACGACCCGCGCCGGAGCATCGAAGGTCGCCGGGCGAGGAACGGGATCGTGCGCCGCAAAATCACACCCGACCTGATGCCCGACTGGCCCGAGGCGTTCCTTCTCCATTTCGCCCACGCCTCGCGCACGTTTACGATTGAGACACCGTCGGAGTTTGCCATCGACGCCCGGGTGGCCGCCCAAGAGGCGGTCCTGGATGTCGCCGCGCAATTATGCCTCGTGTCTCAGCGAGACCCAGCGGGGAATTGAGTGCATTTTAAGTGACACCCCGATCCAGCGATTGAAGAATTTGTGAAGGGATTACAAGGCGATCAGGAAAGCAACCGTGTTTTCACGGGTGTCCGGCCTTCGCTGGTTTCAAGGAGATGGTGTCGAGATACAAAACCGTCTCGACCGAGTCCGGGTTGTTGAGGTCGCCGCCTTCAAGGTCGAAGGAAACGCGGACGTGGTCGGCCTCTGCCGGCGCGGGAAGGTTGGTGGAAAACTCCTCGTAGAAGCCATCCTTCCCCGCGGAATCGGCAAACGAGATCCACAGACTTGATCCGATCGCTTGGTTCGACGCGTCCAGCCACTCTATGTGGTAACGCGGCGCGACGGTTGGGAAAAATCCGGTCGGGCTTGTCGAGAAGAACGACAGCGTGTAACTAGCGCCCGGGGTGATCGAGCCAGGTCGTGTCACCTGCTCCACAGCGACCCGGCCGGGCCCTGTCCCCGGCCCCCCGTCGTCCTTTTGGCCGTTGTCTGTGGTGACCTTGAAGATAAGGTGGATTTTCCCCTCTTGGGGTGCCGTTTTTGAGAGCGATACCCCGCTTGTGCCGAAACCCACTGTATTCTGCCATCCCTCGGGAGATCCCAGTTCATCGTCCTCAAACCCGCCGTTCGTGAGGATCTGATCTCCGGCATGGGCGGTGAGGCAAAGGCCGAGAAGGAGGAGAAAAATTCGTTTCATGGGAAAACGGGTGGAAATCCGGAGGTGAGGAAATCCGAAACCGTAGCCGGGGTGCGGCTCCTGGAAAAGTGAATTGGTGACTTTACGTAAAGATGCCGGCGGCCGTTGACATGGGCAGGCGGCATTTGTTTCAATAGCGAGGGCGGACACCGACGTTTCGCGCCAAAAAAATGCCTGAACTACCCTCGATCCGTTCCCTCGCCAAGAAAGCGGGGGTCTCCACCGCCACGGTATCGATGGCTCTGCGCAACCACCCCCGGATCAGTTCGGAAGTGCGCGCCAGAATCCAGCGGCTTGCCTCACGGGAAGGCTATACCGGAAACCCCTTGGTCGCGAATCTTCTCACCCAGTTGAGATTGAGCAAGACGGCCACCTACCAAAGCACATTGGGGCTGCTGTTTTTCGGCGACTCACCGGCGCTGCTGAAGGATTCCCACACATTCCGCGACTGGGTGATAGGCTGCGAGGGGCGTGCAAAATCCCTGGGCTATGGAATGGACTATTTTTTTCTCGGCGACCCCGACATTTCGCCGCAGCGGCTCGCGAAAATCCTTGAAGCGAGGAACATCAGGGGCCTGATCGTGTTCGGCCTTTTTGAAGGGAACGTCATCCCGAAGGAATTTGATCTCCTTTGGAAACACCATGCGGCAACGGTCATCGGTTCCCACTCCGTCAGGCCTCCGCTTTCGTGGGTTTCCAACGACCAGTTTTCGACGGCAGCTTATGCCGTGGAGGAACTCTTCCGTCTGGGCTACCGGCGACCGGCGCTTTGCTTGAATGCAAATATCGATGCCAGGGTGGACTTCCGCTTTTCAGGAGGCTTCCATGTCGCGCTCGGCAAACTGGGCCTCAAGGACCCTGTTCCCGTTTTCAGCATCGATGGGGGCGCGAGGAAGCGGTTTGAAAGCTGGGTCAAAAAGCACCGCCCCGATGTCATCCTCACGATTGAGCCGGGAATCAAGCCGTGGGTGGAAGCCCTCGGGATGCGCGTTCCCAAGGACATCGGGCTGGTGAATCTGGACAATGTTCTGGATGAGGACAATTGGGCAGGAATGCTCCAGAACAACCAAAATATCGGCTCAGCCGCCGTGGATGTCGTCGTCGGCCAGATCAACCGCAACGAGATGGAAATTCCTCCCTTTCAAAAATGTGTGCTCGTCAGCAGCACGTGGAAGCACGGGAAAACGATCCGGGCGGCCGCCGCATGGAAACCGTCCGGCGGAAAGGTTAACCGGTAACCTTCCGCTGGGTTGAGCCGGCTGCTGCTCGTGCTAGCGTGTATTTATCCGCTCCGGTTTTCGTCGTGCCTCCTCGGATTCCCTGACGTTATGAATGCTATCACCCGGTTACTGCTCGCATCCGCCCTCATCGCAACGGCAGCCATGTCGACCCTAGCGGAAAACGGAACTCCCGCCTGCCTTTATGTGCCCGGCGCATATCAGGGATGGAAACCCGCGGAGGCTCCGACCCTCAATCCCGTGCCCGATTCGGAAGGGAAATACGAGGGCTACGTGAATATTTCGGGGGCCGGGCTGCAATATTTCAAATTCACGAGCGCCCCGGACTGGACGCACGTCAATTACGGAAACGGCGGCGGCAATGTCTTCGACACGGATGGCAAGGCGGCAGGTCTCGCGGTCCCCGAGGGCGGATATTATGAATTGACCGCCGACCTGAACGCCAACAAGTGGACCGCTACTAAAACCGAATGGAGCATTGTCGGCGACGCCACGCCCGGCGGATGGGAGAAGGATACCCCGATGGTCTACGACCCGGAGAAGCAGATTTGGACGGCCACCGTGGATCTGAAAAAAGCGGGCTCGTTCAAATTCAGAGCCAACGGCGCATGGAAGATCGACTTCGGAATCGATGGGGCAGGTCATCTCCAGTATGTCGATAATCCGTTTCTCAGTTACAACCCGAACCTAAGAGATCTCACCGTCCCCGCCGACGGAAAATATACGGTGACGCTCGATCTGCATGTTTCTGGGGACTACGCCTACACGCTGCAGCCGGCTGCGGCCCCCTGAGGAAACGGCATGCGCCCCCCGATGAATTTCAAGTCCACGTCCGGGTTGCTTCTCCTGATAATCGCTATGGCTGCCTGCCAAAAAAACAAACCCGCCACGACAGGCGCGGACTGTCCCTGGACCACCTACGAGGCCGAGGCGGGAAAGACGAATGGCACCGTGCACGGGCCATCGTGGGAATACCTGACTGCGGAGTCCGAGGCATCCGGAAGGAGCTTTGTGAAGCTCGATGCAGACGGCCAATACGTCGAGATCACGGCCACCAAACCGGCCAACACGATCGTCGTCCGGTATTGCATCCCCGACGCGCCGGGCGGCGGCGGAACCGATGCGACGCTCGGGCTGTATCTCAACGGAAAGCCGGAGAAGCCGCTGACTCTCACCTCGCGGTATTCGTGGATCTACGGCGACTTCCCGTGGTCGAACAATCCGGCAAAGGGGAAGGCTCACCACTTCTTTGACGAATGCCACGCGATCATCAGCAATGTGTCACCCGGAGACGTGATCCGGCTGCAAAAGAATCCTTCCGACAAGTCCGCCTATTACCTCATCGACCTGGTCGAATTGGAGCAAATCGCCCCGCCGCTCCCGCGTCCTGCGGACAGCCTTTCGATTGCTGATTTCGGAGCCGTGCCGAATGACGGGAAGAACTCGGCTCCCGCTCTGCTCAAGTGCCTCGAGGCCGCCAGGACGCAGGGGAAATCCGTCTGGATTCCGGAGGGCGAATTCCGGCTCGACGGCCCGAGGATCTCCGTGGGAAACGTGAAGGTCCGTGGAGCGGGTATGTGGTATTCGAAGCTTGCGGGTTCCTCGCCGATGTTTGCGGGAACCGGGGAGCCGGTCGAGTTTTTCGACCTCGCGATCTTCGGCGGGATCGACCACCGGAACGATTCCTCGCCCGACAACGCGTTCGACGGAAATCTTGGAAAAGGATCGCTCTTCCAGAACCTCTGGATCGAACATGTGAAATGCGGGTTCTGGACGACGCGCGGCACGGAATCCATGCGAGTGCAGGGCTGCCGGATCCGCAACACCATGGCCGACGGGCTGAACTTCTGCGGCGGCACGAGCCATTCGGTCGTCGAGCAATGCCACCTCAGAAACACCGGCGACGACGCGCTGGCCACATGGTCGCCAAACGGCAACGGGACAGCCCGGATAGCCTGCGTGCAAAACAGTTTTCTCAACAACACGATCGAGCTCCCGTGGCTGGCCAACGGAATCGCGTTTTATGGCGGGACCGACCACCTCGCCGCCCGCAACAAGATCGCCGGAACGGTTTCATCCGGTGCCGGCATCCTGATCAGCTCCGGGTTCGAAGCCGTGCCATTTTCTGGAACGATCCGGGTCGAGGACAACTCGGTCATGGATACCGGCGGGGACTGCTACATCGGCGAAACCGTGGGCGGGCTCTGGATCCATGCGAAGGACTCCGATATCCAAGCGACGATCTCGGTGTCCGACCTCCGCATCTCGGACTCGCGCCATTCCGCGATCACGGTCATCGGCCCGAAAAAAGTGAGCCGCGCGGATCTGGCCGATGTCTGGATCGACGGGGCCGGCGAATACGGGATCGACATCAAGGGGAAGGCCTCGGGCTCGCTCCACGCCTCCGGACTCCACATCGCAAACACCCGCCTCGGCCCGGTCCACAACGGAAGCGCCGGACAATTCCAGCTCGACATCGCTGCACCACCAAACTGAGTGAACCTATAAACCGCTAAATCGTAAGCAGAGCATGTGCAAATGCCGCCATTCAGCCCGCAGGTGAGTGTTTGGCCTGCAACGCGCTGTCAATTTGTGGCTGTTAGTGAAGGTTAGTTGTTCAACCGTAGAATTTATTGTGAAAAGAAAACCGGTCCTGAGTTTCTGGCAGCTCTGGAACATGAGCTTCGGCTACATCGGCATCCAATTCGGGTTCGCCCTGCAGAACAGCAACCTGAGCCGGATTTTTGAAACGCTCGGCGCGAAGCAGGACGACATCCCGGCGCTCTGGATCGCCGCGCCGCTGTCCGGGCTGATTATCCAGCCAATCATCGGCTACATGAGCGACAGGACGTGGAACCGGCTCGGCCGCCGCAAGCCGTATTTTCTGACCGGCGCGATCCTCGCGTCGCTCGCCCTGCTCGTGATGCCGAACTCTCCGGCGGTGTGGGTCGCGGCGGGCATGCTGTGGATGCTCGACGCCTCGATCAACATCACCATGGAGCCGATGCGGGCGTTCGTCGGCGACATGCTTTCGGACGAGCAGCGGACCCAGGGTTTTGCCGTCCAGACATTCTTCATCGGTGCGGCCTCGATCGTCGGCTCGCTTCTGCCTTACCTTCTCACGAACGTCCTCGGCATAGCCAACACGGCCGAAGCGGGGCTCATCCCGCCGTCCGTGCGCTGGGCGTTCTACGCGGGCGGGGCGATCTTCATCTCCACCGTTTTGTGGACGATCTTTTCGACAAAAGAATATTCGCCGGAGGAGCAGGAGGCGTTCAGCGCGCACGAAGACGGCGCGGCCTCCATCGAAGGCGGAGCGCTCACGCTCGACGCCGGAAAATACCGCTCTTTTGGGTTGGCCCTCGTGGTTGCCGGCGTGATCTTCACCTGGATGGTAAACCGCCTCGCCTGGGACCGGGCGCTCTATATCCTGTCGGTCGGCATCGCGGCCTACGGGGCTTTGCAATGGCTCGCCGCACGGCTTTACACCGCCGGAAAAAAGCGTGGGCTGGTCGAGATCGTTTACGACTTGAACAACATGCCGCAGACGATGCGGCAACTTGCCGTGGTCGCGCTTTTCACCTGGTTTGCGATGTTCGCCTGGTTCATCTACTGCACGCCCGCGATCACCAGCTACCATTTCGGAACCAGCGATCCGCTTTCCAAAGCCTACAACGTCGGCGCGGACTGGGTGGGCGTGATGAATTCCGTCTATAACGGGGTTGCCGCGCTCGTGGCGTTCGCGCTCCCCGTGATCGCGCGGAGGACCAGCCGTGTGACCACCCATGTGATCTGCCTGTTCTGCGGGGGCCTCGGCATGATGTCCCTGCATGTTTTCAAGGACCCGCACCTGCTGTTCCTCTCGATGGCCGGCCTCGGCATCGCCTGGGCCGGACTGCTCACCATGCCCTACGCCATCCTCAGCAGCGTCGTGCCGCACCGGAAGATGGGCGTCTATATGGGCATGTTCAATTTCTTCCTCGTCATCCCGCAAATCCTCGCAGCCGCAACCATGGGCCTGATGCTCCGGAACTGGTTCGGCGGACAGTCCATCGCCATGATGGTCGTCGGTGGCGCATCGCTGATCGTCGCGGCCATCCTCATGATGTTCGTGAAGGACAGCGGGAGAGAAGGACAGCCTTGACGGTCTCCCCGGAACCCTCTGTTTTTCGGTTCCTCTGAAGTGTCGAGCCGACTTCCACCAGCGGGATCAGGCTCCGGAGGTGCCCGCCCATGTGCGCATGCTCAAGTTGCCGGCTTACAGCCCTGAACTCAACTCTCTTAAATTAACTCTGGGAAAGCGAAGATGCCATCTGCAACCGTCTATGACCGGCGTTCTGGCGTGATACTGGTGGGACGCTGCGTCGTGTAATCGGCATGACAGAGTTTACAGCGAGCTTGTCCCGTATGGAGGCGGTATCGAGCTGCGGGTTGTTGGTGTCGGTCGAGACCGATTCCGGGGCCGAGGCGTTGAGGTAGGCCCCTGAGTTTGCGGCCGATGCTCAGGCTGCCCGGCCACCACTCACTCCGCTGCCAAGAGCAGAAGGAAAAGAAGGTTAAATCAGAAGCGGGTCACTGTCCGTGTGTCTCTTGAAAAGTCTGAGACTCAAAGAGCTCGTGTTCCGAGTAAGGAGTCGTCCGTGGCACCCCCGCCAGATAGCCTTGGACATAACCCACGCCCATCTTGGCCAGCAGGTCGAAAACCGGTCGCGATTCCACATACTCCGCGACGAGCGGGATATTCAAAGCGGATGCCAAAGCCTGCACCGCCCGGACGACAGCCTGGTTGAATGGGTCGGCATCGAGGTTGCGCACGAATGTGCCCTCGACCTTGATCATGTCGATCGGGAGCGACTTGAGGTAGTTCATGGACGAGGTGCCGGTCCCGAAGTCGTCGAGCGCGAACCGGAACCCGCGCTTCCGGAGCGCGGTCATCACCGACTGCGCCTGGAGGAGGTTGGAAATTACCTCGTTCTCGGTCAGCTCGAAAATAATCCGCTCCGGCCCCACGGAATGATTCGCGAGCGTGGCCTCCACGAAATCCGCGAAGTCCCCATCGGCAAAGGAACTCCCGGAGATGTTGATGGAAAGGTGAGCTTCCGGCCTCTCGACAAGCGATTCCACCGCCTGCCCGATCACAAACCTGTCGAGCTTCGCGGTCTGTCCGGACCTCTGGACCGAACTCATGAATGCCGCCGGATGCACGGGAGGAAAATCCGGGCGGTCCGCGAGGCGGAGCAAAACCTCATGGCATAAAATCGAGCGGCCGACAGTCGCGACGACCGGCTGGAAGTAAATCCCGAGTGTGCCATCCTTCATGGCATTCTTGATCCGGGACGACCAGTCGTTGTCCGCGACCAGCGCCTCGAGCGCCCCGCCGGTCTCCCGGTAAAGCTCCACGCGGTTCCTGCCCCCGGCTTTCGCGGCATAACAGGCGGCATCCGCCACGCCGAGGATGTCAGGCGATTCCTTCGACCCGTCGATGGGGGCGACTCCGATCGAGGCCCCGACACGGAATGTGCGCCCCTCCTCGGCAAACACCAGATTTTCGATATGGTCGCGCAATCCCTCCCCGATGTTCAGGGCGTCCGAGACCGGACAATCCGGCAGAACGATGACGAATTCATCGCCGCCGAACCGCACCAGAATATCCTCCGCCCGGACCGTGCTGCGGAGGATATCCGCCACCGTGAGCAGCAGCCGGTCCCCCGCCTCATGGCCGAGCGTGTCATTGACGACCTTGAAGTTGTCGAGATCGATGTAGAGCAGCGCGCCCGGTCGCCCGGCCCTCGCCTCGGCCACCGCTTCACCCACCGCCAGCGGAAGCCGCCGCCGGTTGAAGAGCTTCGTCAGCGGATCGTGATCGGCGAGGAACTCCAGGTCGTTTTCCAGCCGCCGGCGCTCCGCAATGTCCTTCACAGCGGCTTCGGCGACAGCCAGACGGACATCGAGAAGCCCCGGATGATACGGCTTCCCGATGTAGTCATCCGCACCGGCATCCAGGATCTCCTTGAGGTCGTCGGGACGGTTGTTCCCCGTGCCGACGAGAACGTAGTAAAACTTCCCGCGCGGGTGTTGGCGCAGGAGGCGGCTGAAATCCAGCCCGTTCATTCCAGGAAGCTGGATGTCCAGAACGATGAGCGGAAAAAATGCCTGTCCGAGAAGGTCGCGGGCCTGCTCGGCGGATTCGCATCCGTGGACATCGTGCCCGCGCGCCCGGATCATCCGTTCGAGGAGAAGCCTTGTCGGCCGGTCATCCTCGACCACCAGCACTTTGAGTGAGGTTCCCGGCAAATCGACGGGGTCGGCCAGTTCCAGGGATTCCTTTGAGGCGACCGGATGCATCATCGCACGAATCATCATGCCCGTATCCGCAAAAAGCAAGTGCGTTGCCTCGGTGGAAAGAATGCACATTGAAAATCGCAAGGGGACCGTTACGTTTCCAGCGATGTCACTTGAACGCATCCTGCTTGCCACGCAGGGCTACTTGGAATTGGAAATGCCCGACGAGGCCATCGCCGAACTGGATTCTCTGGGCGCCAGAGACCGCGACCGCGAGGAGGTCCTCCAACTCAGGCTTTTCGTGTTCATGCGCGGACGTCTCTGGTCCCGGGCACTGGACGTCTGCGAGCGGTTGCGGCGGATTTTCCCGGAAGGTTCGACGGGATACATCCATGGCGCGTTCTGTCTGCACGAGCTCGGGCGCACGGCGGAGGCCAGAGAGATCCTCCTGAGCGGGCCGCCCAGCCTTGCCCGCGAGGCGACCTACTTTTACAATTTGGGATGCTACGATGCCGTGCTCGGAAACCTCGCGGAAGCGACCGCTTCCCTGCGTGCGAGTTTTGAAATGGACAGCAAGTTCCGCGAGCTCGCCAAATACGACCCCGATCTCAAATCCCTGAGCGGGCTCCTGTAATCCCGTGCCTCTTGTCTCCCGCGTTCGATCGGCTTTCGAGGCCAATTTTTCGCGCGGCTGCGAAGCCGGTGCCGCGGTTTCCGTCTGGCAAGACGGGCAGGAGATCATCTCCCTCTGCGGCGGGTTTCGCGATGCGGCCCGGCAGATCCCCTGGCAGCAGGATACCCTGGTGCTGATCTGGTCCGCCACGAAGGGAATGGCCTCCGCCTGCACGCTCCATGCGCTCGACTCCGCAGGCCTCAGCCCGGATACGACGGTGTCGGAAGTCTGGCCGGAATTCGGCGGCGGAGGAAAAGCGGGTATCACGATCGGGCAAGTGCTTTCGCACAGCGCAGGGCTGGGGGCTTTGGACCGGACGGACCTTTCGGTCCTCGACCACGGGGATGTGGTCCGTGCGATTGAGGAGCAGGAGCCGTTTCGGGACGCGGTCGGTGGCCCCGGCTATGGGCCGCGCACATTCGGGTTTCTTGCCGATGAAATCGTCCGCCGCCTGAATGGGGGAATCCCGCTCGGGAGCTATTGGCGCGCGCAATTTGCGGAGCCGCTCGGCCTCGACCTTTGGATCGGTCTTCCCGAGAACCTCCACCATCGCGCCGCTTCGATGCTTCCGGCGAAAACCGCAACCGCCGACGGCAACGACGCCTTTCTCGAGGCGCTGGCGGAGCCGGGCTCCCTGACGAAGAGGGCCTTCTCCTCGCCGGGCGGTCTCCTGGCGGTCTCTGCCATGAATACGCCCGCCGCAAGGTCCGCGTCCATCCCCTCGATGGGCGGCATTGGCTCGGCTTCCTCGCTGGCAAAATTCTACGCGATGCTCGCGCTCGGCGGAGTTTGGCGGGGCCGTAGGCTGCTCGGTGAAAATTCTATCGCATGGATGACCACCCGTTTGTCCCAGGGCTTCGACCAAGTCCTCCGACTCGACACTTCGTTTTCCGCAGGCTTCATGATGGACCCGATCGATCGTTCCGGAAAAAAAATCCGGTCATTGCTCGGGCCGTCGCTCCGGGCCTTCGGCCACCCCGGCGCCGGCGGGAGTCTCGGCTTCGCGGACCCCGAAAACGGGATCGGATTCGGCTATGTCATGAACCAGATGGAGGCGGGAGTGCTGCCTGGAGAGCGCGCCCGGGCGCTCGTGGATAGCCTCTACGCATCCGCCGGTTGACCCGGCGAAAAAGCATGATCCTTCGGCCCGCCCAGTGAGATCGGGCTTTTTCCCGACCGGGAATTCTGAGAGAAGAACCCCATGCCCTTGAACAAAAGCATCGGGACGCGGGTCTTCGGGCTGGCCCTCCTCCTGCTCACCCTCACGATCGCGCTGGTCGGGTTTCTGCTCTGGCAGGTCGCACGCTTGCAGGAGGAGCTCCAGTTGCTCACGCACCGCAATATCCCGCTGGCCAGCTCGCTCTCGCGTCTGGATGAGTTCGGCCTGCGGCGACGGCTCGCGTTCGAGCGCATGTTCGGCGCGCTCAATCTCAACCCGCCGAACGAACAGATCCTCGCGGAGGCACAGACGAACTACGAAATTTTCACCCGGAAGCTGAACGGAGAGTTCGAGACCGCGGAGTCGCTTCTGGCGGATGTAGGGGAGCAGGAGGTCAGGAACGCGGAGCTGGGAGGGTTCTCGGAGCTCCTCAAGCAGGTCAAGGCGGCTTACGGGCCGATCACCGCCCGGCAGCAGGAGGCGCTGGAACTCCAGCGCAATGGTGACCACGAGCACGCAAACTTCCTGCTGAACGGCCTGAACGACCTGCAGGCCCTCGTCCAATCCCAGCGCGCCCAGCTCCAGAACGCGTCGGCCCATCACGTGGAAAAGCTCGCGAAGGAGGCGCTCGGACGCCAGGGCCGGATCACGTCGCTCAGCATCGCCGCCACGGCGTCCACCGTCCTCCTCGGCCTGCTCATCGCGGCCTGGGTGACACGGGGTCTGGTGCGTCCGGTCAGGCGGCTCATCGGGGCGATGCGCGACGTGCAGGAGGGCCGGCTCGATCTGGAGCTGCCAGTGATCGGCAACGACGAGATCGGCGCGCTCACCTCGTCGTTCAACTTCTTTGTCCGGGAGCTCCGCTCGAAGGCGGAGATGAAGGAGACATTCGGCAAATACGTGGACCCGCGCATCCTTGATCGGGTTCTCAAAACGGCAGGATCGGTCGAAGGAGACGGAGACCGCCAGGTCATGACCGTGGGCTTTGGGGATCTCGTGGGCTTCACGGGCAGCTCCGAGCGGCTGACCCCCGCCAGCATGGTGCGCATGCTGAACCGGCATTTCGGGCTGCAGGCCGACGCGATCCAGGAACACCTGGGAATCGTGGACAAATTCATCGGCGATGCGGTCATGGCATTCTGGGGGCCTCCGTTCGTTTCGCCAGCCGAGCACGCCGCGCTCGCCTGCCGCTCGGCGCTCGCCCAGATCGCGGCGCTCGACGTCCTGCGAGCCGAGCTGCCCGAGCTTACCGGGTTGCGCCGTGACGCGCCCGGGATCGACCTCCGCATCGGCCTCGCGTCCGGCGAGGTGATTGTCGGCAACCTCGGCGCCGACCATACCAGGAACTACACCGTCATCGGCGACACCGTGAACATCGCCTCGCGCATCGAGTCGGCCAACCGGATCTACGGCACTCACATCCTCGTAAGCGATTCGGTCGCGCTCGCCGTCGCGGCCGAATTCGAACTTCGCGAGATCGATTCGATCACGGTCAAAGGCCGGCAGGATCATGTCCGCATCTTCGAACTCCTCGGGCCGAAAGGCTGCCTCGGCAATGAAGAGCTCCTCGCCCGCGACAGCTACGCGGAGGGCCTCCTCGCCTATCGGACGGGAGACTGGGATGCCGCGTGGGCCGGCTTCAAAAAGTGCCTCGAATCCCGACCGGACGAGCGAGCCACTCAAGTCATGCTCGAACGAATCGCGGACCTGAGATCGCGCCCGCCCGAAGCGGCATGGGATGGCGTCTGGAAGATGACCAGCAAGTAGGACGCATCGCTCATGGTATTGATGAGCGGCGCATGCTTGCGAATTTAGCGACGGTCGCAGACCGCCACGACAGCAAAGTGTGAGATATCCGGGGTGGGTGCCGGGTGAATTTCAGCCCTCGGCGGGATGAGCGGTCACAGCCTTGATCCACTCGTGGGACATCAGCGCATGTCCGGCGAGGCTCGGGTGAACGCCGTCCGGAGTCCAGAAGGCGGGCGGCTGGAGGACTGCTCGCGCGGCGAAGATCCCGTCGAAAGGAACGAAAACCGCTGCGAACTCGCGGGCGAGTTTCCGCGCGACATGGATCTTGGGGTCGATGTCCTCCCTCCACGCCTCGCGGTCCGGCGGACAGGGCAGCACAAACGGTTCGCAGATGATGATTCCGATCTTTTGTTTGCGCGAGCGCCCGAGGATATCCCGGAAGTGTTTTTCGAAAACGTCCACGGGGGTAGGGTCGTTGGAATCGAACCTGCGCCAGCAATCGTTGACGCCGATGAGGATCGAAACCCAGTCCGGCTTGAGGTCCAGACAATCCTCCTGCCAGCGGCCTGCGAGATCGACCGCCCGGTTGCCGGAGTTGCCCTTGTTGACAAATGTGAGACCGAGTCCGGGATGGAGGGCCTGCATCTGCGAAGCGGCCATCATGGCGTAGCCGCCGCCCAGACCGTTCGCGTCTTCACGGTTGCGGCCCGCATCTGTGATGCTGTCGCCTTGGAACAAAATTTTCTGACCGGGTTGGAATAGCATATTTTTATCCTGCTAGTGCGATCCGGACGATGCAATGCGAACTTTCAAAGCCGGCCGGATTTCAGCGCAATCGCCAAGGAGAACTCCTACGAAGCATATGGTATGCGGGCTACAGCGCCGACAGAACTTTACGCATGGAGTCCACGCACGCTTTCAAAGCGGCGTCCGGCTGCTCGACATCCGCCTCGTATTCGATGACCGCCATGCCGTCGAAGCCATCCGCGAGAAGGGCTTTCGAGAAGGCAGGAAGGTCGAGCGTTCCGGTCCCGACAATCACATCTTTCCACTGGGCGTTCGGTTCGAAGACAAAATCTTTGAAGTGAATTCCGGTGATGCGTTTGCCGAATTTTGAGACCCAGGCAACCGGGTTTCCGTGCCAGGGGCCGGTTTGCATCGCCCATGCGGTGTCGATGCAGACGCCGATCTCGGGCCCGCCGAGTCCGGTGAGGTGGTCGAGCACGTCCAGCGAGCCGCCGAACATGTAGCCGCCGTGGCAGTGGATGCCGACCCGGATTCCGAATTCGCGGGACCAGGCGCGGACTTTCGGGATGGCGTTGAGGTAGGTCCCGATCTGGAAATGTGTGGAGATGTGCTTGGCTCCGGCTGCGGCCGCGCATTCAAACCATTGTTTCTCGCTCTCGGCACCGGAGAATGTCTGCACGCCGATGGATACGATCTGCACGCCGGCATCGGCGTAGGTGCGGACGACGTCGCCGAATTTATCCGGCGCGTTGAAGTCCGCGTGGACGCCGCAGAGCTCGATTTTGTCGAGGCCGATCCCGCGGACTTTTGCCGCGACGGTGGAGTTGTCTTTGAAGTGACGGAAGCAATAGCTCTGGACGCCGAGGTTTTTTTCGATGTGGTTCATGGATTTGTGGATGGGTTAAAGTTTGACGGAGCCGCCGGTGCGGGCGGATTCGGCGAGGGCGTCGAGGATGCGCTGGACGACGAGTGCCTGCTCCATGGTGACACAGAGGTCTTCGGTGCCGTGGATGTGATTGATGAAATTATGGAAGCGGTCTTTGTGCGGGAAGGGGATCGCCACCTTGGAATTTTCGACCGCGTAGTGCGCTCCGAGGGTGTCGTCCCTGCGGAAGACCTTGTTCGCGTAAACATGTCCGCCCGCCTCGGTTCCAAACAACTCGACCTCGACACGGTCGTTCGCTTCCGCATGCCGAGCCCAGGTCACGTCGAGCGAAACTGAGCATCCGTTGGAGAATTTAATCAGACCGCTCGCGAAGTCCTCGACCTCGAAGGGCACGCCGGAGTTCTCCGACTTGCCCCATCCGCCGTGGCCGAGGCCGCGGTTGCCGAATTTCGTGTAGGTCGCCCCGTAGGCGCTCACGGGCTCGAAGTTGTCGATGACATACAGGCAGAGATCGAGCACATGAACCCCGATATCGTACAGGCATCCGCCGCCCGCCAGATCCCGGCTGCCGAACCATGTTCCCATTTTTGGAATTCCGGAACGCCGGAGCCAGCAGGCCTTGGCATGGTAAATCTCCCCGAACACGCCCGTGCCAGCCAGCACTCGGAAAGCCTGGCTGTTCTCCTCGAAACGCTGGTTCATGCCGATCGTCAGCACGCGGCCCGATTTCCGCGCAGCTTCCACCGCGCGCTCGGCTTCGCCGGCATTGAGCGCAAACGGCTTTTCCAGAATCACGTGCTTTCCAGCTTCCAGCGCCTGAATCGCGAGCGGGACATGGAATTTGTTCGGGACAGCGACATAGACCGCATCGACGGCCGGATCGGCCAGCAGCTCTTCCGCGGTCGAATACGCGCCGGGAATCTCGAAGGTCTTGCAGAGTTCGGCAAGGCGTTCGGCATGGGGATCGTGCGCCGCGACCACGCGTCCAAGCGGGTGGGACTGGACCGCTTTTGCCGCCCAGTGAGAGATGGCGCCGGCACCGATAAAACCGAAAGAGATGGGATTCATTGCAAAAAAATATGGAGAAATCAGTAAATAGGCTTTCACTAGAGTTGATCAACCAACGATCATTGTAAAAAACTAGGATTCTCTATGAAAAAAGAATTTCCCGACCCGTTCGCAGGTGCCAGGAACGTGTGGCGTCCATGGCTCTGGCTAATGGTTCTTGCCGTCGGGTCTCTGCACGCGGCTGAGGTCCCCCGCCCGGTGATCCGGGATTTCATCGGCCTCAACGGGCACACCGTGCAGTTCAAGCCGGATCTCTATCAGCCCGTTTGCCGCTTCGTCCGCGATTACCATCCCGTCGCATGGGATCTCGAAAAGGAGACCGCAGAGCCAGCCCCCTTCCCCTTTGCCAGAAATAAGGTGGATTGGAGCAAAGTCTATGGTTCGTGGAAAGACCGTGGCTGGACCACAGATGCCTGCCTGATGTTCGAGACCATTCCGCTTGCCGGTTGGAACGACTTGGAAAAAGACGCCGGCGCCTATGGCTTCGCTTTTGCGCGCGAGTTCGGACCCTCTGGAAATCGGAGGCTTGTCGAGTCGGTGGAAATCGGCAACGAACCCGGCAAATGGAGCGACGCGGACTACGCCCGCATGTTCCAAGCCATGGCAGGCGGAGTCCGTGCGGGCGACCCGCTGATGAAAATTGCCACCTGCAACCTCAGCGTCGGAAAAAGCGGCGACTACGAGAAGAGCGCGGAATGCATCGCGAAGCATCCCGAACTTGTCGATGTGCTGACGATCCACACCTACGCCCAGCTCGCAGGTTGGCCCACATGGAAGCGCAGCTATCCGGAAGACACCGCCCTGCAAAAGTATCTCCGAGACGTGGAGGACCTTTGCTCCTGGCGCGATCGCCACATGCCCGGCAAGCCCGTTTGGATCACGGAATTCGGCTACGACAGCACCACCCAACCGCAGGCGAAATCCGGCAATTTTGCGAAATGGGAAGGAGTCACCGACGAGCAGCAGGCACAATGGCTCGTCCGCTCGCTGCTCGTCTTTTCCTCGATGCCGGTGGAGCGCGCCTATCTCTATTTTTTCAACGATGAGGACAAAGCCAGCCTCCATGCCAGTTCCGGACTCACCCGGCATTTCCAACCCAAGCCTTCGTTCCACGCCGTCAGCCACCTTCTCAAGACGCTCGGCGATTTCCGGTTCCGCCGGATCGTCGCGAACGAGCCCGGAAAAATCCGCGTGCAGGAATACCAGGACGGGAACCATCCCCGGCGGTTTGTCTGGGCCGCCTGGACTCCTGAGGGCGAGGCCCTCGACCGACAGGTGGAACTGACCGGTGTTCCGGGCAGGCTCATCTCCTCATCCCGCATGCCCCTGAGCGCCGGCCCCGCCGGTCCCGGAGCCGCCACGCAGACCCGACCCGGGACGGTGGACCTCCGAATCAGTGGAAGCCCCGTTTACCTGCTGTTCGAAAAATGATCTCTCGACACGCGACGAAAGCCCGGAAAAACGCATCGCCGGCGGGCGTGCCTCCTCCCTTGGAGATAGTGAATGTTTCGCACTACCGGCAAATGGCGGGGGTGCAGCCGGTGCCGCGAAAAATTCTGCCGCATCTCGAGTGCGTCGAACTCCTCACCCAGGGCCGCGGGTGGGTGAGGGACGGGGACGCGTGGCGGGAGCTTCTTCCCGGGGATCTTGTCTGGAACAGCCCGGGCGATGAGACCATCGGGCGGAGCGATCCGGTCCGGCCCTACGGTTGTCTGGCGGTAGTGTTCAAGGTCCGGCAGGTGAAGGGTCGGGGGATCCGCAGGTTTTCGATCTGGCCCGACCAGCAGGAAGTGAGGAGGCTGACCGAGCAAGCGGTGCGGGCATTTCTTGACCCTTCCTTCGACCGCCACGCGCTGATGACCTACCTCCAGGGCACGCTTCTTTTCAAGGTGCGCTGTTACGAGGCGCTTCAGAAGGTCGAGCGTTATCCCGAAGGGGTGCGGCTGGTGTTGGACCGGATCGAGCGGGAGTATGGCGAGGCGTTGTCGATTCAGGATCTCGCGAAGGAGGCGGGCTGGTCGCCGCCGCATCTTCACGCTGTTTTCCGGGCGCATGTCGGAAGCACACCCCACCAGTCGCTCATCGAACGGAGGCTCCGCGCGGCCAAGGAAAAGCTCGTCGCCACCACGGACTCCGTGAAGGAAATCGCCGGAGCCTGCGGGTTTTCCGACGCACCCGCCTTCGTGCATGCCTTCAAGAAAAACACAGGCGTGACCCCGGTCGTGTTCCGCTCCCACTATCTGAGGGGGCCGTCGCGGCGGGAGTAAGGGGTCAGGAATCCGCGATGATCGAGGCGAGTCGTTTGACCGCCGGGTAGGCGAGCATTTCCCCCCATGTGCATTTGACCGGTTCCAGGCGGGCCGAGGGCAGGATCGCGAGCCATGTGGCGGCGGAGTCCGGCGGGAAGTCCGAGGGGATGATAATCCGGGCCTTGAGATCGCACGGGACGAAGCGGTAGCGTCGCCACGCGGCTTCATGAGATTGCGCGGGTTCTCCGATCGGAGTGAAGGGCTCCACTCGGTCATCCGGACTCCAGCGCTTGAAAGCGTTTTTCATCGAGGACAGCCATCCGGATGGTTTTTCCGTTTGGGGCGGAGGGGCGCCGATGAGGATGAGTCCGGGAACGTGGCGCCTGGCGGCCGCCAACTGGCGGGCCATCTCGAGGGCGGCAATTCCGCCATAGCCGAAGCCGCACAAATCGAACGACAGCGAGGGGTCATCCTCCGCGAGCGCGTCGATCCAGGCCGCAGCCGCACTTTCGATCGTGGTGTGGCAGGCTTCCGGATCGCAGGCGCCGCGGGCGGTCAGCCCGAGGACGCGGCGACCAGTTCCCATCGCGGAAACAAAATCGCGGTAGGTGTCGGTGACTCCCGATGCGGCGGGCACGAGCACCAGCGGCGTCGAAGTCCCGTCTTTTTGAAGAACGCTGACCGGCATCCACGGGACGGTCGCGCGCGGCTTTTCCACCGGTGCCGCGACGGGAGGAGCAGCCTTGTGCGTGGCGGGCGGCTCCGGTCTGGGGAGAGCGGGCTCATCGATCCAGCCGCCGCGGGTCAGCGGCCATTCGGGAACGGATAGTGTGCTCGCAACGGACCCGGACGAGAGAGTCCAGGTTTGTTCGCCGACGAGGCAATCGATGACTTCGGGAAGCAACCTGAGCCGGACGGATGACGGTGAAAAGTCGGGAAGCCCGCCGGTTCGGCCTTCGAGTTGGATGAGGCCTTTTCCGCTGCGCCACGCGCGCAATCCGGTCTCGATGCCGCGCCGTCCCCGGGGCAGGGAGCATTTTTTCCAGCCCGGAAATTTCATCCAAAGCGAGCCCGAAAACCCCGGCGGCACATCCAGTGCGTCGCCGTCGCAGATCGATGTTTCCACGTCCGGTGTCGGCATTCCGACCATGAGCAGAGAGTCCTCAGCCGTGGCATCGCCTGCAACTCCGAGCCCGCAGAGACCCGCAGGGCTGAAGAACGTGATAGTTCGCACGATGTCTCCCGTGCTGCGGTTCCAAATATCGAGCGCCTGCTTTGAAGCCGTGCCGCATTCGACGGCGACGATCCTTGGCGGGCTGGCGGCCTGATCCTCGCCCCGCGACCAGCGCGCAGCCTGGTTGCTCCATTCCGGGGCAGTGAGGCGGAGATGGGTGGCGTTGCCTGAGACCGGATCGAGCACGTCGTCGTCCGCGACGCGGACCGTCCCGCCGGCAAGGATCGGCAGCAGCCACTCGTCAAAAAATGCGCCTCCGCCCGCAGCGGAGTGGGCGAGGAATGAGTCGGAAGGTCCAAAGTCGAGGACCCGCGCGCCCTCGATCGCCGCGGCCACGAGCAGCTCGTGGGTGAGGGCGCGGATCTGAGGCGGCGCGCCATCGGCGTGACCGGGCAGGATGGCGGCTGGAGAATCGGGGGTGATCTCCGGGCTGGGGAGTTCGCCAATCTCCAAATTGTCCCACTCTTGATCCAGGACAATCCGTCTTCGTGCGGAGGCATCGAGGAGCGGGGCGCTGGCGGCGTCGCATATGACGACGCCCGCATCGTGGGAGGCGAGCATGGACTCGATCCATTCCGGCGGGGCGGCCGGATCCAGGGCCAGGCAGGAGTTCCCGGCTTTCCACGAGCCGATGAGCGCGATGGCAATCCAGGATGACGGAGAGAGAAACAGGGCGACATGCCAGCCTCCGGCAAGCGACGCGTGCGCGAAATGGGCAGAGAGACGGTCGGACAAGGCGTCGAGTTCGCTGTAGGTCAGTTCGTAGTCGCCATCGCGGACCGCGACATTTTTCGGAAATTTTTCCACTGCGTTCCGGAATGCAGCGAGGGTGTGCGGCGGACGCTCCAGGCCCTCGGGACCTCGCGACCATTCCTTCAGCGTTCGCGCTTCCTGCGGGAGGAGAAGCGGGATCTGGGCAACCGGCTTGCTCTCGAGGGAATCGAGCGATTGCATCAATCCCGCCAGGCGACCGAGAAGATCGCGGCCGAGGGCCTCGCTACCGAGCGGTCCGTGAATTTCCAGGGAGAGCTGCGCGCCGCCGCGGACTTCGAGAAGCAGAAAATCCGGGCGGGCCCGCTGGATTCTCGCATCAAAATTGATCCACCGGGGAAGGGCGGTCTGGATGAGGTCGCGGACTTCGGGGCCTCGCCATGCGAATCCGGTCTGCAAGCTGTCAATCGTCAGAGTTGTCGGGGCAACTGCCAAAGCGGAAGCCGGCGAGATCCAGGAGTTCGCCGTGATCGCCTCGAATCCCTGCTGCGCGTTCCGAAGCCAGTCTTTCGAGTCCCAACAATGGACGACGGGGAGCCAGTTCTCGAAATAGCCAGCCTCACCGGGGCTGCGGCGCGTGTCGAAATGACCGAGCGTCACGTTCCCGGTTGCCCCCAGACGGCGCAGCATCAGTGCCCACAGGCTTTGGAGAACCACGCGCGGATCGAGGGACTTTGATTTGCAGGAGTCAAGAAACGCGCGGGATTCGTCCCGTCCGACGGCCAGCGTCGCGGTGATGGCGCTCGGGGCCGGCGGCCTGGGATGCGCGACCAGAGGGGCCTCCGCGGCCTTCAGGATTTCCGTCCAAGCGGCGGCGGTTGCGAGCGGAGCCGGAGTTTCCGCCGGCGTGGAGGGAGGCCGTTCGAGCGCCACCAGCCAGTCGAGGAGGACGCGCGCAATCGAGGACTCGTCGAGGAGAAACGAGGGAACGGCCAGAAGGAAATGCGATGATCCGCCCGGCAGAAGGATCTCCGTGAGTCTGACCGATGCGTTGGAATCGAACGGTTCGCCGATGTCGGATTTTTGCAGCTCCGCCCATTTGTCCGGAATCTCCTCCGGGTTCAGCGCCTTCCAGTCGATTTCCCGCCAGGTAGTCTTTGCCGCTGGGGCATCCTGGATCGTGACGTCTCCGACAGCAGAACGGGAGAATTCGGAGCGGAGGACGGGATGTGTCGCGCAAACCAGCTCCCATGCGG
>Ga0194054_10000164_pt1 | contig 34158 bp, 36 predicted proteins | sample SepL2210m_MetaG_FD_163628 | JGI IMG/M metagenome (GOLD analysis project Ga0194054, IMG submission 163628) | Anoxic zone freshwater microbial communities from boreal shield lake in IISD Experimental Lakes Area, Ontario, Canada - Sep2016-L227-10m | ecosystem: Environmental > Aquatic > Freshwater... | reverse complement strand
CACTTATAAACATACTGGACACACGATCCATCCCAGTATTAATATAATGGGTAATCTTCCGAAAGTGTTAGAACTCCTGCTTAAACAGACCTTTAATATCAAGAAAACTGGACACCAAAATTTGGAAACGGTCCGAAAGCAGGTTAATGATATTTCTAAGGATTTTAAGGAACATAAAGAAGGAATGTCCCCAGTCCAACTCCTTAACACTCTTAATTCTCATTTTAATAACGATTATATCCTAGCTAGTGATGTGGGTATGCATAGGCACGTCTCAAGTATATTCTTTAACGCAAAATTCCCTGAAGATTTCGTGACCTCACCTGGTCTATCATCATTCGGAACAGGACTACCACTCGGAATTGGAGCTAAAATAGTCAACCCAAACAGAAATGTCGTTATTATTGCTGGAGATGGTGGTTTCCACTCCAGTAGCGGTGATATCGAAACGGTTGTTAGACAAAAGTTAAAAGTGCTCATCATCATTCTTAATAGTTCCTCAAACACCCTAATTGAAAGATACGAACTTACAGGAAAAGATAGAGTGATTAATAGAGCCACAACGTCATTTAATTATGTTAATTTCGTCAAATTAGCTACTGCTAATGGTTGTCCCGCTATTCGAGCCAAAAATATACAGCAACTAAAATCAGCGCTTTCGATTTTTGATAAATCAAGCCAGCCGTTATTAATAGAGATTCCCGTATATTACCCAAAAATGTACGTGAATAAATTTGCTAAAATATTTGAAAAGGAGACTAAATAAATTATTTCAGGACAAAAAAGTCAAATTATTGTCCTTACTCTTATCTAGTTTGATATTACCTAATTTTCCTACGTATTTATCGTATAATCTGATTATTAAATTTTTACCAGCATCTCCGCTAATCAACCTCTGAATATCCAAAAAATCTCTTCTTGGAATTCTTTTTTTTAATTGAATAATCCATTTTTTAGGAGAAGAAGGAAAAATATTATAATATTCTAAAACCAATTGAATCAAAGGGTAAGACAAAGAATTGATAATAAACTTACGCTGTGTTTCATTTTTATTTCTATCACAACTTAAATATTTTGAAAATAATACTTTGATCCTATATTTTATTATATTTTTCCTTCTTTCTGGTATTTTGTAATTAGAGACAATTTTTTCAGTTCTAGTTCTCAAGGCCTCAAATAGGCTCTTATCACCATAGACAAAGTCCATCTCCCTGATAAAATTAATCGCGATTTCGTCGATATTATTTATCTTATTATAAACATCTTCTATATTGTCGATAAATAATTCAATCCAAACCGAATCTTTATTTGAAAACAGATAAATAGCGGACTTCGCTGTGGTAATACAATATATATCTATGTCGCTCGACTGACCACCCCCATAATTACTTGTAATAAGCACTATCTCCTCAGGTTTTAAATATTTTTTAACTGTTTCTAATATCATAATATTATAGATATTATATTATCTATTTCCCTATTTGCCAGGGTAATATTCTTCTTGGCAATTGGTTTATTAACCAATTTATCAAAATGAGTATTGGCGATATTGATGATATCGCATTCTGAAAATTCAGCAAAAACTTGGGGGTAAGAGACATCGATGATCTTCACACCAGATTTAAATTTTTCTGATTTGAACAAAAGAGGAGAATTACCTATTGCTGAAAATATTATATCCGCCGTCACCAGTTTCTGGCGGACCTCATCCAAATCACAAAATATTATTTCTATACCAGATATATTTTTCATCTTTTTAACTTTTTTTTGTAACTTTGACACACTTCTATTTGCCCAAATAAGCTTACGTAATGGAACGTCAATAGCCTTCAGGAAGGCCTCGGACATATAACCGGCACCAATAACCATGACTACCGCGTTCGACATCTGAGAAAGATGCTTGTTTAATAAGGACGCTCCGATAGTTGAATAATTCTCATTAGTTTCAACCGAGCACATTCTCCTTACTTTCTGACTAATCTGTAACAAATTCTGCAACCCCAAGTATGCCACATCATCTATCTTTTTAGACTCAAATGCATCGTTGATACTTTTCTCGACTTGCATAAGTATCTCTTTCTCCCCCACAATCTCAGACTGAAGACCAGTCATAATAGACAAAAGTCTTCTTACGCAAGTTATTCCATCAGCATAAAAAAGAGACGGCGTGGGCTTCTGTGGTCCATCAAACCTATAGATTTCAAAACGTAGACATGTGGACAAAAGAACACCTTCTTGTTTTTCAATCTCAGGCAATAAGACCCGTGCGGCACTACCGACATAATCCTTAGATGATGTTCTAGCATCGATAAAACTACAAGATATTCTTTTACACAAATCGACTAATTCTGGTGATATTGAATAATTTGGCATAATTTGTTGTTTTATTTATTTTCCTATCCAATCTATTACATGTCCGAGTTTATCTTTTTTTGACTGCAAATATTTTTTTGTTGCCTCATTTAATGGATAGGTAAGAGTAAGGCGTTTTACCTTAAAACCAGATCTCTCTAGGGCTATAATTTTTCTGGGGTTATTCGATATGAGCCTTATCTCTCGACAGATATTCAAATCCTTTAGAGCGTCTACAGCTATTTTATAATCTCTGGGATCTAATTCGTAATTAAGATGGTGAAAAGCTTCTGCCGTATCACATTTCATATCCCTCATGACCCCCATGGCCTTAATTTTTTTATCTAATCCATGTCCCCGACCCTCCTGATACAAATAAATAATTGCGCCATTTCCCTCTTCAGAAATATACTTTATTGCGCTAGCCAATTGTAAGTTACAATCACAATCAATAGAATGTAGGGCTTCGCTGAACAAACAAGATGAATGAATTCTAACAACTGGTCCGTTTTTCAACCCCCCTTTAGATAAGGATACACAAAAACCATTATCAGATTCGTGATATGACACATCCATCTCACCAAATTCTGTGACTAATTTTGTCCTATTTGTTATTGACATGTTTATAATATATTTAAATTACCCAATGTTGCTTTTAAAATTTCTGAGTTAATAAATTTAATCCCCTTAATACCGACACTTTCAGACACTAAAATGTTTCTACCTGAGTCATCAATTAATATTACACAACCTGGATCCAATCTGAACTTATTGATAATAAATTTAAAAGACTCAGGCTCTCTTTTCGTATATCCAATATCATAAGAATACAATACTTCATCAAATAAATGGACGTATTTAAAATTACTGTCCAGGTACTTTACCCATTCCCTAGCATTTACTGAGAACAAAATTAAAGTGTATTTCTTCCTTAACTCCAGATAAATCTCTCTCACACCATCTATTTCAAAGAAATTATTTCTGATGATTTCTTTGAAAGTCCCGACACTTAAAGTCCAACCCGTATCTTTTATTAACTTGCCAACAAAAGCATCCTCGTCTAAAAGCCCTAACCAAATAGGACGAAAATCATATGAAAAAAGAACTTCTTTTACTTTTTCAACGGGAAGTCCCACCTTTTTTGACAACGATAATTCAATACCCTCAATACCTTTGATAAGCACATCTGATAAGTCGCACAATATATGGGTTACTTTTTTATTATTGTTTTTCATTTTACTTTTCTATAAAATCCAAAAATTTGTCTAGAGCGGTATTTAATAATCTTTTGTTAATACCGTAAGTTAGTCTGAAATACATCAATTCAGATGGTATACCAAGACCTGAGCACGGCAATATACTTATCTTAGTTTCGGATAGCAAAGCTTTGTACAATTCCTTATCGTTTTTATATTTAGTACCTGTCACTTTAAAGCAAACATTGAAATTGGTGTTTGGCACAATGATTTTACCGATCTTTTTTGACTTTCTGAGTCTCATAATCGCGAACGATCGTAAATCAGCAATAATTTCGTTATTTTTATTGTGTTTAATTTCAAAATCACAGTTTCGTTCGAGGCATTTCTTGCTCTCAAGGTATAGAATCTCATGTTTGATAATCTGCTCCCATGCTTCATTTGCCGCCAAAGGCGCATTACCTATATCATCCCCAATTAATTTTATAAAGCCTTTTCCTTTATTCCCTATAAATTTTTTCCCAGCAAGAACATAACCTATCCGGTATTCTGCAAACAAATACTTCTTTGAAGCGGTCACGATACGGATAACGTTTTCAGATTCAATAATTGATGGAAATTTCTTTAGTCTCTCTTTCTGTTCCCCCATATAAAAGGCATCTCCTGATTCATCGATGATTAGATATATACCCTTACTTTTTAAGACAGGAATAACCTCTTCAAAGAAACTGTCAGGATAATAAATATAGGTAGGATTTGAAGGGTTAAGAATAAACACGGCTTTTGTATTATTATCAAGGCTACTCAAAAGCTCACTGGCAGTGATTTGAAAATCATTTTCCTCCCTACCAACAACAGAGACGACATCCGCATAATTGTCTGCCCTTCCAAGCATTCTATAAAAAGTCGGTGCCACAACTAAAAGTTGTGAATTATTTTTTCCCTTGAAGATTTGTTCAAAAATCCTATTTAGTCCGTAAGAGGCTCCGGCTACCATACATATATTATCGTTGTTATATGACACATTATGTAGTAGATTTTCAAAGGCAACAATTGACTGTCTTAATGAAGTGGAACCAGCCTCCCAACCATAGCCCGGACGAGGTTTTTCCCTCCCATTCTCGTAGGGCATCAATTTATCAAGAACACTATTTGGTAAGGGAAACTCTCCGGCGGCCGGATAGCCCACAGATAAACCGATAACCGGTTCACTCCCTTTTGCAGTATAAGTGGTATCCAAATACCAACGAAAATCATTGTATGCCTGGTTATGTAAATTTTGATTAATTTTACGTTTCATATTTTAGATATTAAATCCGTAGTCCACTTTTTGAAATTTACGACTAAAACTGTTTACACCTCTCAGGACGTTCTCTCCTTTTAGAATTTTAATAATAAAGTCTGCCAGAGATTTCATGTCTTTTTCCTTCATTCCCCTTTTGGTTATTTCTTGTAAGCCTATTCTGAGGAATAATTTATCGCCAAGAGCCCCACTGGTATTCACACTTATATTATTTCGCAGAAAAAGCTCAATTGCTTCTTCTCTAGGTATATCAATATAAACATGAATCTGATGGTTTTTTGTATAAACACGGTCAGCCACATTTCTAACTCTTAAACCAGCCTCGGTTAACCATTTAGCCAAAACATTGGCATTTTTTACCACTTGTACAGCATATTTCTTACCCCATTTGTTAAACTCGAGAACTGTCACCGCTAAAGACAACAGGCTGTTTGTCTGAATGGTCGAAACAAAATTATGAGTAATAAAATGATCTGTTTTTCTGCCTAAATCCCCATCCTTAAATGCAATCAAACCGCGATGAGGCCCCGGAAATGTCTTGTGAGTATTAGCACAAATAACGTTAGCTCCCTCTTCTAAAGGAGATTGAAATACACCTCCCATTATCAAACCAAGAGTGTGACTAGCATCATAAAAGATAAAAATATCAGGTCCAACAGCTTTTCTCAATTCTCTTATCGGATGAGGATTAAGATATACCGAAACATCGAGATATATTGCCTTAACATTGAAATCTTTACATATCTTAGCTATTTTCTCAACATCAAATGTTAATTTTTTACGGTCGTATTCCGTAAAAACATGCTTTCTTCCGGTCCTCTCAATAATTCCTTTTGTGCAAAAATGCCCACCCTGATTTGAAGGAACAGACATAATTGTGTCTCCAGGTTGTGTAAGACTTAACAGACTGCTAATCATCGCATGAGCGCCAGACAAACAAGAGAAGCTGACATAACCAGCATGAAGCATTTGCTCAGCTTTCCTATGTGCCTCATCAAGTATTCTTTCAATTTCTGGCATACCTTTGAAGGCGGCATTTCTTCCAAAGGTGGCAACGCCTTTCTCGCCTGGACCCATATAATATCTATTATGAAGTGATGACTGAAACATTCTTTCAGCAAGTGGAGATAAAACATTTTCATTCGCGCCCAAATGAAGCATATTCTTATACTTTGTCTCAACTTCTACTACTTTTTTAAGATATTTATTCATTACATTTTTTCTTTTATATCTGAATAATGATAGGTACAAACATTTCTATAGAACTTAATGATCCGTGTTCGGAAACATATGTATTCCCCACTGATGGGAAATGGGGCGAAGTTGCTATGGCTACGACAGAACCAATACGATCAAAACCTACAGCTTTGTTATTAAGCAAACCTAAAGAGACTAATTCTTCCTTTTTTAAAACTAATCCGCTATTACCGACTATTTTCTTAACCCACTCATAAATTTCTTGTTCTCTACCGTCTTTTGGGTAAAAATACACAACCCTTCCAGCTCCACCAGAGTTATATTTTAAATTCTTGTTATCACTTGAGGCCTTAAGAATATTAAAATCTTTTGGAGTCTGAGCTATCTGCCCATGGTCAGAAATTAATAAAAACAGCCTATTCTTTTTATTCTTTTTCCAAAACCTAAAGATAGTGTTCCAATCTAATTTAACAGACAGTTTCTTGTACCCCTGTTCATGAACATAATCGTCAAAATCAACATAATTCCAGATTAATTTTTTAACATTGCGCATTTTTAGAAGTTCTTCATCTTTATCAAGGAAATAATCAACCAATCTTTGTGGATCTTTCTTAAGCTCAGCATATTTAATACCAGGATCAATGTGTGTACTGCCAGCAATAAGTTCTTTTCGAAAAGGATTTAAACCCCTTTGTCCATGAGAACCTAAATAATAAGAATTAATACCTTTATTTTTCAATTTTTCAAAAATCGTCTCCTTGTGAGAAAGATTCAAAACTAGGTCCATATCATTAATGACAGCCCTTTCACTTTTGTGATTAATGGTGTTACTTATCCATATATAGTTCTTTTTTAATTTTTCATGAAGAAATGAAGTACCATAAATTCCATGCTCAGACGGCGATGTGCCGGTAATTATGCTTGGCCATACCGTTGAGGTCGTCGAAGGGAACACGGAGGACAAAATACCTATCCTGTGAGAATATTTTTTTGATTTTTTTTGAATATCTGATAAATAATATTCATAAGAAATTGCATCACAAGCAAAAACAACGACTTCATTATATAAACTAAAAGCTTTTTCAATAAAATCAGCGAGATTCTTTATAGACTGTTTTTGGTCAGGTTTAAAAATATCTCTACTTTTAGAGTAGTTTGCTTTTTTAATTGAATCAAAAATAGACTCCAATTTACTTATATTATCAGAGGACACAAGCTTAGTATTTAGCGTTTTTTCCGCCAATTCGACTATTTTCTTGTCCATAAATTTGCACATGATATAATACCATATATATAACAAAATGCAAGTCCCAAAAGAAAACTCAGTGGAGAGGTGTTTATTTTAGAAAAAAGCTGAACTAAATTACCGATAGTCTTTTTGAGACTCTTTCAATACCCATTGCGTGAACAATAGAATATAAATCAGGTGTCTGGACTCTACCAGTCAATAAAACTCTAAAAATTTTAGCTATATCAGCGACGTTACCTTTAAATTTTTCAGGGTTCTTTTTGTAATCCTTTGTGTTTTCCGCATACCCATTAGTTTTGGCTATTTCTTTAATTTTCGCAAACCACTCTTCTTTTGTGTCACCTTCATTGTAGGTCTTTGTATAAGAATCAATGATAGATTTAATATCATCTACATTAGTTCCGGGTAAAAGTGTTAACACTTCATCTCTAGTTAGTAAAAAACTCTGATCAAAGAAAAATTCTATTTCCTTTTTAACATCAGACCATTTAGCAATATCTTTTCTAGCCTTACCATCGTTTCCTCTCTCAATATTCAAGATTCTTTCGGTATACTCTGGATTATCTTCAATTAAATTAGCAAATCCTTGATCATATTTCTTAGCCCAATCTAATACTCTCTTATACACCTCAGATGCAGAGTATCTGGCAATTATCTCCTTACTAACGTCATTAAGTTTAACAAAATCAAATAGTGGGCCATTTGAACTGGCTAATTTTTCTAAAGTGAGCGGAAACTCATTATTATCTTTATCAGGATTAGTCTTTCTCCAATCCTCGAAATTTGAGTTGGCCAAGTTAAGCATGTACTCAACAACAGCATCTTCCGGGTACCCCTGTTCGTCATAGAATGCAACGTTAGCTTCCGGATCCTTTCTTTTGCTTAATTTTCTCTTTGATGATCCCTCCATTTTTTGTATTGGAAATATATGACCATATTTAGGAGGTATCCATCCCATTTTTTCAAATAATTGAAGATGTAGTGGTAGCGAAGAAAGCCATTCATTACCACGAATCACGTGGGTTGTACCCATTAAATGATCGTCAATGATATGGGCCATATGATAAGTTGGCAAATCATCTGATTTTAATATTACGATGTCTTGATCATTTTCCGATAATTCCTTCTCACCAATCAAAACATCTTCAATTTTAATTTTATTCTCAAAATCTCCTTCCGATTTGAATCTGACGATAAAAGGCTTTCCCTCTTCCAAAGCCTGCAATACCTCCTGATCTGTTTTACCTCGCCATTTAGCCCAATGTTTATAATATCCGGTTCTAACTCCCTGTTCCTCTTGTATCTTTCTCATTTCTTCCAACTCCTCAGGTGTATCAAAACACGGATAAGCTAATCCTTTTTCTACTAAAGACTTAACATAGGTCTTATATATTTCGACTCGATCACTCTGCTTGTATGGTCCATACTGTCCAGATTCAACACCTGCACTGTTTTCCCCCTCATCTATTTTGATATCGTAATGTTCGAGCGATTTAGGGATTAGCACAGAAGAACCCTCCACTTCTCTTTTCTTATCAGTATCTTCGATACGTAAGTAAAACACCCCTTTTGATTGATGTGCAAGCCTTTCAGAAATCAAAGCGGCATAAAGACCACCAATATGCATAAAACCAGTAGGACTTGGGGCTATTCTTGTAACCATTGCACCTTCAGGTAATTCCCTGGGGGGATATTTCTTTTCAATTTCCTCCGGTGTTAAGGTAACGTTTGGAAATAATTTTTCGGCAATATTCTTTCTATTCTCCATATTTTCCATATTATTATTTGGGTTTTCGTGACTCATAATGTTGTATTATATCTTATTAGAACGATAAAATACCTACTGTATAGGATATCAGTAAAAATAGTTACGGTCAATCATTAAACTGATTAATTTGTACTTTTAATGATTTAAACACCGAAAGAGTCCTCAGGATTGACGACTCTATTCGAGCCATCTGCCAAATAAATGACGCACGGTTTAGTACCAACACACACGGCAACATTATTTTTTATAACCAAGCCTGTTTCCTCGGGCAGACAGATAATCGGTAACTTATTTTTAACAGCCCACTCTTGATAATACTCACCTTGTTCTTCCTTGAAATGACACCCGATCGAATAATCACCTAAGATATTGAAGCCAGTCACTTCCCTATACCCAACCTTATTTTCATCAGTATGCGTATCGATTCTTTTCCCGAATATAATAGCTCCTGCGCTACCACCATACACAACACCACCAGTCTCAAGATACTGAAGCAATATTTCTGAAAAACCAGAGCTCTTAAGTTCTTGCATTAAACTCCAAGTATTACCTCCTCCAATGTAAATACCTTTAAATAACTTTAGATCATCGAGTCTATACTTTGATGGATCGTCTACCTTTTCAAACTGAAGATCGTCTCTTTTATGAAGTCCGATTAATCCTTTCATCCACAGATGCGCAGTAGCATAATATTTATGACCGCGCAGAGCTATTGGAACATATAAAAAACGTTCATTTTTAGGTAATGTTTCAAAAAAGATTTTATCGAGTGGAAATGACTGTCGTTCATCTCCTCCTCCCGATAAATATATTGTGTTTTTCTTCTTTGTATTTTGCATGCTTTTATCGCTTAGCGAAGTTCGTTACCATTAATAACACAAGTATACACCGAGCGAAACAAATAGTCTTCATTTGTCTCATTTCTCGATGGCGACAACTTCAATTTCTCGCAGATCTTAAGGTTAACCAAAAAAGCGACATCTCACAATAAAAATGAAATGCCGCCCAAACTTACCTAGATATGAGATCTAAAAACAATTCAGGCTCCTTAAACTGTCTTTTTGCATAACTCTCGGCAATACTCATTTGTTGCCTTAAAGTGCTAATAGAGTTTATTGGTACCCGACCACCATTATTTTTGCCAATAACGCAGGCAGTTCCAATGTACTCATAGCCTTTTATCCCCGATTTAGCTCTTTGTTGTGGAATCTGTGAGACCCACGAAACACCGATCCATTTTGCCTGTGGAAATTTCCAGGAATTCTTTGCACAAATCTTCTGCATTGTCTGCCCAGAGCTTATAACATCATCTACTATCACAACAGTTTTTACTTCAGTGATAATAAAAGTGTCTGGTAAAATATCCCCCACTGTTACCACAGGATCAGTACCTGGCTGCCAAAACCGACTGGCATAAACCTTTACATTGGTGGCATTTGAACAGATTGCAGACAAATTACGCGGATAACATGATCCATTGCCAGGAAATACTATTAATATATCCTGCTCTTGATCAATTATCTCACTTAATATTATCTCCATATCCAAAGCCAATTTCATATCGTCAAGAAAAATTAATTCTTGACCATCCAATGTTTCAAGACCTTGTATCTCATTTTTTATCTCAGGAGACATTTTTTCATCCAAAAGGATGATTCGGCCATCAGTCATGACTAAACGAGAATACTTGAACGATGCATAGTTTTCCAACTTTTTCATCTCATACTCCTTATTTTGTTTGTTAAAGAACACCTTCATTAAAAGAAAAACCCCTTTCAAGAAGGGGTCGGGCGTGATGATAGGTGTAGAATACAAAATCACAACCAACCTCTTCCTGCAAGAGTATTGCTATGATGAACTACTTTATTATTTGCCAATGTTAATTTGTCTTTATTCATTGTTTTTTTGCAGATTTTATGGCTAAATTTACAGCTTCCTCTGGAGTCGAGACGACCTGGACGTTAATCGTTTTTCTTTGGTCAAGATCAATTCCACAAACATTATCCGCCCAGCCTCCGGTATTTTTCAATACGATGATAGGCTTTTTATTTCTATAAGCAATGGTTATTTCCTCAAGGGTACCAGCCCCGCCACCAATGACAATGATAGCGTCACACATGTTCACAAGCAGAAATTCATCAAAGCCGTCAGAAACCATACCGGATAAAATTTCCACGTCAGTAAATTTATTTGATGCATATCTTTCTTTTCCTTTTATAACGCCGACAGTCAGACCTTTGGCCTTGCGTGCTCCATAAGCCGCTGATTCCATAACTCCACCTTTACCTCCGGTAACAACAATTGCACCGTTCCTCGCCAATAGGAAACCTACTTTTTCAGCTATTTTATAAATTCCCTTATTTTTAATAGCACCCACAGGATATTCTGACGGACCAGCATATCCCACCACCCCTATCTGTAATTTTTTATTATTTTTCATGTAATTAATTTGTTAATATTGCAAGAATGAAAATTAATTATGATGGTGCATTCTATCAATTACTAACCGGTAACCTCCCATGCCGTTATTAAGCCACTTTTGAACCCTAGCTATTGTGGTAGAACTCAAACCTGTCTCCTTCTCAATGACGGTATATTTAACCTTTTTGATTAGCATTTGAGCCACTTTCCATCTTAATCCAAATTCAACCAACTCGCTCTCTGTCAATAAATCCCTAAAAAAGCAGGACATTTCCTCAATGTTTTTAAGCATAAGAATAGCCTTGTATAGCTCTTTTGTCCCACTTTCCGTCTTTATTGTTTTTGCATTCATAATATTTTATACTTTACTTAAGTAAAGTATAACAAATGGCAAAATATTGTCAACCTTGTTCTTTATTTACGTATAATAGTCGATATAAAATACTTTTCCTGAAAAAGGGTCTTTTCTACTATTTCATCATCTGTTATTAGTTCACTATTTTCTGGAACAATCACTAATTTGTCGTCATTATCATTTAATCTATGAATTATGGCTATACATTTGCCAGAAAAAGTTTCGATAGGTTTATCAATACCTAAAACATATGCATCAATCTCATCACCATCAGGCGCAAGCGTGTCTGGAACATATCCATAATTAACTTCATATCTAAAACCGTGTTTGGGATGATTCGAACCAAACGGTCTGTCAATTATCACTTGTACATTTTCCCCTATATATTTAGTATATAAATCTTTCATATGAAGTTTTTTTAACCTTTCCTTATTTGGTACTTGTTCCATATTAATTATGATTATAAGCTTTTTATTTAACAGCAGATTCTTTTAGTGTGATAGCCTTGTCTTTACAATCAATCTCTATCTTCACCCCAAGCGGTAGAATGATTTGCGGATCCGTATGTCCAAAATCCATATTAGTTATGATTGGAATTTCTGGATGATTAAACTCTTTCCCAATTATGCTAACGGCATAATCTTCGAGTTTTTTGGTTTCCTCTTCGGTATAACCTCTAGCCCTTCCAATCAATACCCCTTTTACCTGATCAAAAATACCTTGGATACCCCAGTTTCTCAATTCATACTTGACATATTCAGGAGTTGGTTTATCCTCTGAGGTTTCAAGAAATATTATCTTGCCTTTGAAAAATTCCGGCTTCGGCCAGTACTCCGAACCTCTCATCATGGTCATTATTTCTATACAACCACCAAACAATTCGCCAGTTGTGACAGAGTTTCCCTGTATCCAATGCCAACCCTTATTTGCATTTTTCTTTAATGTCTTACCGAGATTTTCTACTTTTGACCAATCAAGATACTCCATAGACCATTCTCTGTAAGGCTTGTATTCATAACCCTTGGAGTTATTAAACAGAACATCCTTCATGTGTTTTACATAATCCGGAAAATTTTCCATTTGAGAAAATCCTGCCATTATTGAAGGCCCATTAAAAGTAATTATTCCTAACTTATTCAGGTACATATTGAAGGCAGAAGTATCTGAATAACCCATAAAAATCTTAGGATTGTTTTTTATGACAGCCTTATTTAAATATTTTAAAACTCTGACACCGTCATCACCCCCAATCGTCGCAAAAATAGCTTTTACTTCTTTATCCGCGAAAGCCTCGTTAATATCTTTCGCTCTCAATTTTGGATTGTTGTGCAAATCGTCAGCTGACATTCTGGCTGTCGGATATTCCTTCGTCTTTAATCCAAAATTATTCTCCAGGACCTTGATGCCATATTCATATACATGGGGAAAAACGCTTGGACCACCCCACGATGGGCTAATGATAGCGACGGTGTCACCCTTTTTCAGCTTTTTTGGATATGACTTGTCCATAAGAACATATTATCACAAAAACTAACCCGTGACACTTTGTATCTGGCCATAGGTTAATCTGTATTACAAAGATTAAAATAAGTTAGCGTATCTGCCGTTAAGTCTTATAGCTCTAAATAAGCGCTAATACAATCACTCAAATATTCCACCGTCTTATAATTTAGAATCTCTGACGGTTGAATCCAGGCATAATCTTGATGCTCTTCTGGATCGAGAACAATATTGATATCTGAACATTGTGCCAAAAAGATTAGGGTCACAAACTGCTTATTCTTTTCTATATCCACTTTTGATTTATGGAAGAATAGCTTGGGATTGATAATATCAATTCCAGCCTCTTCTTTTGTTTCTCTTGTGGCGCCTATTGCTGGATCTTCTCCATCTTTCAAGGTCCCGCCTGGTATATCCCAGTATTCAGGCAAAACATCATCAGTTTTAGAACGCTGAAGAATAAGAATTTCCCCTTTATCATTGGTTACTAAGGTGTGTACGATTAAGCCTTTTTGCATTTGACCATTGTTAATCTTTAATAATTGAAAGCTTGTTAACAACCAGATCAAGTGTTGTTATAAAATCAACATCCATGTTAAATGAATTATAATTATATTTTTCCGCTTCTTTTCTTATATAATCTCCGTATTTAGCTATCATTAAGGCTATTTTAGGATAAGTAGCCTCATCCTTTGTTTTTGAGATAAACCAGTCACTATTGGAAGTGCTTTTCTTTGCATCCTCAACTATTTTTTCTACAGAGTGACGAGTTAAAAAGACACCTCTAATTTTATCACCAAATTTCTTTTGTAGTTTTGCGACTAATTTAGGAGCAATTTGGTAACCCTCAATAATATAATCCTGATCTTCTCCTATTAAATACTCGATCAATGTTTCAATAACCTCCCAGGAAGACCCGGCTTGATCGATATAGGCTTTTTTAATCTGCTCAGTGGTATATCTTGAATACATCAAGTCATTACTATTTTTAGTTTTCTTTCTAAACACATTCTTAGGAAATCTCCCCGGATATTCTTTTGGTAGAGTAAAATACTTTGCTAGCCCCTCTAAAGTATCCGCTGAAATCCAAGATACACCTAAATTTATTGCTAGTTTTTTAGCGACAGTTGTCTTTCCACTCCTTGGTGTGCCCCCAATTAAATAAATCATATTATGCTATTGTAGCATAAAATTAAACGATATCCTTGACCATTATTCCATCCTCTACTATACCAAAAGCGCAGAAAGTGGTCTTGGCCCAACGCTCAGAAAGTTTATCGTATGCGTTTAACAAATCAGCAAAATAAATATTCAAAACTGTACCATGGGTAACTATAAGAATGGTTTTCCCTTCGTTTTGTTTAGTAACTTCAAGGACTCCTTGTTTAAATCTAGAAAGGGCCTCAAGTCCAGACTCACCACCAAAAGCGTTAAAAGACAGGTCCGTTAGCTGTTTTACTTTTTCTGCCTCAAATTCTTCTTTCGTTAAAAATTTATCTCCTCGCTTAACTTCATCAAAAAATGGTAGGGAGTGCATTTCCTTTGAAAGTTTTTTTGCAATTGGTTCTCCTGTAAGTAAGGTTTTCTTTTCTTCGGAGATATAAATAACATCCACTTCATCCATTACAGTATTTTTAGATACTTCTTCTGCTTGAAGTTGTCCTTTTTCAGAAAGTCCCCAAAGAGCCGCATTAATATTCGGATCTTTTTGCGTATCTGCGTGCCTAAGAAAGATAATTTTAGTCATTTTGTTTTATATATTTCTAAAATTAATCAATCGGAAAGTCTAATTGTTCGGCTGGAATACCGAGAGATTTTCCGTAGTCAACAGCTTCGGTCCAGGTAGATTTATCAGAAAAACTCAAAGTAAATATTTTATTTTTGAAAATTACCGTTACCTTATCCTTTCCTTGTTCCCACAGGTGAATATACCAAGGCTCATTATTTAAGCTTTCCGAAAGCTCTTTAATCCTGCTCTCATCTATCCGAATAGAATGAAGTATCCAAGTACCCGCCTGCCAGGTCTTGTCAATTTGAAGAGTTTTTAAGATATTCTTGTCGGCCAGGCTGTTTTCAATGATCGTTCCTTTTAACATAAATTTAATATAGTTTTAATAGCTACTTTGTACACTTCCGCTTTTACCTCTTCGCGCTTTGCTTTTTCTTTTTTATGACTCTCATCGTGAACCGTTTGTCCTTTAATAAGGTTATCGGTTATATAAACCAGCGCCCCACAAGGTACTTTAAAATGATTAGAGACAGCAAAAAATACAGCCGTTTCCATTTCCACTCCAGAATATCCAGCTTCAGACCAGGATTTTACATCTCCCCACGTTTCTCCCATCATTGCCTGGCAGCCCATGATAGGACCAGTATCTATTTTAAGGTTTTTAGGGGTGTTATTAATCAGCTCTATGGAAACATCTTTTGATGAATAATGTTTATTATCTTTTATTTCTCTAGCATAAATCCTGGTCGTACTTTCATTGCCATAAGTATATTCCGGGACTATCAGATCCAAGGAATTAAGGTTTGGATTCAAACCGCCGCAACTGCCAATATGGATATTCTTTTTTGAACCAAAAAGGCAAGCCAGATGCAAATATTCAGATAATGTCGCCCCGCCATATTCTATCGCAAACCAATATTTTTTATTATTTATTTCTAGCTCTCTGATATGTTGAAGAAACTTATATTCAAGAGTGCTTATTTTATACTCTATCCCAAGGTCTTTTAAGGCATCCTCAAAGTTTTTAAAATGCTTTTCATCATCCCAGGCACCGTAGGATATAAAGCCGGATACTTCATAATCAGGTGGGAGGTTACAGTGTTTTTTATATTCATCGGCGGTAAATGATTTGTGCATAATTAATGTTTCGTTATGATAATACTTTTTTTATTTGTATTCATACTCACTTCACCACCGATTGGGAAAGTTATGATGGGGCTAGTGTGGCCAAAATCAACATTAGCAATTACCGGAATATTTTTCAATTCAGTTTTGGTTTTTATTATTCTGATTAATTTTTCGTTGGTGACTTCAACGCCCTTTTGGAATCTACCGATCACTATTCCTTTTACACCCTTAAATGTCGGCTGGTGAATCAAAGATTGCAAATCACGATCAAAATTCTTATTATGTGATCCGTCCTCGTCGTCTTCCAAGAATAAAATTGAATTTTTTAAATTTGGAAAATATTCGGTTCCCCTGAGGAGACCAAAAGTACAGAGGTTCGCCCCAAGCAAGGTGCCGGAAGCTTTGCCTCTGTTTATTATGAGCCAGCCGTCGTTTTTGATTAATTTCCTATTCTCTTGGTCTTTATACCAAGCATCATCCGTCCAATCTTGTGATGGTTTGATATCAATCAAGTTATTTGTCATCAAACATTTTTTAAAATAATCCATCGTATAATCAAAGTGTAATTTCTGACCAAACGTAGACCAAGCTGGCCCGGAATATGTTACCAAACCAGTTTTGGTAAATATGGCATTTTGTAGGGCAGTAGTGTCAGAAAAACCAATAAATATTTTAGGATTGTTCTTGATAATATTCCAATCTATATATTTCAAAAGCTGGTTACAATTAAAACCGCCAATTACCGCAAACACCGCCTTCACTTTTTTATCAGAAAAAGCTTTGTGCAAATCAGCCACCCTTGACTGGATAGATGACGACCTGAATTCATCGACTTCTTTTACCTTTTTCCCATACGTAACTTTAAAACCCAGATCTTTAAGTCGGTTATTGGCGATTTCTGCATTCGCCTCGGAGATAATAGACATAGAACAAGATGGTGCAATAACCCTTATTTCATCTCCTTTCTCTAACTTTTTCGGATATATCTTTTTCATATTTATTAGAAAATCAATCCTAATACGCCTTGGCAAACAAGACTTTGTTCGTGGCTGGCTTGCCGCAATAGATACAATTACCGTCATTATCAAGGCCTCCATCGAGCGGTATGCAGCGGGCACTGGCTCCGGTTTCTTCTTTTATTTTCTCTTCGCAAGCCGGGTCTTGGCACAGGTGAGTATAAATGAAACCTGGTTTATCTTCTACTATTTTCTTAAACTCAGCATAATCAGCTACTTCATGGGTATTATTTGCTCTGAAATTTTTTGAACTCTCCAGTAAGGTTTTTTGCATATTTTCCAAACCTGATTTTATAAATGAAATCAGGTTTTCATCAGCGACAAAGTCTTTCTTGCCCTGAAGCCTCTCCACGACAACCACGGAATTCTTGGCGACGTCTTTGGGACCGATTTCAATTCTCAGGGGTACGCCTTTCCTCTCCCACTCAAAGAATTTTGGACCAGGGCGACCGTCTCGGTCATCAATTTTATAGGTTATATTCTCCGCTTCCAGCTCTTTTTTAATCTTGGCGACTTTATCAAAGACACTGGCCTTCTCTTCGTCATTTCCCCAAATTGGAATGATTACCACTTGGAATTGAGCTACCTTAGGCGGCAAAACCAAACCCTTGTCATCTGAGTGCGACATGATAAGCGCTCCAATGATTCTGGTGCTTACTCCCCAACTGGTTTGCCAAGCGTATTGTTTCTGTTGATTTCTATCGGAAAAAGCGACTTCAAAGGATTTGGAAAAATTTTGTCCCAGCATATGCGAGGTACCGGCCTGCAAGGCCTTTCCGTCCTGCATCATTGCTTCTATCGTCGTAGTATAATCGGCACCGGCAAATTTTTCCGGTTCGGTTTTTATTCCCTTTACCGCTGAAATGGCCAGATATTCCTCGGCAAAATTCTTATATACCTCGATCATTTCCAAGGCGTTTTTATCCGCACCTTCTTTGGTTTCGTGCACGGTGTGACCCTCTTGCCACAAAAATTCTACTGTCCGGAGGAATGGCCTTGTACGCAACTCCCAACGCATGACATTGCACCATTGGTTTATTAAGATAGGCAAATCACGGTAAGAATGGACCCATTTTGAATAGGTATCGTAAATTATCGTCTCCGATGTCGGTCTGATTACAAAAGGTTCGTCCAGTTCGCCAGCAGGAATCAGTTTGCCATCTTTCTCTTCCAGCCGATGATGGGTGACGACGGCACATTCTTTGGCAAAACCTTCCACATGTTTCGCTTCCTTTTCCAGGAAACTGACCGGTATCAAAAGAGGAAAATAGGCATTTTGCACCCCAAGACTTTTGAATTTCTTGTCTAGAATTGACTGAATCCTCTCCCAAATAGCATAACCATAAGGCTTGATTACCATACAGCCGCGCACCGGTGACTGCTCCAGCAAATCACCTTCCCTGATGACATCAAGGTACCATTGAGAAAAATCTTCCGCCCGAGTGGTTATCTTACTATTAATAGTTTTTTCGCTTATATCGTTTGACATAATGACAATGTTAATACAAAAGGTAATTTTAATCAATGCGTTTATGCAATCAAATTCTGAGAAAAATCAGGCAACAAAAAAGCGGAGACCGAAGTCTCCGCTGTAAGTTTTGTGGCCCAACCTTCAGTGAATGAAAGTCTGCCACACGTTTTTGAATGCCGGTATGATCACCCACTCGTTCACGAGTGTGTAAACAAAACAGCTGAAGAGCGTGCTGAAGACAAATACAGCATAGTCCTTTGCCTTCATCGCAACTCTGACCGTACCATTTGTCTGGTGCAGGTAAAAAGCGGTCGCCACGAAACTATCCTGAATGACGGAAAGAGTTAGAAACGGAATGATCCGAATCGTTACCATTTTCTCAATCATCCAAAAGAGAAGAGTCGGGAGCGAGAGAAATGTCATTTCAACCGCCCTCACGGCAACCAACTTCTCTGCAAAAAACAGCAGAGCGGCTATCGGCAACAATACGGATCTTGTGATAAGGCTACCAGTCTCGCATGCCAGCCTAACAGATTTGATGCTCTCTGCTAGTTTAGCATTCCAAAGCCTCCGCCTTACTTCGATAATCTTTGCCACAAAATCATCAACTACTGTGATACCCAGCCAATCTACTCGGCACTTCTGATACCACTTTAGCATGATGAGATTGAGAACAAGAGCACCGATAGTAAGACCAATAACGCCATTACTGCCAAACCATCCCTGTATGATCGGCCAAAGACCATAGTCATACAAAGAGTTGTAGGCTTCAAACAGCGCCAACCCGCCCGCCACCTGAAAGAGCCTCTTCACCGACTTGGTGAAGTAGAAAACGGTTCCGGAGACGATGAGTATCCAGAACACTATTTTCACAATGTCCCAAATATTCACTTTTATCTCCTTTCAAAGTTTTTCAAAGATCGGTTTAAACTCCCCTAACCCACCCTGGATTAGTTTTTATATTATATACCTAAAATACCCTATTTGTCAAGGGTATATAAAATAGCCATTTTAATGGCTATTTTATACTTACAAACAATTACATACTCCGAAGACAAGCCTCATCTACCCCTCTTTAATAATCCCGTCTCTCAATCGAAAAACGCGATTGAAACCGACCTTATCGACAAAGTACCGATCATGAGACACGGCCAAAATCGCACCTTTGTATTCAAGCAGGGCAGCCTCTATCACTTCACGCGATTGAATGTCCAAGTGGTTGGTCGGCTCGTCCAAAACAAGAAATTCGTTGCGCTGATTGATCAGCTTGGCAAATATTAAACGAACCCTTTCACCCAAACTAAGATCGGAAACTTTTTTATAGACCGCTTGTCCGGAAAACATAAAGGAACCGAGAATGCGCCGTGGATCAAGATCAGTTGCGAGATTTGGCGTACTTACATATTCCTCAAGCACAGTCTTTCTTTCATCAAGGGATTCGTGCTCTTGTGCAAAATATCCGATAGAAATATTGTCGCCAATCTTTACCTCGCCCTGATCCGCTGACAAAAGACCAACGATCATTTTAAGAAGGGTCGTCTTACCCGATCCGTTTGGTCCGGTCAGCAAGACATGATCCTGACCCCTGATTTCAAATGACGTATCCCACAAAACTGATTTTTCATAACATTTTCTGACGTGACTGGCACGACAGATCAGTTTTGCGGAAGCCACCTCGCCGCCAAGCTCCCTTGGCCTGATTCTTTTTGCGGCGCTCGGCCTGACGATTTCTTGGCTGTAAATATCCCGCTCCAGACGCTTCTCCATGGCTCTGATTAATTTCCCCTTACTTGGATCGGCATAGACCGAAGCTTCCTGCCTTTTCAGTGTGAGCCAAGCCTCCATTCTTTTCTTTTCCTTTTGCTGGCGTTTGTACGCTTCCTCCTGACGTTCTGTTCTTTTTTCTTTTTCTGTCACATATTCGGTGTAGCCGCCGACGAATTCGTTAAACATTCCGTTAGCCGAATCCATTTCCAAGATTTTATTTACCGAATTATCCAGCAAGCGCCGATCGTGAGAGATAATAAGAACACCGCCTTTGAATTCCTCAATCAGATTTTCCAGCCACTCGACCGCTTCGACATCCAGATGGTTGGTCGGCTCATCGAGCAAAAGCATTGTCGGCTTGGATAGCAAGACTCTTGCCAATGCCAATTTTGTCTTCTGCCCACCGCTCAATCGGGAGACGGAAAAATCGAGAGAGACTTTGCTCAGGCCGACCTTTTTAAGACAATCTTCAACCAATTCTGAATTGGGAGAACCGACAAACGACCGGACGGTATCATCCGGCTTGTAGGCAATCTTCTGCGGCAAATACCCGATTCGCTCCTGTTCGACTTTAATCTGACCATCGTCTGTTTCTGCCTCGCCGACAATCGCTTTCAAGAGGGTGGATTTTCCAGCTCCATTTGGACCGACAATACCGATGCGATCGCCTTTCTGCACGACAAAAGACACTTTTTCAAAAAGCGGTTCGCCCAACATATGAACGCTGAGATTTTTTATTGATAACATGATAAGTTTTAAGTTAATTTAGTAAATCGAAAAAGACCCACCAGACGTGGGTCTTTTTCGATTGAATCAGTAGAATTAACTACGCAATTTTAGAAAAATCACCCACGTCGAAAACAGCCTCGACAGTGGAGCCCATATAAGACATATTAAGCTTGTATGTTTTTCTTTGCATAACTCTAATACTATACCATAAGGCTTGGTAGATATCAATGACTACAATTTCAACAGCTCGGCCACGTAATCCACATCCTTATCTCCCCGACCAGACAGGTTCACGACGATGACCTGATCCTGCTTCAATTGCGGTGCCAGTTTGATGGCGTAAGCGATGGCATGAGAACTCTCCAAGGCTGGGATTATTCCCTCGACTTTTGATAATTCCAAAAAGGCCGAGATCGCTTCCTTATCAGAAATTGATTGATAATCAACGCGACCAATTTCTTTCAAATAAGCATGAATCGGTCCGACACCCGGATAATCCAGGCCAGAAGCTATCGAATGAACCGGGTTTGGATTATTATCTTTATCTTGCAAGACCAGTGTCTTCATACCATGAATTGTCCCGGGCGTACCATAAGAAATCGTGGCGGCATGATCACCAACGGCCGAACCACGACCCAAAGGCTCGACACCGACCAAACTGACTTCGTCATCCAGGAATTCGTGGAAAATTCCGATTGCATTCGAACCACCACCAACGCAACCGACCACATAATCCGGCAATTTATTTTCTTGCTCGAGGATTTGCTGTCTCGCTTCCCGACCGACAATCGCTTGAAAATCGCGCACCATCATCGGATAAGGATGTGGGCCAACAACCGAGCCGATAGCAAAGAAAGTGTCCCTGTAATCTCGCACAAATTTGCCAAAAGCACTGTCCACGGCGTCTTTCAGACATTTCCCGCCATCATTTACCTCGACCACCGTGGCGCCCAATAATTTTATCCTGGCAACATTCTGACTCTGTTTGGCCACGTCGATTGCCCCCATGTGGATTTCACACTCCAGGCCAATCAAGGCAGCCGCGGTCGCCAAAGCCACGCCGTGCTGGCCAGCTCCGGTCTCGGCTAATAGTTTTTTCTTACCCATCCTTTTAGCCAACAATGCTTCGCCAAGGCAATGGTTTATTTTGTGAGCGCCGGTATGATTGAGATCTTCGCGTTTGAAATAAATTTTGGCTCCGCCCAATTTTTCACTGAGATTTTTGGCAAAATACAGAGGCGACGGCCGACCGACATAATTTTTAAGCAAATCATGATAGGTCTTTTGAAAGTCCGGATCATCTTTTGCTTTCTCATACTCAAGTTCTATTTCGCGAAGCGGAGTTTCAAGTTCTGGTGGGACGAAGCGCCCACCATAGGATCCGAAATAGCCGTCTTTATCTGGTAAATTTTTTAAGGTTTTATTTTTCATATATTTTAATTAACAATAGTAAATGCCCGACGTTCTTTCTACGCCAGAATTCCGTGCAATGATTTTTATGAGTAAAATGGTCCATGATTATAGTTTGATAGGCAAAATAAAAACCCGTCAGTCACGGGCTTTGTCAAAAAAATAATCAATAGACTACGACAAAAGTTACCCGTGATAACGAGCGGTCCACCAAGCTGACATAATGTAACTTTTTCTATTCATAGTATTAGTATAGACCATTATTTGGACTATGCAAGTCATCCATTAATCCCCTTGAGTCTGCAAACGAATATTTTTGTCCGCAGATAGGAATTGGCGTTGGTTATAAATTTCAGCTCCAGAGTTTTCAGGATCTTAAAATTAGATCCCGATATGATCCTTCTCAATAATTCATATTCACTGGTATAGGCGACAAGCAAACCGTCCGGTTCTAGATTTTCTTTGGAACACTCGATAAAAGCCCGGTACAAGCTTTCCAAATCCTGGCCTTTCAAAATCGACATTCCGAAGGGCAGATCCGAAGCAATCACATCAAACTTACCCAGCACCGGCTTGTCTAAAACATTTTTCTCAAGCACTTGAACCCGCCTGATCAACCCGGCCTTTTTTATGTTTTGGATGGACAACGAGAGATGCTCCTTGTCGTTATCAAATCCGATCAGCTGTTCCAGGTTTTGGTAGCACAATCCAGCTTCGATAAGCAGGGTTCCGCTGCCAGAAAAAATATTCAAGTAACTTTTTCTATCCTCCAAATTACCCAAGGAATTCATCGCATAAGCGATGGTCGGATCCATTCCGCCTTTCATGTTCATCACCCGATAATCCCTGAGAGAAAGCGGCCTTGGCGTCATCTGGACTCCGACTTCCCACTTATCGTCACGCTTTATAATATGTATTTTCAGATCAGCTTCTTCAGCCTCCTCCAGCTTGAAAGTCTCCCGCACATAGCTGGCAATGTTTCGAACCTCCAGCGAATCAGAACCGGCACAATTTATCTTGAAACTTTTAAAAGCATCCTCGTTTGAACCCAGCACGACATCAATGAGGTTTTTCAAAACCGACTTGTGCTTTGAAAGGTAAGTTGGGTGATATCTTTCGTCCTCCAAAATGACGTAGGCGCGCTGAACGCTCCTCAAATTGAAGATCGCAGCAAAATTGTCGGGGTATTCAAAAACGGCAAAATCCTCAGCCCAATCAATAACCCTGAGGCTTTTCCCTTTTCTTATTTCTTCCATAACAACCTCTTTTAATCCGGATATGAAAGCTAATTTTATTTTAAAATCAATTTTGGTCATTTTATTATGTCAAAAAAGTATCTTCTGAAATTTATCGTCCCTTACGATGGTTCTGTCATGAGTGACAAGCAATAGCGCACCGGAATATTTCAAAAAAGCCTCTTGCAAAACGACCTGCGACATGACATCAAGGTGATTGGTCGGCTCGTCCCAAATAATGAGATCGTAATAGCTCCTCGACAAGATCCCGAGCATTATTTTGATTCTGACGCCCGGAGACAATTCTTTGAATTTCTTTTTGAGGACTTTGGCATCCAGATGATTATAGGCAATGATCTTGTAGGCATCTTCCTTTTCAGAAAATTTATCCATAATGTAGTCCATCACCTCTCGCTCATCTAATTCTTCGTACCAATTCTGCGATAAATACAAATCGTCAATTCCGTAGGTCTTATTGAAAATGTCTCCTTCTCTTACTGGCCCGCTGTCTAAGTAAGAGACGATTTTCTTGACCAAAGTCGTCTTGCCAGATCCGTTGTCCCCGCAAAAAACCAACTTATCGCCGCTCGATAAAGTAAAGTTTATTTTTTTGCCAGTGATGGTTTCGCCGCTGAAATCGAGCAAATTCTTGATCTTCTTGGTGTTTTGAAGACGGACATTGGGAATCGGATCATTTTTTGGTTCTTCGATATCGACATGATCAGCCCGCTTGGAAAGCCTTTTTATGGTCGCCCCGCCAAACTTTCCGGCCATTTCCCGCTTGAAACCCTGTAAACCTTTATCCTCATTTATCCAATTAGTTCCCTCCTCGAATTCTGTCTTAGCTAGTTTGACGGCATCCAAAAGTTTCCGGTGTTTTTTGAGGTTCAATTTATAATCGGCAAATTCTTTCTCGACCCGCTGTTTTCGAGCCTGGAGAAAAACCGAGCATTTCTGCTGGGTCTTTTCAGCCGTCTTGGAGTCCAGATAAAAAATAACCTCCGCCACGTCATCGATAAAGTCGATATTATGGCTGGTGAAGATTATCTTGATTTTATTTTTCAAGATATGTCCCTTTAGCCAATCGATATTTTTCTGATCGAGATTATTGGTCGGTTCGTCGAGCACATACAAATCCGCTTCAGCGGCAAATAATTTTTCCAATCGGAGCCTGGTGTGTTCACCGCCAGAGATGCCCTTGTCATTCTTTTCGATTTGAGAAAAATAGGCCACTTTCAATTTGTTAGGCACGACAACGGAGCACCAGTTCTCGTCCTCACCTTCGCCGACAATCTTTTTCAAGATAGTGCTCTTGCCGACACCATTTTCGCCCAAAATCGCCGTGCGAAAATTCGGGTCAATATCAAACAATACGCTGTCGGCAAATTCTCGATTTATGTTTACTTTGATCATGGCGTTTTATTGTTGGATGAAACCGCCGGCCTGAAGTTCCCAGAGATCCTTATATAGCCCACTGTCCTTGTTAGCCAATTCTTCATGGGTCCCTTCTTCGACAATCTTGCCATCTTTCATGGCGATTATTCTGTCCATCTTTTTTATCGTCGACAGCCTGTGGGCAATGACAATAGTGGTACAACCCCTCATCAGGTTATCGAGAGCGTCCTGAATCAATTTTTCAGAATGTGAATCCAAACTGGAAGTCGCTTCGTCTAAAATCAATATTGGCGCTTTTTTAAGTATCGCCCTGGCAATGGCAACCCTCTGTCTTTCACCGCCAGACAGCTTGATGCCGCGCTCTCCGACATAAGTATCATATTTCAAAGGCAAAGACTCAATAAATTCGTCGCAGTGAGCCAGGCGAGCGGCTTCTATAACCTCTGCATCAGTGGCATCCCTTCGTCCATAGCGAATATTATCCAAAAGAGTCCGATGAAAAAGGACGGGGTCCTGCGGCACCAGACTTATATTTTCCCGCAAGCTGTTCTGCGTGACTTTTTGAATATTTTGCCCATCTATTTCGATAGATCCTTTACTGATGTCATACATTCGCATGATCATCCGGATAAACGTCGTCTTACCGGCACCTGACGGGCCGATCAGTGCGACTTTCTCTCCCGGCTTGATGTTCAGATTAAGATTGCTGATTACCTCTTTCGTCTCACTAAAACCAAAAGAAACGTCTTTGAATTCTATACCGGCCTTTACCACCTGAAGCTTTTTGGCCTTCGGCATATCTTTTATGTCATAAGGCATTTCTAATATTTCCACCATCTCTTTGGCATCAGCAATGCCTTCATAGATCTTGCGGATAAATCTGTTAAGTCCCCACAATTGGTTGGCGAGTCCGATAATGTAAGTCTGGGCCAGCACAAAAGTACCGATGGTCGCCAAACCCTGATTCCAATACCTGATCGCATAGTAGAAAATGACAAATTCAATTATCGCAATAAGCAATGTCTGCACGCCATCAACCACGTCCCCCAGAATCCAAGAGAATCTCAATTTGTTCGCTTGGTCATTTGTCACTTCTTTGAACTTGACCGACTCATATTTCTGACCGGTGAACAAAGAGACCGCGCTGCTGTTGGTGATCGAATCAGCCAAATAGCCGGTTGTCTTGGAATCAGCCTCGGCAACGGCAATATCATATTTTAACTTCCAGCGCGAGAATAAGATATTAAAAGTGCTGAATGACAAGACCCAGATCATTAGTGCGATGGAGATGATTGGCGCCACGAACCAGGTCACAATAAGTGATCCTGTCACCGCCACAATCAATGGCAAGATACTGAAAGCAATGCTATCGGAGATGCTCTCAAACGATCGACTGAACCGGCTGACCCTTTGGACCAAGCTGCCGGAAAAATTATTCGTAAAGAATGAATAGGAATGATCGATAAGGTAATCAAAAGCGTTCTGTCTCAGATTTGCCATCGTCCTAGACTGCAAAGTGCTGATGCTATACATGCCGACACGGCTGATAAGCCAGACTATCAATTTAAGAACTAGGACAGTGACGATTATACTGATGAGTGTCGGTATAATGATCGACTTTTCTTGTGACGACCCAAGCTGATCAAAGAATTTTTTGTAAAAAATGGGGACAAGCACATTGATTACTTGCACGACAAACATGGACACGTAAGAGACCCAGAAGATGGTTTTCCTTGGCCTTATGCCTCTCCAGTAATGCTTAAATACTTGGCTTATTTTTATGTTTTGCCCTTTTTCCATATATTTTTATGATAGCACAAAATTAGTTCTAGTATATGTGATTGCCAAAGAATATGCCTCTACTTAGGAATAAACATTTCTTGCATTTCCTTTGCCTTGTCCAAAGCCCTTTCCATCATCCGATCGCTGTTGGCGCCCCAATAGTAGTATTTGGCATATTCGGCCGGATCGATTAGTTTTATTTCCGTCACGTCTCCGGCTGGATCAGAGACAAAATCGCCATATGGTTCGACCAAGCAAACCGAACGGGTTTGAATGATTTTCCGTCCGTTTTCCAAAATATTGATTTGGACGCCGATCAATTTTTGCTGGATAACTTTCATGTTGGATTCTTCTCTGACTTCGCGGACAACAGCCTGTTCAACACTCTCACCATCTTCCACGCCGCCACCCGGCGAACTCCAGGTCTTTTTGTCCTTTTCATAGACCAGGACCATTTTGCCACCGCAAAAACAGACCGCATGAACCGACTCGATCTTCATTCCGTCGAGCTCTTCATAATCATCGACGTCTCTATACAAAGCCTCGACTCTTGTCTTGTCGATTCGGCTGATATAATTAGTTTTTATTTCCATAGTGCCCCCAGTAAGAATTGAACTTACATCTAAAGCTTAGGACGCCCTTGTTCTATCCATTGAACTATGGGGGCAAAGATTACCGAATGTCTTTCTTAATCACATCGATCATATTCATGATTATTTTGAAATAATATCGACTCTTTTGAACTCTAACCCGACACATACCGTATTTTAATTTACCCTTCTTTTTTCCTTTTATTGTTTCGATGCTTGTTATCTTTTTCTGATCTATACCAGTAACTTTTGACCAAAATACTTTTGCCTCTTGATGATTGATATCCTCAAAAAGTCTCAAAGATATCTTCAGTCTTTCCATTATAATTCCCAACTCCTTCAGACATAAAATGAAAATTCTTATTAATTCCGGATCGCTATTAATTATATTCAACTCGCGTTTATTGCCCTCACCCCAATATAGAGAAGCTAAAACAAACATTTTTGATTGCCTATTTACCCCACCCATCAATCTCGTGGCATCTATCTGGGTTTGTTTCCATTCTTCTATAGATTTATTCTTACTCCCAACTCCCCTAAGATTGAAATCGACTTTTAAATCTTTAATATACCGATAAATGGTGGATCTGCCCTGTGGTACAATACGGTGGATACTATCAATGCTTAAACCGCTTTTCCTTAGTTTTATAATTTTTACAATATCCCCTTTATCTGTTTTTGGCTTCCCCATAGCAGATATTATACTGGAACTAGAATATATATCAAGGAATGAATCCAGGTTTCATTATTGATAACCTATGCGAGGGATGTCTCGAAAACGTTTCTCACTTGTCCGATAAAATCATCAACTCGGTTTATTCTATTCGCATCAATCTTGTCGATTTTTTCCTGCCAGAACTGCATCCCGCTCCAACCGAGCGAATCTACTAGGTTTATTTTTGTCCTCTTGACCAAGGCGGCCTCGCCTCCCATTTTTTCGATCGCATCCTTTGGCAACTCGTTTAGGACTTGAACCGAAGAATTGATTATTTTGCTGGCTTGCTGTCTTGCTTTCTTGTCCATTATTGTGTCTAAATTTTATAGGCCTAATAAACTGTCAATTTTCTCCTGGTCAAAGCCAACGGTAATCTCTCCCTCAATGTCAATCACAGGCACTCCCATCTGACCGCTAATTTGCATCATTTCCTTTCGCTTGTCCAAATCAGTCGATACGTTGTATTCCTCATATTTTAGGCCTTTTTCAGCGAAGTAATCCTTGGCTAGATGGCAAAAATGACAGGTCGGGGTGGAATAAATTTTAATGTTTTTTGTGCTCATATTTTTTAATTCTTAATTGATAACTCTAGAATTCTAGCATAAAAAAGTTTCCAGATAAAGACAATCTTTATGTGCGGGTAGCGGTAATCGAAACCGCGCCTCAACCTTGGGAAGGTCGCATTCTGCCACTAAACCATACCCGCATTTAAATTATTTACTATTTCGCAAACCAACCGATGAATTTCTGCCACCAATTTTGCTCAGAATTTCCTGCCGTCTGATCGGCCTCCGAAGAAGAGCTGTTTATAACCATAATGATTTCCTCGCCCGGCTTTACGACATTAAATTTTTCCCGAATTTCTGCCTCTACTCCCTGATTGGTACTGAGTCGATCTAATTCTGATGTTAGCATTTTTTCTCGGCTTTTTAAACTCTCCACACTCGTCGCCACCCTGTCATAATTTTGCCGGCTGATTTGTTGCTTTTGATAGATGTCGTAAACTTCCTTAAGCAAGAAAACAATCGCTATAAAAAGAACGATCAAAGCCGGCTTGGAATACATCATTTTGCGGATTTTCCTTTTTTCTTGAAATTCAAGCATATTTAGTATATAGTGCTCATATAGTATATCGTAGATTTAAGACAGAACAAAGAAAATGCTTTTCGATAAAAAACACAAAAAGAAAATCGGCTTGATCTGGGCCATACTCTGCCTACTGATTATTTTCAGCATGGTGGCGATGTATATACCTATTCTTTTCTCGTAATTTAGGAGGATTTTAGGTTGTATACTGTAGATAGTACGAAAGCGGTGGTTGGCTACGCCAACCACCGCTTCCCTTTTTTTCTATATACAATCTACAGCATACTATCTACTTCATTAATCAGACCGGATCATCTTCAAGAATACATCCTGGGGAATATTGACAGTACCGCGATCCTGCATGCGTTTTTTACCTTCTTTCTGGCGTTCGCGCAATTTCATTTTTCTAGTGATATCGCCACCGTACATATGGGCCGTCACGTTCTTTTTCATCCCTGATAGGGTGTGTGAGGAAATAATCCTACCGAGCGCTTTGCCTTGGATCTTAAAGGTAAACATTTGTCGCGGTAAAATCCTGGCCAGTTTCTCTACTGCTTCCTCCGCCTCAAGCTCCACGCGTCGTCGCGACACCACCCTGGCAAAAGCCACCACCGGTTCGTCGGCCACCAACACATCCAGACGCACCACATCCGCCACTTTCATCTCTCCCATTTCGTAAGAAATCGACGCATAACCGGAGGTCAGGCTCTTCAGTTCATTAAAGAAATTCCGCATCAATTCGCGCAGTGGCATTGTCAGGTTGACCGTCGTCCGGTTATCGCCAAACATTTCCGAGTCGCCGACGATCGCCTCATGTTCATAGAGGCTTTTCATCAGTTCGCCCAGATACTCGCCCGGCGTAATTATCTTCACGTTCACCCACGGTTCATATACTTCTTTCACGGTATTATCATCCGGAAAAAGCGACGGCGAATAGATCATCTCCTCCTTTCCGTTCGTATAGACTATTTTATAAGTAATGCTTGGGTTGGTAATCACCAAATCCAAATTGAATTCCCGCTTCAGACGCTCCATGATTATTTCCAAATGCAACATTCCGAGAAAACCACAGCGAAAACCGCGACCCAGAGTACCCGAAGCCTCTTCCTCATAAGTGAAAGACGAGTCGGACAGTCTTAATCGTCCGAGCGACTGCTTAAGCATATCAAAATCATCCTGGCTTTCCGGATAAACCGAGGCCCACACCACTGGATTGGGACTCATATAGCCATGCAAAGGCGGTTTCTGATCGCGAACAAAAGAAACGGTGTCTCCAACCGAAGCGATGCCCGGCTGTTTGATACCAGTCACGATATAGCCGATCTCACCAGAGGACAATTTTTCCATCGGCACTTCGCCCGGAGCGAATATTCCCACTTCCAAGGCATTAAATTTTTCATCGGCAATTTTAAAAAGCAGGGGTGTATTCTTGCTCACTTCGCCATTCATCACTCGCACATAGACAATAACCCCGCGGTGGTTGGAATACTGAAAATCAAAAACCAGCGATCGGAAGACATCATCACCTTCAAATTCGTTGTGTGGTGGCGGAACTCTCTTGATAATCTGTGCCAAAAGTTCCCGGACATTTTCGCCGGTTTTTCCAGAAACAAGTAATATTTCATCTTCATGGACATCAAGGAGTGAGACGATTTCCGCTTTGACGTGATCAATACGAGCAAGTGGCGAATCGATCTTGCTGATCACTGGAATAATCTTGAGGCCAGACTCCTTAGCCATATTCAAGGTCGTCAAAGTCTGGGCCTGCACACCTTGCGTCGCATCAACCAAAAGGATCGAGCCTTCGACAGCCTTCAGGGCTCGGGACACTTCATAAGAAAAATCGATATGCCCCGGCGTATCAATCAGGTTTAAAATGTAATCCTGACCCTCAAACTGATACTTCATTCGAACGGGCTGCATTTTGATCGTGATACCTCGCTCACGCTCAAGCTCCATGCTGTCGAGCACTTGTTCCATCATCTTTCTCTTTTCGATCGTATTGGTCACTTCCAACATCCGGTCAGCCAAAGTGGATTTCCCGTGATCAATGTGCGCTATGATGCTGAAATTTCGAATATGCTTTAAATCCATATATTTATTAACCCTTAACCAACAGAGTGTAGCAAAAAAAAGACCGCTTGGGAATGAATCCTAAGCGGCAGAAATGATCATGGGCAAAAAATTATTGTTTCACTTTTGCCCTTTATATTCCAAGAAGTCTTTCAATTCACCGATCGTCCGGATGGTATTCGGAAAAACAAAGCGAGCCTTGCACAGACCGCAGACCAACACCTTGTGCGTATCGGATTCACAAAAAGTCAGAATGCGACCAAAACACCCCTTGTGGGTAAAATCCATCCGATCTAATCTCACCAGATGACAGTGCTCTTGCTTCACCTCACCCTCCGACGGCTGAGGAACAGCTACGATCTTGGCTCCAAACTCGCTAACAACAAATTCTACAAAAACCGCCATGCTCGCCTCCTTCTTGTTTAAATTCTGGAATTAAAATACCAGATAGTAAATTCGATGTCAAATTTCCGTCACGTCGGCCGGCAACGGTTTGACTTTCCAAATCTTTCGGTGAAGGGTCTGCCAGATTTCATCTATCTCTTTATTTCCCAAAAGCTTGAGCACGATGACTCCAATCACGATCCCGAATATTCCGGCACCCAGACCTTGCAAGAAAATTCCATACACTTTATTCAAGTTCAAAAAATTATCAAAAATATTCAGTCCGACATAAGCCGAAAAGCCCATGACGACCGAAGCCGAAAAACTTTGGAAAAAAGTCCTCGAGAGACAGCGGGTAAATCCCGGGAATTGCCGGTTAAACATGTACCACAAGACAAAACAATTCAGGAGAGTGGCCAAAGTATAGCCGAGAGGCAGCATCAAGACCGACGTTCCGGCAATATCGCTGACTTTGAAAAGCGACTCGATAAAATATTGGAAAGGCGGGCAAAGGCTGAATATTTTTACAAAAAGATAGGAAAAAAAGATTATCAACACGCCAGAAATACTACTGATGATAAGAGGTTTCTTGGTATTCCCCATTGCGTAATAGCCTCGGACAAAAAGCAGGATTAGGCTTTGAGCCACGACCGAAATGGCAAAAATCGCCAAGGCGGCGGCCGTCAGCCTGGTATTGGACCAGCTGAATTCACCCGAACCGAGAATGGTACGGACGATCTGTGCCCGAAGGACAACAAACAAGGCGGTAATCGGCAAAGACCAAAAAATGATATGACGCGCCGATTCCAAAATCTCGCTCATGAATTTCTTGCTTTCGCCGGCGGTAAATAATTTTGCCAGAGTGGGAAAAGCAGCGATCGAATAGCTGACCCCAATGATCGACAGCGGCACCGACTGCAAATTAAATGAAAAATTAAAAACGGAAATCGAGCCGTCTTTCATAAATGACGCCATGCCAATGAGAAAAATTATGGCCAACTGCGAGACGCCCAGAGTGAAAGTGCGCGGAACGGATAAAAGCATCACTCTTTTAATCCCAGGAAAATCGATATGCCAAACCACCGACGGAAAAAGTCCCTGACGAAAAACAAAAGGTATTTGAATTAAAAAATGCATCAAGGCGCCCAAAATGACGCCCAAGACCAGTCCGTTTAAACCATAATAAGGATAGATGAAAAAAGCTCCGATGATGATGCCGAAGTTGTAAGCCAGCGGACTCAGGGAATAAATCATGAACCTCTTATAGACCTGGGTGATGCTGCCGAAAAAGTTGGATAGGCCGAGCAGGATCGGCGACAATAAAAGCATTCTGGTCAAATGGATCAGTTGAGGGAAATCTTTGTCCGAAAAACCGCTAAAGACGTGGGGGGAAAGATATGGAATCAAGAAATAAACGATCGCACTGACCGCAATGATTATCAGAAAGAAAAAAGAAAAGACATTATCAATAAATCTCTTGCCCTCTTCTTTTCCGACAGCCATCTTTTCGATCAAGAACGGCACCAAGACGGAAATGGACACGACGGAGGCAACGGTGACAAAAATAAAATCCGGAATTCGAAAAGCGGCATAATACAAATCCAGTGAGTGGCTCGCCCCAAAGATCGAAGCCAAAAGACGGTCTCGCACCAAAGCGAGCAACTGCGACAGCAAGGCAAAAAAGCCTAGCAAATAGGCTGCTTCATGCAAACCACCAATTTCCTTTTGGAAAAAATTTAAAAACTTCTTGACCATTCTGACTTAGATTAATTCAAATAGTATACAGCAAAATCGCTCCTTTGGGGAGCGATTTTACATTACCTTCGTACCTATAAGCCGAATTCTGTCTTGATGCTTGCGCATCATGTACGATCATTTATCTGTCTCACCGATTACTCGGCGGATCAAGCGGCACAAATCCGCAATAAAGCGGAAGTACGGCCTTGCACTTGGGTAAGGATTTAGCCGTTGCACCCCCTAAGTTACCCTAGAGATTTATCCAACTTGCGCTGGATACTATTTTCTTTTCAAAAAATAGCGTCACTGTTCGCACCTCGTGGCTTGCACCAGACGGGCATTACCCGCTACCTTGCTACCAAAATCTTGCGACTTCGGTAAATGTTCGGACTTTCCTCCAGGTTTTAAAGCCCGGCAATCGTCCAATACGGAGGCAATATATTTATAACACGGATTTTACACAAAAGCAAATTTCGCTCCTCTCCCCCTCTGTCATCCCTGCGAAAGCAGGGATCCAGTCCCCCTACAATCTACCATCTACTATATACAATCTACTACTTCCCCCTCACC
>Ga0194054_10000162_pt1 | contig 34298 bp, 32 predicted proteins | sample SepL2210m_MetaG_FD_163628 | JGI IMG/M metagenome (GOLD analysis project Ga0194054, IMG submission 163628) | Anoxic zone freshwater microbial communities from boreal shield lake in IISD Experimental Lakes Area, Ontario, Canada - Sep2016-L227-10m | ecosystem: Environmental > Aquatic > Freshwater... | reverse complement strand
GGTGGTAGGAATAGCTGATCTCGACCGTTGTGTGCGCGCCATTGGCATGATCCAGATGGAGCCACATGTGATCGGGTGCTTCGTAGTTTTCGACCCACGCGCCTTGCCCGGAATAGCCGATCACTTTTGATCCCAGCCAGAAGGTCGCGAGGTCAATCTGGTGAGTCCCGCAATCCACCATCGGTCCGCCTTCCAGCATCCGGTCCTCCCGTCGCTTTTGAATGCTGATGGTGCCGTCCGCACTCCTCTGGAACTTCCCGTGCAGGTTCCAGTTGTAAATCAACCTCAGCGAGCGCGCCTCGCCGATCGCTCCCCCCCTGACCAGCTCGCGGATCTTGAGTGCCGATGGACTGAATCGATAGCAAAAGGCGGCATGCAGGCTTGCCCCCACCTGCTTCATGGCATCGATCATCATGCCGCCCTCGGCGGCATTCATGGCGAGCGGTTTTTCGCAAAGCGCGGGCAGGCGGTGCCGCGCGCAGGCGAGCACGTTGTTCAAATGTGAAGGTGCCGGCGAAGTGATGGTTAAGGCCTCGATTCCAGACTCGAAAAATGCGGTTTCATCGCTGAACGCCGAGGGAATTTTCCATCGGTCCTGTGTCGTTCGTGCGGCCGTTTCCTGCGGATCATACACTGCGAATAATTCCAAGCCCGGTGTTTCAAGAATGGCGGGAATATGTCCGTATCCCGCCACCATGCCGCACCCCATCACTCCGATTTTCAAACTCATATGGAAAAATCCCGGTTGGCCCTGTCATTCGCCGTCGCTTCGAAACGGCGTGGCGGGAAGCCCCGCTTGGAAAAAAGATTCACATCCGGCACGTTGCTCCACCCATATCGAATCGGCGCGGGTTTTGTCACGCCATCTTCGCAAACGGACACCATTGTTTGGGGGAGAGCGGGTGACGAGACTCGAACTCGCGATTCCAATAATTCACTCTGAAAACCCTGTTTTCTATGGTGAATGATTCCAATGATTCCCTTGCAATTCCTTCTAAACTCCGTAAATTTTGGCCGTAAATATGGCAAGCGTCCGAAAATCATCCCTCTCCCCGTTCTGGCTGGCAGATCTCCGTATCTGGAAAGCCGTCCCCGGCCATCCGCGCGGAGGGTATGACTGCAAAACCACCAAGTCAACCAAGCTCCCGGCCACAGAGAGCAAGGAACACGCCCAGCGGCTTGCCGATGAGATGGAGAGGGTAGGGGAGCGCCCAAAGGGGAAGCCTGACCGCGCGACATTCGAGCGCCTCGTGGATTCCCTGATGCGTGCCGCCGGGGTGGATGTCCCGAAGAAGGAAACGACATGGCGGGCTTTCTCAGATACTTTCCTCGATGAGTCGGACGCCGGGACATCCACGCTCACAAAGTATCGGGGCGAGGTGGATCAGTTCACGGACTTTCTAGGCGCTCGATCTTCTCACGACCTCCGGGACATCACCCACGGGGACATCTCGGCATTCTATCGCGGGATCGTTGACAGCGGGCGCTCCGCGAATACGGCACGCAACACAACCAAGACCGTCCGGGCCGTCCTGCAACGGGCTTCCCTCCTCGGCTTCATAGATTCCAACCCTGCGGCCCTCGTCCGGCTGAAATCTGCCGGGGAATCGTCCACCCGCGAACCGTTCACCCGCGCGGAAGTCGGGAAGATTCTCAAGGTCGCGAAAGGGGAAGAGCGGACGGCAATTCTTTTCGGGCTGACTTTCGGGCTCCGGGCCGGGGATGCGTGCCGTCGTGCGTTCGGAGAGATTACGACTTTGGACGGCATCCGGGTCATTTCGTTCGTGCCGGAAAAGAAGTCGCGAGGGGGGAAAAAGATCACGCTCCCGCTCGTGGGGGAATTGAAGAAGTTGAAAGGTAAGGGGCTCATCACGCCCGCCTTGGCGCACAATCAGCACCCAGGGCGCTTTTTCAACGGGATAATGGCAAAGGCGGGGATTGACAGGAAAACCGCGACAGGGACCGGCAAGGGGCGAGCGACCAGCGCCAAGTCGTTCCACAGCCTACGGCATACGATCTCCTCTTGGCTCATGGACACGGGAGCCGATCAGCGGATGCGCCAGCTCGTTTGCGATCACGACGACCCCAAGCAAAACGCCCGGTATACTCATGGGAGCATCCGGGCGATGTCTGCCGCGATTGTAAAGGCTATCGCGTAATTGAGAAAACTGGCTCTGTTGTTTCCCGGACCTTCCCGGCAATCCACTTCCCGCGCGATTGCTCGCCCCGGATCACGTCCAGCTTGTTCCAGTCGTCCGGGGGCATGCTCACGCTTCGCGTAGAGACGGTCCGGCCTTTCGGGCTCGCGTTCTTTCCGCCTTTCTTCCGGCCTGCGTTCGGGCGGGCTCCTCCTCGTTTTGATTTGCGTTTCATTTCTTCCTCCCGATTGCAACACGCTTCCCGTCAGATTTCCAGTCAACTTTTGAATCTGCAAGCCAAGACAGCAAGCGCAAGTGTTCCGGTTTTGACCGTGTTTCAAACCACGGTCCAAACTCCACGGAGTCAAGCGCGGCTTGCATCCGGTCCGATGTCGGGAGGGTGTCGAATAGTTCTTTCATGCGATCCTTTCGAGGCAATCAATCGGCGCTCCGAGCGTTGCCAATACAGGCCAGCTTGCAGACGGGGCTGTCGGAATGTCCAATTCGACAACGTAGATCGTGCGCTGAAAAACGTCCTGCTTGCGTTCGATCACTGTTCCGGTGCATCCATGAAAAGCGGGAGCAACGCCGGAATTGAACCGGACCGTCGAGCCGAGAGGGTAGGGATTCACGGTTGCACCCCCTCGGCTTTCGAGATTGCGTTGTGCGCGGCCACGATCTCCGGGCCGGGATTGCTGACGTTGACCCTCCGCGCCCATTCCATCATTCCTTTCAACGCGGAAAGCAACTCAGGAGCCGATGCGATCAGCCGGGCGTTTCCCGGCGTTAAGCAGTCAATTCCGGTATGTTTGCCAACAACCACCTGCTGCCCTCCTCTGACGGAATAATTATGAACTATTTCGAGAGTTTCGCGGTTTTTGCCCATTCCCATTCTGTTCGGGACATGCTGCACAAGCCACGGCCCCGGAGTGTGTTTTTCCGCGCTGATTAAAATGAGCGCGGCGGTGGTGTTCCCCGCGCCCGTTTGTGTGTTTTTGGTTTTCATAGTTTTTGTTTGGATGTCTGCCATCCGTTCCGGCCACTCCCCGGAGGGAATGACCGGCGGCGGGTGTCAGTCAAGAGAGGCTGTTTTTGATCTTCGCCATCTCCTCGGCCAATACCCACAAGCCGCGATTCAAGCGGACGTTCTGGTCAATCCCTTTCACCTCGCGCGTCCGGCGAATCTGCTTTCTCATCCCGTTTTCATCCCGGAGCACGTAGCCGATCCCGCCCCCAATGACATTCTCCTGGACCGTGTTCAACGTGTTCCAGACAGTCGGCTCTGCATCCTCCCGGCGTTTGACCGTAAGCAGCTTCTCGGCCTTGAACGGAACTTCCTCGCTCTCGTCGTATTTCAAGGCCATCGCCGCCCGGCTGAACGCCACCCGCTCGCCCTCGGTCAATGTCAAGCCGCTCCATTCCCGGACCTGCTCAGAGACTTCCGGCAACCTGCCCAGGATCTCAATGCAGCCATCAATCACGGATTGCGTCACGTCCCCGGTGTGCCGCACGCGCACCTCGTCAAACCCGCCACCAGCGCCAACCACCATTCCATTCGAGCACACGAGCCGGAACATTCCGGCCATGAGTTGATATGAGCTTGTGCCGTCGTGAGAGTTCACGAGCACGATTTCACGGAACGTCCCGCCGACATCTACGGATGATTGGGATTCGTGGCGAAGTCTAAGCATGTGCTTTGTAAATCCCGCCTTCTCTGCGTCCCGGCTCCCGCCCTGCGTCACCATGAACGGCTGGAATCCCTCCCGGCGCAAACTCCCCAAAACCTCAGAGGTCGGGATATAGGAATACCGTGACGACCGCGAGCCGTGCGCGTGATCCGCAAAGATTGAAGGCGCGACGTTTTGAATTTGCTCGTCCGTCAATGGCGACTTGCTGCGGAGGATTCTGGAACCGCTGCCGAACTTCTGAACGCGGCTCGATTGACGGTTGAAGAAAAAGGGAGTGTTCGCTCCCAGCGAGGCGGACAGACCGCCGTTTATTTCTGTCATGCTGTTTTGCATGTCGGCAATCTCTCACCCATTTGAAAAACAGTCAACAATTATTTTTCATAGAGAGAGAACGATTCTGCATAGCTCTAAGGAGACATCAACCACTTACACAAGCAAAATATTTTTCATTTTGTCTGATTATAGCATGCACTACAATTCAAGAATGGCATCATTTCTATAAATAAAGAATCAAGATTCTCTAATAGTATTTCAATGTCATTTCAGGGAATCACAGCATACATTTTCATGTCATTTTTATGGAATCAAACTCCCTCATTCCCTCTCAATTTCCGGGCACTTTTCCGGACCGGAAATCTCCCCGGAAGATTGCCCGGAAGAGGGGGAGATTTCCGGATTTCCGGGGCACATACCTTTAGGTGTGCCCGGAAATCGGAAAATCCCTCCTCGGAACTTCCGGCCCAAGTTCACGCCAGATTTTTACTCTGAGTTTTAGCCCGAAAATCTACCCTTTTTCGCTACAAGCCAAAATTTGACCTATCACACCCCCTCCCGCTGTATTGCCATTCCCGGACCTTTCAAAGCCCGTGCGCGAAACGGCAGACCACCAAAAACCGCATGCCAGTTTTCAGTTCAACTCAGCCTTTCCGCTCGCCTTGTCTTGACTGTTCCCCTCCACCATGTTTCTATCCATCTCATGCCTGCCGCAAGTTTGACCAAAGATCAATGGGCCGAAGTTCGCAAATCTTACGCCGCAACCGGCAACCTCAAACGAGCCGCTGAACTCCACAACGCTCCCTACCTCGCAACTCGATCCCGAGCCAGTCGCGAAAAATGGCCGTCCCCTCACCGCATCAACGCGGAAATAGAATCAGCCAAAAAACAAGCCGTTCAACTCACCGCTCGCGCTGCCGCCAATCACGCAAAACCGATTGCAACAACGGTTGCCACACTTGCCACAGTTGACTCTGCAACGGCTCTCGAAACGCACATGCGAGAAATGCGCGAAGAATTTCAGACGCACGCCGCGACCGCAATCCGCAATGCGACGAAACACGCGGCCACGCTCGCGCCGGATCAGGCTCTTGAAAAGTCGCGCAAGCTGGCGGACATCGTGCAATCAGGCGTGAAACTCCACGGCCTCGGCACGCCCGAGACGCAAGTCGCGGTTCAGGTGCTCAATACCTGGTGAACCTGCATATAACAGGGTTTGAGGCTATAACTTCCAAAAAACTTTGCGTTTAAAAGCCCGCTATGACCTTTTTATTTCATGGGTGGCACTCTGCTATTGCCTGATTGCCGGGTGGATTGCTGGACGATCTAGCGTTTCATTCCTCGCCTGATTGTCACGCCGTTACACCGGCCATTGTCTCATGGATAATACATGGGACAATAGAGCGTGGCACTCGGCCAGTGTCACGTATCGCCGGGGGTGTGACATGATGCCAGGTTAATGTCCTGACTGAATCCATAACTGCAATATAATGCCGTAAGTGTATAGTCGCATCGCAAGTCGTTGAGTGTAAGTGGTTGAGTTATTGAGAATGCTAAATCTGGCAATGTGCGCCATTTGTTGCATAGCCAAGTGGTTCATTATCAACACAAGTTCCTCTAGGCCTTGTTGAGACTGGCAACGCATCCCCGGACCGCCGAGCGGATCACATCTGCCTGGTTCTCGTGAAGGCTGGCAGCTCGTGGCCTGCACCGGGTAGGGGGAGGGGGTAAGGAATCTCTTTTTCTTCTGGCCGGTCGGGCGTGCCGGGTGGAGCCCACATCGGCCCGGTGCGTCCATATTGAATCCCCCACGAAAATTTTCTGTATCAGAACTTTTTAGTGTGTAGAAATAATTAAAAAATAATCTTGACATGCGGACGGATTCACACCAAAAAAAGAATAGACGCAGCCGGGACGGCGCAGTCTATTCTTTGTTTTATGGTTCTCCGCAACACGTTGATGATGAGCGACTTAGAATTTCCGGTTAGAGATTTCCGGTCCGGAAGAATGCCCGGAAGATTTAAGAATCGTAGCAACTAAGATGGTTGCTATTAGAGAGATACAAATGTTCCGGAAATCTTCCGGGCGGTGAAAAAACAGAATCTTCCGGGGGGAGATTTCCGGTCAATTTCCGGGCTTTGCTGGTGGCGTGGAAATCTTCTTGAAGATGGCGTCGTAGTTTGATCTGAACTTTTTCCAGTCGGTTGGGCGGTGCTTTGAGCCCTTGCCTTGGGACGGTTTGGAGCGTGTGGACTGTTTCATTTCTTTCGAGATTCGATGATTTCTTTTGCGCGGTCCTTGGCCTGCTGGATTTGGGTTTCGGCAGAGTTGGGGAGCTTGGATGGATCGTTGACTCTCCACATCCAACCCTCCGCGTCTGGATCAGTCCAGATGCGATGATTTGCCCAGTCGTTCCAAGCTGGTTGAGGGGTCGCGGAAGGGTTCATAGAATCAAAATACTTCTTGGTAGGTTCGCTTTGGGCTATCGAGATCGAAGTGGCGGACGAGTTGTTCCCACGAGTCGTGTTTGAGTTTGACGGCAGAGTCAGAGAAAGTTGGGGCTATGTGGCGTCGTCGTAGGAGATCGACGGCCATTGCTGAGCAGTCCATCAAATCGGGGCTCCTGTTTCCCCTGGCTTTGAAATCGGCTTTCGTTTCCACACTGAACCGCTTTCCCTGACCGCTTCCCTTCAGTTCAAACGTGCGGGTTGCGAACTCGATGCAGGTATCGTCGTCGAGCCCGCGCACCATGTCGGCTTTGACGAACTCGGAGAAGGAGAAAAGAAGCTCGCTGATCTTGCGGTCGTATTCTTGGTTGGAGGGTTTCTTGTTCGTGTCGGAGACGGGGAGGGAGGAAGCCGAGCCGCCGAACTCGCAGAGGAGGATGTTTGGGGAGTATTCGCGTTGGAGGACTGAGGCGACGCCGCGCCCGGTGCCGGTGGAGTCGAGGATGGTGTTGGCCGGGGCGATTTCGTTTGTGTCGTTCATCCTCCTGATTGCGGCGGCGATCTGGTATTCGGCTGGGTTGGAAGCGTCGTTCTGGTGGATGGGGATGATTGTGGGGGGATGGAAGAAGACTTTGATCTTGCCGGATGTATCGAATCCGTAATCGAACCTTCTCCACACGCAGCGGTCGCCGCCGAAAGCCGGGTCGGTGGCCGAGCATCTCGCGAAGGAGTCGCGCCATGTCACCTTGTCGCGGGCGTGGAACTTGATGAAGAGGGATTCGGGGATGATGGAGTTGTCGGTGCCGTCGGGAGCCCAGAGCCCGCGCACCATCGTCCAGACGTATTTGCTGTCAGCGCCGTAGAGGCGGGTGATGTTGTCGATGTCGGATTGGCGGATGAGGCCATGCCAGGAGTTGTCGCCGTCTTGGATGCGGGGGGACTTGTAGCCGTCGAAGCGGAGAACCTTTGCGCCGGATTTGGATTTCCATTCCTCGCATTCGTTGTCGAGGAAATCCCATCCCTGCTCGGGTTCGCAGAGTTTTCCGTGCGGGTCGAATCGGCTGGTGGGGTTGCCGAGCCCGATGAACTGGAACTCTTCGGTGCCGGTCTGGAGGTTGATGCGGCAGACATCCACTACGGATTGCTGGATGCTGTCCAGTTCGTCGCAGATGATGAGGAGTCGCTTGGGGTGGAATCCTTTCAAGATCGAGATGCCTTCCTCCTCTTGGCCCTTCCCCACCGCGACAACGCAGATGGCGTGGACGGTATCCTTCGCGTCACATCGGATGCTTGGCCTGGGGGAATTGATCGTCGAAGATCCGAACACGTTTGAGCCGCAGGCTTTGATGAGAGCCGAGTGGAGGCGGATGACTTCGCGCCAAATACGGCGCTTTGCTGCGTCAATCGTTGTGGAGAGGATGATGACGCCGGACTTGCCTGGGGCCGATAGGTAGAAGAGGTTTGCGTATAGGGCCGCTGCCGTCGATTTGCCCGAAGAACCACAGCCTGATATTCCAATCCAAAGCTCATTGCAGAATGTTTCCACGGCGCTTTCAGACCAGTGGTGCCAGTCAAAATCTTTATCGAGCAGCCGCTCCGCGATTGTCTTGGCGTGCTGGAACCTTCCCTCTCCGGTGTAGGGTTGCGGCTTCTTGTCCGGCCATCCGTCAGGTCGCCACATCGGATCGTCGCGGAGTGTATTCCCGAACCGGAAGAGGAAGAGGTGGCAGATGAGGGGGTGCCAATTTTTCGGGAAGGAGACGCCGAAATACTCTTGCATTGCCGGGAGGGTAGGGATAAACGGGGAGTCAGTCAAGACGACTGTATAGACGATGCTAGCTGCCCTCCTATTCCACAAAGGCAACCAAGACCAAGCGGTTTCACTGTGCGAGCGGATCAAGAAGATGGGGGGCGTGGAGAAACACAGGATCTTGCTCGCTACCGACAGCGGGGACTTTGGGGAGATGGATTCCATACTTTCCGGTGTGTTCGCGGAGGTTCTGCATTACACGGCGCACGAGGCACCGGAGGGATGGCCAGCGAGGGAGAACGCGCTGCACGCGAACGTCGTGCGTGAGATCCACTATATTTTCAAATGCACGTGGCTTCGCATGGAGCCTGATTCTGTGCCGCTGAAGTCGAGTTGGCTTGACGAGATCGAAGCGGCCTACATCGCCTGCGGGAAGCCGATTCTGTGCGGGACAACTACCGGTGTTGCCACGAGGTTCTGCGGTGTGTCCGTGTTCCCGGCTGACGTGATGGAATGCTCCTTGCAGATGATGATTCCGCGTGCGGTGTGGTATGCGGACGGATACGGGCAACTGATGAAGCACTCGGAGGAAACGGATCTGATGTCGGAGACGCCGACAGAGCGAACAGTCATCCACGTCCGGGCGCAGGATGCTGGCTACGGGGACGCTGAGAGAACATGCATCGTCCAGCTTGGAAGGCTCGGGGACGTTCTGAACATCCTTCCGCTTGTGAAGCATATCGCGGACACGGAGGGAAAGCCCGTGCTCATGGTTCACAAAGACTATGCGGGGATCGACGTGGACTACTGCGACCTTGACGTTTGGAGCCGTGGGGCTTGGAGCGATCTTTCTTTGGCCGTGAGAGACGCGCGTGACAAATACAAGCGGGTCATCGTCTCGCAGATTCACGGCGACAGGTGGCAGACCGAGCGCAAGTGCCCGTCGTTCTGCATCGAGTCGTGGCGGATGGCCGGGTATGCGGAAGAGTTCGGGACGCTTCCGCTTGTGCTTGGGAAAACGGGCGTTGAAAGATTCCCGTTGCTTGCCGGGGACGTGAAGTTGTCGCATCAAACAATTCTCTTCAACTGCAACGGGACGAGTTCGCCGTTCGCAAGCGGACATGAATTGAGACAGATTGCCGATGCTACCGGTAAGCATGTCATTGATTTGTCGGAGATTAGAGCGGACAGATTTCAGGACATTCTTGGCCTATACGACCGCGCCGCCTTGCTCATCACGACCGACACGGCAACCTTGCACCTCGCGCAAGCCTCAACGATCCCGGTAATCGCGCTCGTGGCAGACAAGCCTACCTCGTGGCACCAGTCCGCGCAGAAGGGGAACGAGATCATGCGGGTGAAGTATTCGGACTTCCACAAGAAGCGGGACGAGATCAAGGCGGCGATTGAATCGGTATTCAATCCGCGCAAGGTCCACCACGTCTATCAGGAGTTCTCTTGCGACGGGGAGACGCGGAGAAGGAACGACTTCGCGCAAGCGACATGGAACTATCCCGACTTCGTAACCGGCCACGCGGTCACAAGGCTCGGGCGCGACAGTTCGCGGATCGGGGATGATCGCGGGCTTTCGTTCATAAAAGACATCATCGACAGCGTGAAGGCCGAACCGGATGACGTGATTGTATTCACCAACACCGATACTTGCCTGCGGAAAGGATTCTGGTGGGAATCCCGCCGCCTATCGAAGCCGCTGCACGGGCACCGCTACGACTTCGCGAACCTTTCCCGTCCGCTTGATGCCACGGAGATCACGACCGGGAAGTGGTATCCTGGAAGCGATATATTTGCTTTCGCGAAAGGCTGGTGGGATTCGAGGAAGGCGGACTTCCCGGATATGCTTATAGGCGCGGAGGGCTGGGACAAGATCATGCGATCCCTCATCAACATCTACGGGGGTGATGAGGCTTTCGCGGCCTGCTACCACGAGCGGCATGATGCGGCATGGTCGCGCAGAGATATGAGAAGGAACGACGCGGCGAACCGGCATAACCGGGTATTGGCGAAGCGGTGGTTGCAGGCGCACGCTTTGCCTTTGGATGAACTGGAATACTTTGACGACGAGGCACCGGAGATTGTTGTTGTGAAGAAGGAGCCGAAAGAGGAAGAGAAGCCGGTCAAGCGGCATTCAAAGGGACGCAGGATGAAGCGAAGAAAAAAGATTTGACGTGTCTTGACTGACACCGTAAAAGGAAAGCTCAACAACAAACCCGCCGCAGCGGTTATCTGCGATTTACATAAATGAAAAAGATCGAAGTAAAGATAAGGGGCATTCGCCCAATCATCATGCACAATGGCCGGACAGCCGATCCGATTGACCCTTGGGCAAAGAAGCTGAAACAAGTCAGCGGGAAGCGTTCCAAGACTGACGACGACTACGCTCTCATGGCCGACATCGAATTCGAGGCCGGACTGTATTGGAGCGACGACTTGGGGGTTTACCTGCCGGTTGACAACCTTCAACGCATGTTCCTCGACGCCTGCAAAAAGATCAAGATGGGGCGGCAGTCAGTCGGGATAATGGTTGACGCTGAATACGGAGTTCCGCTGGAATTCAAGAATTCCAAGAACCTCGCCGCGCTCAAGAAAGACCCGGCGATGATGTTTCGGAAATGCGTCGGAGTGAACGGGTCGAAAGTCCCGCGCACTCGCCCGCTTATCCCGACAGGCTGGAAGGCGTCATTCGTTGTCGAACTGGATACCGACCTACTCAACGTGGAGGAACTGGAACAGATTCTCGACATCGCCGGGACGCGCATCGGGCTTGGGGATTGGAGGCCGTCAGCGCCGAAGGTTCCCGGAGGTTTCGGGCGGTTCATCGTTGAAAGTTTCAACGGCAAGGTTCGTGAATAAATTCTTGGATGCGCTTGGACCGGCACGGCTGGAGCACGGCTTGTCACGCAAAGGCCACTCACACAGCGGGGGAGAAATCCCCCGTTGCAGAGTGGCATCGACTGGCGACGCAAGTCGCGGCTTGGCACGGCAAGCAACGGCAATGCAAACACACAGCGCGTTGGAGACAGCGCGTTGCAGCTTGCGGCTGGGCGGGGCGAGCCTTGGTCGGGTGCGGCGACGCGGTGCGTGGACAGGCAATGCAAACACACTGCATCTTACGGGGTGCAGAAGTTTGCGGCCCTGCGAGGCAGTGCATGGCTGGCACAGGCGAGGCATGGACGGGAACGGCGCGACTTGGCGCGGCAGAGCAAAATCAACTCTCCTTCGGGAGAGTCAGTTTCAGATAAACAACAAACCAGAAAGTAAACGATGAAAGATGAATTGAAAACATGGCCACCGTCGAAGTTTGCATTTGAGCAGATGCAGGCGGCGGGCGAAGTGAAATACGGGCTGGCAATTCCTTGGGAGCGGATCGAGGAACTGTTCGGCATCAATGACCGTGAAAGCTGGCCGTTTCGCGGCGAGTGGTTCGCGTTGCGCGGGATGTTTGAAGAGGCTGGCCTTTTCGTGACAGAGGCGAAAATGAACGACATCGGATTCCGATTCCTCGACCGCGTTGAAATGGCTGATGCCGTTCGCAACCGGGAGAACAAGAAGTCCGACGACAGCCTACGCAAGAGCCTCGCGTTGAGCAAGGTGCCGCGCGACGGGCTTGCCGAGAACGATGTGAAGAAGATTGACCATTGGGAGGCAAAGGCGGCATTGATCGGGGCAACGTCCAAGGTGTTGCTACGCAAGCGTTCGCTTCCCTCCCCGGAAATGGCGATCAGGAGCGTGAAGGAGTATTTGAAGGACGCGACGGCAGAGGAATAGATTTTCTGTGCAAGACCGGGAGCGGCTGGAGCGTGCCCCGGCGTGGATCGGCAATCCAAACCCACAGCGGACTCGAAAGAGTCCGTTGCAGTTCGGCTTGACTGACACCGTTTTTTCTGCTTGATATGACGGCATCCCGATGCTCACGCTCTCAGAAGCCAAAACCTCGCTATCCCAATTCGTTGGAGCAAACATCGACTTTACGAGCCAATTAAATAGAGCATGCGAGCGGTTAATCAAATCTGGAAATTGGCGAAACACGAAGATTCAGGTTATTTTTTCGGCTTTCCCTGACGCAAATGGAGCAGCTACAATCACACTTCCTCGCGAAATCAATTCCGTATTAGCAATCGCCCCGCTTCCGTCCAGCGATAGCGTAGGAAGATCAATGCAAGTCAGAGGAAGCTGGTATGAGTTTTATTCTGGCGGGCCAGGATTTTCGGTGAACCAGACGCAAGAATGGTCTCGTGGGCTCGTGCCGGTCAACGGGCGGTTCACGACATTTTCCGACTTCACCAACTGCAAGCTGAAAATTGTTACAGAGCAGGCGGAAACCGGCAGCATCATCTTCAAGGGTCAGAGCGGAGGGACTTACATTTTCTCCACGTTCAACTCGGTGTATCAGGGCGGGGTCGCCCTATCGCTGGCAACCAGCGGTGCAACAACTTCCATCGCCTTCGACATCCCCCCATTCACGGTAGTTAAGCCGGTCACGAAGGGGAGGGTATGGCTATACGCCGTTGCGGCGGACCTGAGCGAAACCCTCGTGGCGGTTTACGCGCCGACAGAAACTGGCATCGCGTGGCCGAGATACAAAGTGCCGGTGGCGTCCTCGGCAACTCAGGCTTCCCCGAACCAATACGTTGCGATCTGCAAGCGGGCTTTTATTCCTGTTTTTAATGACAGTGACGAGGTAATACCAGGATACCGCGCGGCCATTGAGCTTGCGTTGAAGGCTCTCTCCAAAGAGGACGCCGAGGATTTCGGGCGGGCAAACGCGCTTTGGTATGGGGATACGCGGAGCAAGACCATCGGGGCATTCCAGTTGCTTGAGCAGGAGGTCGAGGACGACACGGGGGCCGGGGCCGAGGGGAACATCCAAGTCTCTGACGACTTCCACATAGGGAGGATTTCCAATGGGGTTTGATACGAACAGCGCGACGAGATGGGCGGAACCGGCCAGCAAGAAAGACCCGGCGAAACTCGACCTGCAATCATCCGCTCCTGAGTTGCCTGTGAGCACGGAGATTGACCCACAACGCGCGGCACGGAGATCGTTTGCAGCGCAAGCTGAGTCTGACGGATCGGATATTGCGCGAGGACAGCTAAATGAATGGCTCCACTCTTTTCACGGAACGACCGAAGATCAAGTTATGGGAGCGCAGAAGCAGGCGGTTGACGACCCGCGATTCAGCAGCACTCTTTTTCTTACGACCGGAAGGCTTCCAGTCGGGCAGACGGTAAAGGAGAACAACCGGGACAAGGAGCTTTACAATCCCGGAATCCGTGTCGAAGCGCCGGGTCTCGACAGGTGGCACCAGATGAACCCGAACTCCACAGCAGCAGCTCCTTCAACCCTTGGGCAAACCACGCAACCGGAATTCAAGCGTGCGCTCGCGCAGATTCAGACTCCGGTTGCCTTCCCGACACCGCAGGCGGCACCGCAGAAACTCCCGACGCCTTTGCAGGCCGCGCAGTCCGACCAAACCAAACGGAAGGTAATCTAATGCCAAACTACCAATTCAGGAACACCGGGCAGCAGATGACCGCGATTGCATTGCGCCGGCAGCAGTTGATGGAACACCAGGCGGAAATCCGGGAGCGTGTTTCCTTTGGGAAGCAGGAACTCGACGCGATGGAACTTGCTCTACGCATGACGCAGGAGGAACAGAAACTCAAGACTCAGATTGTTTCCAAGCGGCAGGCCGCGCTCGCCACGCAGGAGGTTTCCAAGATTGACCCGGAGAAAGACCCGGACTGGCGGCAGAAGTATGCCGACATAATGGCCGACTTCCCGTATGCGAAAGACGACAAGTTTTTGAATGAAAACTTTCAGCAGATGGGGAAAGTTTACCACGCCACGCTTGACGCTCGGTTGAAGGACGAGGACGAGAACCGACGCGCGAAGATCAAGCAGAGCGAGGACGACCATTCGGCAGACTTGAAGGTTGCCACGTCCGGCGAGATCGAGAAGCAGAGGCGCACGACACACGACGCGGAACAGACCAGCAACATGCTTCACACTATGGCGCAGAAGGGCGTTGACCTATCGCCGTTCGTCAAGCAGGACGAGGACGGCAACGTGACGCACGATTGGGCTGGTATTGCCGGCGCAAGCGCGAAAGCAAAGCAGTCGGTTCCCCCGGTTGGCATCATCGAGCGACACGCGAAATTGCTTGGAGAGCAGACGCGATTTGAGACATCAAAATCCGCGCTTGAATCTGAAAAGCGGCAACTCCTTGCAAAGAATCCGAAGGCTATCTTTCCATACGAAGGGAATCTGCAAGAAGAGGCTGCAAAACTCGCGGGCGCACAGACAGAACGCTCCGCTTTGGAATCAGCTTATTCCGGACTCAGTCAAAAAGGCGTTGTGAACGACATCATGGCCGCAGGAGAGGCGGTAGCGCAGAAGCCGCAACCTACCAAACCGTCAGCGACACCGCCGCCCGCCGCTACCCCATCGGCAACACCCGATTCCAGACCACCGCTTGATGACATATTCAAGTAATGAATTTCGATGAATCAGCACTCCAGAAAGCGCGAGATGCCGGGTATTCAGACGACGAGATCAAGGCGCACCTTGTAAAGTCTGACCCGAAGTATCAGAAGGCGTTTGACTCTGGCTACAAGATCGATGAGGTAGCGGCATACAATCGGCCCGCTCCGCAGGCGCAGGCGGCACTTGAAGAGGCCAAAATGTGGGGGCCGGGGCAGGGAGAGCAGATGCGCCGTGACAGTCAAGGCAACGAACCTCCGCGCGAGAACGCGCCATTGCTCGACCAGATCACGGGAGCGGTGAAATCCGCATACGAGGAATCGCAGCTTCCCGGAATTTTCGGCCCGACAGAAAATCAGAAGTTCCGCAACGCGACGATCACGACCGACAGCGACGGCAAGGGTTACGAGTCCTACAAGCCGGGATCATCGCGGGTTGACCAGATCGGGTTGCTGCCAGCGTTGAAGGAAACCTTTGACGGTTACACGAAGGATGTTGTCAACAAGGTGCTCCCGCCGGATTACAAGTTTGCCGGGATTCCAGACATCCCAAAAATCGGCCCACAGGCAAACCCGGTCGCGCAAGCCGGGGCATCCATCGTCAACCAGCTTTCCGGTCTGGTGCAATACGCCACTTCACCGCAGGGGATTGCCGGGATGTTCGCCGGGACAACGGAAGAGATGGCATTGAACAAGATCGTCGGCGGGTTGTTCTTTGGGCAAATGGCACCCGAGATTCCCAAGCTCAAGAAGCAATACGACGACGCCAAAACGCCGTCAGAGGCGGTTGACGCAGCCACACAGCTTGTCGGGACAACCATTCTCGCATCCGCAATCGGGACGCACACGCTTGGATACGAAGCCCCTTCGCTTCCAAAAGCGGGAGTGATCGAAGCAATCAAAGACATCCCGACAGAGAAGTTGCAGAAGCTCTCAACCGATCCCGATTGGCGGGCGAAGTGGAAATACGACCCGGCGATTGTTGACGAGGTTGTTGCCGACAGGACAAGCGCACAGGCGAATGCAGTTGGCGCAACCAACACGGCAGAAGCGGTGAAAGAGAAAGCCGCGCCGCTGACAATGAACTTTGAGCAGTTGAATCCCGCGAGGAACGCAAAGCCAAATGAGCAACCGACCGAACCGCAGCAAAAGCCGCCGGTTGAACCCACAGCGCCACCGGCACCACAACCAGACGGCAAGAAGCCAGATCAAGAAGGGACGCCTACAGGAGAGAGCCCGAAGCCTGGCGCAAAGCCTGGGGGCGAGGTTCCTGCCGTAAAGGAGACAATCACCGCCGCGCAGTTCACCAAAGACGGCGTGACCACAGAAGGAGCGAACCACACCGAAGCCGCTCAGAAACAGGGCGTCACGGCTCCCGAATCGCCGGGGGATAGAGAGACGCCAGATTACACTTTCAAGACCAGCACGGGGCGCACGGTAACGCGCGAAGAGGCGGCACAGATTGCCAAGGATTCCGGTCAGCTTACCAAAGAGCCCGTCAACGGAAAACTCCACTCCGGGGACATCGAGGTCCAGTCACCCGAACCAGTGCATGTTACCGGCGAGGAGTTCGGGAAGGGGCTTTCGTTTCCAAAGTTGCGGAGGGCGGCACGCGAATTTATGAAAAAAATGCGCGGTCAAACTTTGGAAACCGCAAACGGAGACCGCCTTCTTGTTGACAGGGAAGGCTCGAAACATCCCGCTTCCGGATCACGCGCAGATGAGGAATTGAAAGTTCTGGCAAAGTTGCCGGAAGTTGTCCGCGCATCAGAACACGCAGACACTAAGCCGGATGATGGAACGCACCCCGGAGTTTCGAGTTGGCATTATTACAAATCGTCCGTCCGTGTCGGTGAGAATCCGCGCACCGTTACTATTGTTGCCCGTGAAATGAAAAATGGTAAGCTGTTCTATGACAGCTATATCTTGGAACAAGAGAGCCTGAATCCCACACCGGGCATCTCCCCGGAGGGAAAGCGATCCGGTTTCAGTGGAAATTCAGGCCACGTAGAGAGTGTCGCATCATCAGAAAAAGGTGTCAAGGGTGAATCTGGAATAGCCGATAAGCCGGTCGTTGACCTTCCCGACGCCAGGAATACGGAACCGCAGAAACCCGGTGAAAGCGGAGCCCCCGGAGCCGCAGGAATCAAAGACCCGGCATTCACCAACAACAGGATCGCAAACTACAATGCGGATGTTGACGCGAAGCGGGTAGCACGCGGCGAGGAACCGCTGATGAAGAAAGCAGCGCAGACGCTTGGCGAATGGTGGGACAAGGCGATGGGCCGGATGGAGAAAAACCCAAACGCCGGATACGAGCTGGTTGACGAGATTTACAAGTCAGACAAGCCGGTTTCCAACCGTGATGACGAGGCTCTACTCCTTCACCACCGGATTGACATCACCAACAAGATGACGGAAGCGGCAGACAGGATCAACGACCCGAACACGCCACCGGAAGAGGTTGCTGAGTCAAGGCTTGAATTTGCCCGCCACGCCGACGACCTGAACAGGCTCGATGATGTCACCCGGAAGATCGGCACGGCATGGGGCGAGGCTGGCAGGATGCGCCAACAGGCGATCAAGGACGACTACACCATCCCCTCCATGATCCGCAAAAAGCAGGCGGCGATTGGCGGGAAGCCATTGACGCCGGATCAGGTCAAAGAGATTCAGAAGCTCCACGACAAGATTTCAGACCTTCAAAAGAAGCTGGATGAACGCGATAAATCAAAAGGCGACGAACAGGACAAGACGCGCGACAAAGAAGCGGACGCGAACATCGACAAGATGAAGTCGAAGACCGGGAAGCAGAAAGGCAAATACGACCCGGAAGCGGAGGAAGCGAAACTCAAGGCTTCCCTCGAAAACAACAAGGACAACCCGGAGTATATCGGCGGGCTGATTCAGAAGCTCGCGGAGCATTTCGTCCGGCAGGGAGTCAGCGAGCGGGATGCGCTTGTTACGGCGGTCCACGATGCTGTCAAAGACATCCTTCCAGACTCCACTCCGAGAGACATCCGGGACGCGATCAGCGGATACGGCAAGTTCAAGGAACTGAACAAAGACGAGGTAAAGGTCAAGTTGCGGGACTTGAAGGGGCAGATGCAGCAGGTTTCCAAACTGGATGACATGATCCAGAAGAAACAACTTCCAAAAAAGACAGGGATGGAAAGGCGCGTCCCGACAGCGGAAGAACGCGAGCTTATCAAGGAGGTCAACAAGGTCAAAAAAGAACTTGGTTTGCAGGCGACCGACCCGGCCACGCAGTTGAAGTCCGCTCTCGACGGGATCAAGACGAGGCTCAAGAACGCAATCGTTGATCTCGGGCGAGAGTTTGAAACCGGGGAGAGGAAATCGAAAGGGCCAGGCATCCCGCTTGATGCCGAGGCCGAACGGTTCAAGGCTCTCCGCGACCAGATCAGGGGAACGCTTGACAGTATCGAAAAGCCGGAAGGACTCACCGACCAGCAGCGGATTGAACGGTCAAAGGATGCTCTCACGAAAGCGATTAGCGAATACGAACGCCGGATCAAGGAAGGAGACTTTTCAAGCCGTGGATCGAAGCCCGTCACGACTCAGGAAATTGAGAACCTGAAAGCCAAGCGCGACTCTCTCCGCGATACATACAAACAGCTTGAAGAAGCAGATTCGCAGATGTCCGAATACAAGCAGGCGGCGGGGATTGAGAAACGGATTGCAGAAATCGACAGGAAAATTCAGCAGGGCGACCTTTCGACACGGCAGGCACCCAACCGCCAAGTGTCAAATGAGATTGAGGCATTACGGGCCGAACGTGACGCCATGAGCCGGTTTCTGAATGAACTCAGGAACGAAGCGAAACCAAAACTCTCGCCTGATGAAATCGCGCTCAAGACCTACAAGACCCGCACCGAAAACAGGATCAATGAGCTGAACGACCGGATTGCTCGCGGCGATTACAGCAAGACGCAGAGGAAGCAGATCACGCTGGACGCGGAGGCACTGAAACTGAAAGCAGAAGCAGAGCGCGCGAGGGACAAGTTTCAAGATGGACTCGAACGCGACAGACTCGCGAATCGTAACTGGTGGCAAAAGACCGGTGATGCGTTTGTTAAATGGGAACGAGCGATTAAACTTTCCAGCCCGATTACACTTGGCAAGCTGGTTGCAGCAGCGGCAACAAGACTAGGCACAACTCCAATCGAGGAAGCCATAGGAGGAGCTTACAGCAAGATAATTCCACAGGTTGCTGCCAAGGCTCCAAGAGGAGGTGGATTCAGCATCAAGGCCGAGGCGAAATCACTCACTGGCGCGATCACAAAAGGAATGGCGGATGCCGCTTCCATTTTGAAATCAGGGAAGTCTGATCTTGAAACACTGAACCAGAAAAAACATTACGGCGACAGGTCATGGATGGACTTTTTTGGAGAAACTCACCAGATGCTCAAGTCTCCGGTGAAACGTGCCGAGTTTGAACGGTCACTTCAAAAACGGATCGAACACGCGATAAGGAACGGCGTTGACGTTACAGATCCGCTTGTCCAAGTCGATTTGATGAAGGAGGCATACATTGACGGGAACAGGTCAATATTCATGCAAGACAACTTCGTTTCAACATCGTTCAACAACTTTGTGACGATGCTCTCAAAGAACAAAAATAATCCAGTTGCAGGGCAGATTTCCGCGAACATTCTTCGATTCATGCTGCCGATTGTGAAGGTTCCGACAAACCTCGTTGGGGAATCGTTCACGCACGCGACAGGGCTTGCCACAGGAAGCGCAAGGCTTGGATATGCATTTATGAAGGGGATAGACAACCTCAAACCGGAAGAGGCCGAGATCATCATGCGGAATCTCAAGAAGGGAACAGTTGGAGGCGCATTGCTAGCATACGGGTATTTCAACTCTGAAAATATCGGAGGGTATTACCAGCCAGGCGAAAAGCGGAAAGCGGATGACGTAAAGGTTGGACATATCCGTGTGTTTGACGTTGACGTTCCAAGCTGGTTGCTTCATGCCCCTCAGTTTGAAGTGATTCAGTTCGGGGCCACTGTCCGCAGAGTCCAAGACGCCATTGTAAAAAAGACGGGGGAAAGTAAGGGATTTGGCGAAGGAGTTTTCCGCGCCACAGCAGGGCTTCTCGAAAGAACTCCGTTTGTTGGGCAGATGCTCCGTGTTGACAAACTTTTCAAGACTAAACCGGAACGCGATCAGTTCTTGGGGCAGCTCGCCAATTCAACAATCTCTCCGCTTGGCTTGCAAGCCGTTGCGAAATGGATTGACGGGAACACGGAACGCAAGCCGGAAACAATTTGGGAGAATATCGAGATGGGGATTCCGTTCATGCGGCAGAACGTGCCAGAGAAAGCGCCGAAATCATCTGGCACGAAAAGCATGCGCGGAAGGTATTCCATCCGTAGAAGGTCAACAAAGAGGACAAGATGAACGAAAACATAGACGATATAATTCAGTGGGAAAAACCGGAAGCTTCATTCACTTCTCCTGAATCAATAATGGGAGAACAGCGGTATAAAAACCCTCCAAAGCATTTTATTCTGCGCGGAGTCTGTTACGAGTATTGCAATATTTCCCAAGAGTCCATTGGCGGATGTCGCGATGGCGAAAAGTGGCACATGGCAAGACGAACGGATGAGGGTGATTCTGCAATGCCGATTTGGGTATGCGAATCAAAACCCGGAGAGTTTATACAGGCGTTTATCCCGCGCGAAATGAAAGATGAACCATTCGTTCAATAAGACCGACATGATAAATAAAACAATACTTTGCGTAGAAGGCGGAATGTTTCAGTCCTTCGCGCACCGGATGGCGCGCGACTTCGATCGCGTGCTTTACTGGCGCCCGTGGGTGAATTCGTTCTCTCATCCCAACGATCGGCACATGGGGTCCGGCTATCAGGACATCACCCGCGTTGACTCGTGGTTGGAGCACATTGACGAGGTAGACGTGTGGGCGTTCCCGGACATCGGCTATGCGCCGGAACAAGCATACCTGCGGAGCCTCGGGAAGAACGTCTGGGGCAGCGGTCACGGCGAGGAGCTGGAACTACTGCGCGGGGAAACGAAAGAGCTTCTTGAAGAGATTAGGCTTCCGGTCCAGCCGTGGGAGTGGATCACCGGCATGAAAGCCTTACGGGAGTTCATTAAGAAGAATCCCGGATGGCATGTCAAGGTTTCAACCGTGCGCGGGTTGACTGAATCCTTCCGCGCGATTGACTACGATCTGGTAAAGCCGAAACTCGACAGCATCGAGCATGAGCTTGGCGGGCGGGCAGAGATTCAAGAGTTTATCGTTGAGGAGGGGATTGAGGGGATCGAGTGTTACGACAAAGAAACCGAAGTCCTTACAAAAGACGGCTGGATAAAAATTAGCGAGGCAACGCTATCGCACGAGGTCGCAACGCTCAACAGGGAGACATTGGAACTGGAATATCAGCGTCCAACGAAAACAATCAAGCGGATTTCCAAAACGATCTTCAAGGCGAAAAAGCAGAAGGTCGATATGGCAATCACTGGGGGGCACAATCTTGCCGTCACAAATTACAGAAACGATGTTTGGCATGGAGGAAAACTGAAATTAATTCCACTGCAAGAGTTGTCACCGGGCATCCAGTATCAAATGAAGGCTGATGCGGTATGGGGCGGAACTGAAGAAAAAATATTCACGCTTCCATCCGTTGACTGCGATGGAGGAAAAAGAAAGGGAAGCTACAGGATAGAGGCTAGTGAAATTAAAATGGATGACTGGCTAGAGTTCCTTGGTTGGATGTTTTCAGATGGGTGTATAACTAGGCTTGCGTATGGAGTTTATATTACGCAGTCGTTCAATCATCCCAAAGAAAGGGCAGCGATTGAACTTTTGCTAAATAGACTTCCGTTTAAATGGAATGCGAATGGCCAGTCTTTCAGAATAAATAACTTTCAGTTGTATTCATTCTTACGTCCATTTTGCAATCACTCGCAAAAACGAATTCCACCTTTCATTTTTGGCCTTTCTCCAAGGCAAATCAGGATATTTTTGGACGCTCTATTTGAAGGCGACGGCACAACGGCTACAAACGGAAAGACTAAAATATATTGTCTTGGCGATGACAAGGAACTTGCCGACGATGTTCAAAGGCTTGTTTTTCTGGCCGGATCGAACGGGGCAGTTATAAAGAAAAAGCCACAACTCACCGCGTCATTTATTCAGGGCAGAAAAATCACAAGGACAAAAGAGACATACGATGTCAGCGAGCACTCATCCCGATTCTACTGCATCAAAAAAAGCGACTTCAAAGAAGAGGAATATAACGACTACGTTTATTGTGTCACGGTTCCAAACGGGATAATCTACACAAGGAGAAACGGCAGGGCTGTATGGTGCGGGAATTGTGGCTATGACGGCTACTTTGTGGGGGACTTCCCAAAGATCGCGCAAGTCGGGATCGAGGTGAAAGACCAGGGCTTTCTGTGTTCGCTCCTGCCATATGCCCGCATCCCGAAAGAAGTCCGCGAGGTCAACGACAAGCTGAAGCCCGTCTTGCAGAAATACGGCTACGCCGGAAACTTCTCAACAGAGGTCCGTATCTCAAAAGGCAAGGGCTACTGTATCGACTTCACTTGCCGATCCGCTTCCCCGGCTGGCGAAACCATGCAAGAGCTTTTCTTGAACTTCGGTGAGATTGTGGAAGATGGGAGCCGGGGCGAGCTTGTGGAGCCGGTCATCAAAGATCGGTTCGCGGCACAGGCCATTCTGACATCCTCATTCGCGGATGAAAACTGGCTGCCGATTGAGATCCCGAAAGAGATCCGAAATCAGGTGAAGCTCTACCATTCCTGCATGGTGGGGGATCAGGAGTTTATCATCCCTGGGGAATACGACATGGCCGAGATAGGATCAGTCGTTGCCACTGGCCGCTCGATTGACGATGCAATCAAGAAGGTTGGCGAGTATGCCGAACAGGTCAAAGCCTTCGGGCTCAAATGCAGGACGGATGTTTTGGAGGGGGCAAAGGCGGACTTGCTCAAGACGATATGAAGATCAGGCGAACTATGATTGAGGTTGTCCCGCATCATGCGCAGCGCATGGAAACCGTGGGGGATTATTGGATTGATCCTTTTGGCGTGAAGCACGTTCGCGTATCAGACATGAGCAATGAAGCCTATGAGTTCCTTGTTACCGTGCATGAACTTGTCGAAGAGTTCTTGACCCGCAGGCGTGGGCTCACCGAACCGGAGATTACCGCCTTCGATGAGCAATTCGAGAGGGAACGGATGGACGGGCTCCACTCCGATACAGAAGAACCAGGGTTTGCGCCCGACTGCCCATACCTCCGCGAGCACATGATCGCCACAGGAATCGAAATGCAACTCGCCGGGATTATTGGACTCGACTGGCAAACCTACGAGCAGACCGTCAACAGCCTCGGCCAAGACGAACCGCTCACAATCAAAAGCGTTGAAGGAGTCAGTCAAACCGATATAAGGTAAACCAACATGGCACAGGAAAAACTCATCTCCCCTCCGCTACGTAAGCCGGTTCAGGAATACCTGACACCGGATTTTGCTACCGGCTACTTCACCGAACTGATTGACCGCACGGACCCGGCATACAAGACGCCGGTTCGCGGGATGCCATACGCGAGCATCCGGGACGCAAAGCAGTGGGTTATGTCGGCATTCCCGGACCTCTACTTTGTGCGCGAAAGCCGCTGGCGTGAGAGCGACCAATACGTTCTTTGGATTTTCGGCTCAGACCCGAAAGGCGAGGACACCTACAACAGCGAGGACAGCTACGGGCTAGAGGACACGGCAAAGCCGGGATACACCCGCGTCTATACCGTGCGCCGGGAAGTTTACAACGCCACGCCTTCCCTCGCCGCGCTCTCTCCCCTCAAGACGATCATCGCTCTGAACGTCACGAATCAGGGCAGCGGATACACAGCGGCCACGGTGACGACAAACAACGGGGCTTCCGTTACGCCGGTCATCTCGAATGGCAAGATTGTTTCCCTCGTGTTGACATCCCAAGGGGCGGACGTGACATCTGCGCCAACCGTCACGATAACCGGAGACGGCACAAGCGCGGCGGCAACTGCTGTCGTCCAGAATCAATCGGCGCTGCTTGTGTCTCAGAAGAAAGTGGAGCTTCCAGAGCAGCACCCGCTCCGCAACGAATACGTGCAGGTCGTCCGCACATATTCCACGCTCCCCGGCCACACGTTGACCGAGCAGGAATACATCCCGGAGATCAACGCTTTCATTTACACGCAAAAGACCATCGTTGCCAACACGGGACAGACGCCAAGCAGGACAGGCGGCACGGGCGGCGCGGACTTGGTTGTAACAGAATACAAGGACATCGACGCCAACCTGCGCGTCCAGATCGTCTCCACGTTTCCGGCGGCGATCATCGGCAAGTCTTGGACGTTCAGGGCTCCTCTCAGCTACCCGATCCCGGCAGAGATTTCCGCCACTCCCGTTGTCACAAAACTGATTCCGCTGTGGGTGGAACAGTTTAAGGCGATGCTTGCTCCGGCATTATCAGGAGGGACCGAGGTAGCCAAGAGCCGCGCCAGAGCCATCCTGAGCGCCCTTGATGTCGTGGTAGCCGATTTCGCGCTGAACTACGATCTGAAATCCGGTTACACCAAGAACTTTTCCGCCACGGTCACTCGCACGCTTTCCATGTCCAGCTCGACAGAAACAGAATACAACATGTTTCCCGAGGCGTATGCCCGATCCGTGGAGCTGGCGCTTTACAACAACCCGTCAACGGCTGGCGAAACCATCAATATCACCAACCGGCTCAAAGCGGTGGAAATCCCTCACTGCATCCATCCGGCATGGACCTTTACGATTGGAAAAAAACTCTCTTGGATTTTGGCGGGAGCAATGGCGGGAGGGGGGTATATAGATCCCAATATCATCGTTTCCGGGATGGATGACATCGTGGTCAACGTGCCGGCAACAATCCCCAGCGCGATCCCCTACGGAACAGAGATCATCGCAAAAGTCAGCTCCTCCCTTTGGCGCGGAGCTCTCTATGTGAATGACGTTTACAAAATCGTCATCAACAAGCCGTCCTCGGATCCCGTGGCCGATGCGCCCACATTCTCGCTTCCGTCCGGCACATATACCGGGACACAAACCGTTGTGCTTTCCTGCGACCTCGCGGGTGCAACGATCGTTTATACGCTCGATGGTTCCCAGCCGACCCAGAACCATGGGACGGTTTACACGGGCCCGATCAACCTGGTGGTTTCGGATGCGATCCAAACGATCCTGGTCCGGGCGATAGCCTATAGAACCGCGATCACCAGAGGAACCCCGCGCAATGGATACCAGCCGAGCCTTATCGCGTTTGAAACCTACGTCATCCAGCCGATGAACACAGTCGCAACGCCAACATTTAGCCCGGCTGCTGGAAGTTACGACACGGATCAAGCAGTTGAACTCTCGACGGTCACCTCCGGCGCGACGATCCATTACACCATCGACGGCACAACCCCCACAGCTTTGTCCCCGACATACTCGACGCCAATCCCATTGGTGGCGGGCGTAACGGTCGTCACGACGACAATCAAAGCGCTCGCCGTGAAGGCGGCGAATGTCGATAGCTCGGTGGCGACCGCCGTGTTCAATGTCGGTCCGATTGCGGAAAGCCCGACATTCTCACCGGCAGCGGGGAGCGGATTCGCGTCCATCCCGACAGTGACAATAACAACCGGCACCTCCGGGGCAGATATTTTTTACACGATCGACGGAACCGACCCGACAACGGAATCCACTCTCTACACCGCGCCATTCCCGTTGTTGGTTGATCCGGGAGGGATTTGGACTCCAGGGCCATCGGTAACACTCAAAGCCATCGCCGTGAAAACTGGAATGCTGGCCAGCGATGTCGCCTCCGGCGTTTACTCCGGATGGCCCGTTTGATTTATGGTTGAGGAAGACCAACTGATGCAATCCCTGCGGGCCGCGAAAGCCTCAGATGCGGGAATGCCATTTCCCCAAATGACGGGCAGGGGAGATGGCGGGCAAGTCCAGCCTGCCGACACGCTTCCCCCACGTTATGATTCCGGAATGCCTGGCGGCGGTGGTGGCGATGCGGGAAGCACTTCCACCACATCAAGCGGGAATGACCCACAATCTCCTGCGGGCGGACTGGCGAGTTTCAATAACGCCTGGTGGGACTCGGAATCGGGTTCTCTGGTGCTCCAAAGAACGGACGGATCGCAAGTTTACATTCCATTCTCTGCCTGCCCATGAGCCAGCCGCAATACGTCACCATCTCCGGGAAGAAGCAGCCGCTGATGACAAGCGCGAGACAGCCAGCTATGGAATGCTGCTGCGGTGGAGTCTCCTGCAACACGATCCCGCTTTCTCTCTGCTCCGATGGATACCTGACTTGGGACGGGTGCGGGTATGCGGAGTTCACATGCGAGGAATCTGGGACGCTGGGAACCGAAGGCTATCAGCCAAAGGTGGAGACAAGCTGCCCGCCGAAGTTTTACAGAACTAGAACCGTAGTTATCACGGAAGCATCAAGCGGATATTACCAGCTGTATATGGATGGAGATCCATTTGAGAGAGCAACATGGTCATCCACTCTTAGCGCAGAGATCACATACAGGTATGTTGAGTGCTCCCCGACGCTGGTTGCCGCAACAGGAACATCTACCAGTTCTTCCAAATACGAGAACCCTCCCCCTGCTGTTGAGACAGATGATTTTTGCGAATCAAATCTTTCCTTGGTAGATGGCCTTGCAGTTTGGAATGGAACTGTCACACACAACGGATTTTATCCTATTCACGATCCGACTCCTTGGAGCGAACCCGCTGGGTATTGTAGTTGGGATTATTCCCCGTATTACAATGGAGTGGGAGGAGCTGTTTCTGGTCCTAATGTTACAGTCACAAAGAGCAAAACGTCAATGCAGCTTGTCATCAACAGCCCCTATTCTTCAACTCCTGTAAACGGAAATGGGTGGCTTGGTGAGAGCTCAAGCTTAATCACGGTTACAGAAACCCTATCCGACGAGATCACCCTCCACGATTCCCTGCTTTCCGTTCTCTGCCCAGCCGTTCCATGCGATCCTAATACTGAATCTGGCTGCATCGCTTGCTGCGACGATGATTCGTCCTTCATCAAATACTCCGGGTCGGGATGCGTTGCCCCCGGCAGCAGTCCGCTGGCATGGGATGCGTCCTCCTGCTCCGCGAACACTAGGTCGGGGCAGTCGAGCCGCCTCTCGCTGTGGTTCAGTGGGCTAACCGTGGGCCAGTGTTACCAAGTCACCCTGACGTTTGGCCGGTGCGAATTTGCGAAGGACGGGGAGGGACACTACCTCGTCCCGACATGCGAGTCGGGAGTCCCATGCACGGACGCACCGAACGAGACTTTCACTCAGACGCTGCCTATTTTCCAAGCCGAGGCGTGGGGAGAGATGCTGACTGACAACTGTGGCCGGTGCGACATCGCGGCGATTCTGTGCTGGCTCAACGCCAATAAGCCGGAAGGCGCGACTGTCGCTTGCACCATCGGAGCCATTGACGTTCCGGCGATCCAGAACCATTACACATGGTTTTCCTCATGCTCGATTGTCTCGGTCGAGTGCCCGACACCACCATGAAGTTTTTCACGAACACGGGAACCCCGATACGCGGACTAGGCGACGTGGTGGAAAAGCTGGCCCACCCGATAGCTGTCGCCCTCAAGCTGCCCTGCCTCGACCAGACAGGAACGCTCAAGCCGGAAAGCCCGTGCGCCAAACGGCGGGATGCGCTGAACAGGGCGGTTCCGTTTAAAACATGAACCAACTCAAAATCAGAGACACCAGTGTTTCCCCGCCAGAGAAGCGGTGGAGCTACTTCGTCAAGGAAACCAACTACGAGGTGACAGTAGCGGCGTATGCCAATCTCAAGAATTCAATCACCCGGCATTGCCTATCCAACGGCGTTCCGATCCCGACAGATGAGGAGGTTACGAAATACCTCTGCGACAACCTAACCATCGACTGCCGGATGGGTAGGGAAGTTTACCAGAACGCCTTCGCCAAGAACGAAGCCTACATCCATCCCGACTACCGGCCAGTCCCGCGCGACGAGTGGCCGCTTTGGGCGCGGGCTCTCTCGCTCGTAAAGGCTGATGGAGATTCAGGGGTGGGGGATACCATAGCAAGAACGGTCGGGCCGATTGGCGGCGACAAGTTCAAGGAGTGGCACAGAAAGGTTTTTGACAAAGAGTGCGACTGCACGAAGAGGCAAGCACGCTTCAACGCCCAATTCCCATACCAGTGAAAAGGATTGACAAAACGCCGCATCGTGCTACAAGGTGCGTGTCTTGACTGACTCCACAAATGGCTGACCTTCCCCTCACGATTGAAGAACCCGGAGTCTTGCCGGAATGCCGATTCCGCAACTATTCCGACGCCGCCGAACTCGGGCGGCAGATCCTTCAGGCCGATCAGGTCCGCGCAGATTGGCGGTCAACCATCCAAAAGATCCACGACGGGAACGCGCTTTACAGCAAGAGCGAGCTTGAAAAGAGCGGTCAAGGCTGGCGTTGCAGGACGAACTACCGTGGCATGGAGGGATTGGTGCAGACGGTGGATTCATGCTTTTACGACATGGATTTCGAGGTGGACAAGCCGGTCACTCTGGAACTCGACTACGGCAAAGGCGTAGAGCGCGACTACTGGAAGATGGCGATTGAGGACGGTCTTGAACGCCTGATTATGAAGGATTGGAGCGGCTTCGACTTCCACCTTCAGATGCGGACCCGGCAGATGGTTCTTCACGGGCTCGGGCACCATGTCAACCTCCTCAACAACTCGTGGATTCCCAAGACCCTCAAGATGGGGCACCTATTGTTCCCGGACGACACTCCAGTCAATTTCGAGGAAGAGGGGGAGTTTGCGATGGTCCGCGACTTTTGGACCCAGGACAACCTCTACCGGATCATCAAGAACGAATCCGCCGCACGCGCACAAGGATGGAATCCCGACATTGTTTGGAAAGGGCTCGCGCAGATCAACAAGAGCGCAAACGGTTCGTCTAGCAGCTCTTACGATGTTGAGAGGATTCAGTCTCTCTACAAGCAGGGCGACATGCAGTATTCCAACACCCGGCGCTCTGGAATGTATCTGCAATTCCTATACGTCCAAGAGTTTGAGACGGGAATGATCTCCCTATACATCTTGCCGGAAGGAGAAGACCTGGGCGGCTACCTTTTCGAGAAGCGCAACCTGTTCAACTCGTGGGGCGACATCATCACGCTCTTTCCATACGACATCGGCAACGGTGTTCTCCAATCCATCCGTGGGCTCGGCGCGAGAACGAAAGAGTTTTTCGAGATGGAAAACCGGCTGCTCAATGCCGCCGCCGACCAGACTCTCACCCTCGCCACGACGCTCTTCAAGAACAACGGCAGCGGGCTCGACAAGGACAGCCTCAAACTTCTCCGCGTCGGGCAGATGTCAATCATCCCGGACGGGCTTGATCCGGTTGTCGGACTCCAAACCCAGAACGTTTCCCCGGCGCTCGTTCAGCTTCGCAACGAGCTGAAGAGCGGGATGAAGGAGAACAACCAGTCATACATCTCATCCGCACCGGAACAGAAGGACCGCCAGACGGCGCTGGAATACTCCATGCGCTCTCAAGATGCCAGCAAGGTCAACCGAGCGACGGTGGAATCATACAACCGCTGCCGGACGAGATTCTTTGAAGGACTCATCCGCAGGCTTGTTGACTCACCAACCAGCGGGCTCACGCACGCTTCCCGGCTGGCAAACAAGTTCCGCGACCGGCTGACCCGCAATGGCGTCCCCCTCGAAGCCCTCAAGCACATCGAGGACATCACCGCCGTCCGCTCTATCGGAGCAGGTAGCGCCGCCGCCCGATTCAATACCCTCATGGTCCTTTGGGACCGCATCTATCCGGTGACATCGCCGGACCGCCGGATCGCGATGGAGCGGGAACTTGTCTCTGTCACAGCAGGCAAGGCCAACGTGGACCGATTCGCCCGCAGCGTGGACGACAACGACATGGTGGGGCAGGACGAATCTTTTGCCATGCTCGAAAACGATGTTCTCTCGATGGGCAAGAAGGCGCTCGTGGCCGAGCGGCAGGATGACGGGTTGCACCTCCGCATCCACATCCAAGGCGGACAAGAGATCGACCAGGCGAACCTCAATGGCCAGATGTCCGCGCAGGAAGCCTACGGTGCCCTCGTGGCAATCGGGGAGCATTCCGCAGAACACCTCAACCGCTTGGAAGGGCTCAAGTCCCGCGAGCAGGAATACAAGGCTTTCAAGTCCGCCCTCACCGCTCTTTCGCGTTCCGCCGACAGGCTGGAAAGCGAACTGCAAGCCCAGCAGGAGCAGCCATCGCCGGAACAGCAGCTTTCAGAGGATGCGCAACTCAAGGACAAGAAGATTACTCTCGACGCGCAGTTGAAGGAAAAGAAGGCGGCACTCGATGAGCAGCGCAAGGCCCGCAAAGCGCAGTTCAACGAAGCCCTTTCCGATGCCCGCACGGCCAGCCAGATCCGCAAGCAGCAATGACAGTTGACCAACTCCAAAAGAAGTGGGGACAAGACCTCGCCCTCTGGACCAGAGGGGAAATGTGCAAGGACATCATTTCCGCTCTCCGCGACACGGCCCCATGTTTCAACGTGGCGGGAGTTTCAGAGTTGGAGATCCAGGCTTTCGGCACGCAACGGTTCGCTTCTCTCAGAACCGGAGATGACATCCTCAAACGTCTTTCGAGACTCGGAGAACCACAGGACGAAGCGGGGGAACCCATCCGCGAAAGCTACCCGGACGAACTCGACGACAAGTAATTTATGGCAGCAGAACCAGCAGCAGCACAGGGGGATGATGCAATCATCCCGTCACCCGCAACAACTGAAATCGCCAACAAGATCGCGGCAGCTTTCGACGCTGCCAAAAAGGGCGAACCGAAACCTGAACAAAAGAAGCCCGACGCAGTAAAGCCGCCAGAAGTCACACACCCGAAGGTTGAACCGACAGGAAACACCCTGGACGACATCCTTGATCCGCCAAAGCCAAAAGACACGGAACCGGAAAAGGATGAGCTTGATGACTTCAAAGACCCGAAGACCGCAAACTTTTCCAAGCTCCGCGAGATCACCGGAGAGAAGATCGCAAAAGTCAAAGAGCTTGAAGCCAAGGTTGCCGAGTTGACCGCAAAAACATCCGCGCCTGCTGTTTCCCCAGAACTGCAAGCACAGCTTGACACCGCAAACGCCAAGATCGAAGAGATGAGCGCCTACGTGAAAGCCGCTGACATCACGCTCGACCCGGCATTCAAGGCAAAATTCATTGACGGCAGAGAATCCATTATCGCCAAAGCGGTCGCCCGCGTCACCGATGGCGGCGCAGAAGGGCAGGAGCTTCGCGACGCGCTTTCCCTCACCGGCAAGAAGCGCAACGATGCGGTGAAGGAAGTCCTTTCCTCGCTCGATGAAACCGACCGCTCGCGCGTTGTGCGCCTGTTGGATCAGGTCGAAGAGCTTGACGAGCAGCGCACGGAAGCCATGAAGGACACCGGGCGCACATGGGAGGAAATCCAAAAGGGACGCCAATCGCAGACAGTGGCAGAGAAAACCAAGGCCGCTCAACTCCGCTCTCAAGAGATCGCCCAAGTTGCCGAAGCCCTCCCCGCTGATTTTGTATTGCTCCGAAAGGCTCTCCCGTCGGCAAAGGACGCCGACGCATGGAACGCGGAGGTGGAACAGGCCCGCAAGGACGCCGAGTTCCTTGCGTCCCCGGACGCCCCGGTAGCGGACGTTGCCAAGGCAATACTGAAAGGGCTCCGCGCCGACAAGCTGCAAGAGCTTTTCCTTGCCGAGCGCAAGGCCAGGATCGCCGCAGAGGGCGAGCTGAAGAAGTTTGACGCCGCCAGCCCGAACCCTACCGGCCAGCAGCGCCAGCAGGCCGCACAGACGGATTACCAATCCCCCGCACAGCGGTTCGCCAAGCTGACAGCCGCTTAAAAAGAAAGGCTTGACTGACTCCCGCTGTCCTGATAAAGAACAGGACAGCGTGATAGCAAAGCAGTTTCGCTAACTGCAAAACGTGACGGTGCCGGAAGTGATCGTTTCTCCGGTTGACAGATGAATGACTCGCCGCTTTGCGGATGCAGCCGTTCCTAAATCAACCCTCTTCGCAAATAGGAGAAACAGTTTATGGCATGTGACGTTTTACAAGCTTTCGCGACGGCTACCGAGAATCTGGACCAGGACATTATCCGCATCCCCTCTCACGCCGACGTATTCACCGGGGCTATCCCCAAGGGATCTTTCGACAAAAACCGTGGAGTGAACAAGACCCTGTTCACCATGCAGCACAGCGAGCCGCCGACCGACCAGCCCGCCTATTCCAACATCACGTTGGACGGGAACGGCCAGCCGACCCCGCAATGCACCGACGCCTTCACGGATGTCGCCCTCAGCTACTACACCCGCAATTACGGCCCCAAGCAGTCCAAACTGCGCGGACCGGAAATCTGCCGCGAGCAGCTTGAGTTCCAGCACAACATCGGCGAGTTCCTCGGCGGTTACGTGAACGAGCTTGGCCGCTATTCCAAGCGGTTCTTCGAGTTCCTTCTCCGCGAGGATTACCTCTCGTTCGCGACGGCAGCGGTTGACCCGGCAGCGGGCGGCCCAGGATTCTATCCCGGACCCAACGCGTTCTCCACAATGCCGACTCCTCAGAGCGATCTGACGCAGGACACCCTCGACCTCGTGGCGGATTACCTCATCGACGTTGGCGCGACCGAGCCCGACAGCAACGGATACATTATGAACGGTGGCGAAGGCCCGCTGTTCACGCTGCTCGTCAACCGCATCCGGTCCAGCAACATCGTTGTGAACAACAGCGACCGCCGCCAAGACGCACGGTATGCGATGCCAAACGAACTGTGGAAGCGCGTTAACGCCACTCGCGTTATCGGAAACTTCCGGCATGTTCCAATCGGCAACGCTCCCCGCGCTAACCTGGTTGGCGGAACGATGACTCGCGTCAATACCTACAACGCCGTCACCTCGATCACCGGACAGCAGCTCACCACCGCCTACCTGACCGCCCAATACGAGGGCGCAATCGTCTTGCTGCCGACCGTGTTCCAAGCGGACATCGTTACGCCGTTCAACTGGAACTTCGACAACACGCTCAACTACTTGGGCGACTGGTCGTTCATCCAGGGCGGCTGGCGCGTTGACTCCAACGGTGCGACATGCGCTGACCCGCTCGGGAATCGCGGTCGCCACTTCGCGGAGTTCAAGTATGCGCCGAAGCCGATCCTGCCCTACACGGGCGTGGTCATCTGGTATAAGCGGTGCGCGAACACCACGCACTACGCCTACTGCTCCTAATCAGTTGGAAATCGCAACAAATCAACCCGTCATCCCCCGGCAGATTAAAACCTGCCGGGGGCATGACTACAAAACAGGAGCGAGAACATGGCCGCAGACCAATACCCGCAGGACACAACCCCACGGCAGGATGACACGGTGGAGGAAACGCTCCACAAGATCCTGAAAGCCCTGGACGAAGCTCGCACGGGCGCGACTCCGCTGAATGTCGTCGCAGTAACAACCTCTCCATAATATGTCCGACATCTACCCGCAGGTAACAACTCCAGAGCAGCGCGATACCGTCCAAGAGACGGCGCACAAGATCCTCAAGGTTATTGACGAGGCGAGAACCGGGGCGACTCCGCTGAAAGTGAGCATTTCCGGCGGCACCCTCGACATCAAAATCACCGTAGCCACCCAAGCCGCGCGGCTCGCGCTCACGATCACCGACGTGCAGAACGGCGACTACGTTTTCCAGACGGATACCAGCATTCTCTACGAGGTCACGGACCAATCCGCGCTCGGGACAGCGGCGGCCTTCACGGCGCTGGCGACAGTCACATGGGATCAGGTGACGGGGAAGCCAGCATCCGCCACGCAAGCCGAAGCCGAGGCGGGAACGGAAACCGCTCTCAGGATGTTTTCTCCTGCGAGGGTGAAACAGGCGATTTCGGCTCTTGGCATCCCCGAAGCCCCGAGCGACAGCAAGCAGTATGCTCGCAAGAATGCGGCGTGGACTGAGGTGGCTGCGGGTGGCGCTTGGATTACTCTCAGCGCAACTCCGATCACCGCCGTTGCCGGAAATCAATACGTTCTTCGTCCTGCTGGAACTGGAACAACTGTCAACGATCCCGTCACGGCGGTTGCAGGCGACTTCTACGTTGTCCTCGTGGCCGGTGATGCTTCCTCTGTGATCGTCGGAGGAGTGACATATCACGCCGGGGATTTGATCCGTAGGGTTTATACGGATTCGAGTTGGGTGTCGTATCTTCTTCCGGCATCTACATCCGCAGGTCGCGCTCTCTTGACGGCAGCCGACGCGGCGGCTCAGAGAGCCGCGATTGGGGTCGCATCGGTCCGCCTCATCAAAACCACAGATTTCACCAGCGACATCAACGGCAGATATACCGTGAACGGC
>Ga0194054_10000158_pt1 | contig 34598 bp, 34 predicted proteins | sample SepL2210m_MetaG_FD_163628 | JGI IMG/M metagenome (GOLD analysis project Ga0194054, IMG submission 163628) | Anoxic zone freshwater microbial communities from boreal shield lake in IISD Experimental Lakes Area, Ontario, Canada - Sep2016-L227-10m | ecosystem: Environmental > Aquatic > Freshwater... | reverse complement strand
GCTCAAGCTTTGGCTGGATAGGAGATTATAAAAAGCAAAGATCACCAGTGAAGCCATAACAATGCTAATGGCGATAATGACCAGCAATTCAATCAGAGTAAAACCAGAAAGTGATTTTTGACTAGTGAGACTTTTTTTCATTTATCTTATTATACAAAAAAACCCAGAACTAAGCGAGGGCAAGAGTAGCTTCTTAGCTGGTAGCTTGTAGGAAGATAATTTTAATACATTATGAGTCTGTTCATTTTGCGTGTTAACGGAGCCGGCTTAGAAAATTAAAGAGGTTTTTAATAAAACAAAGCATTAGATACACCGTTCTCAATTAAGCGAGTATTTGGGTTTTTGCGAGTTAGCGTAGTGATAGTTAAAAATCAAGATAATTTTTAGAAAAATTCATCTGTCTGACGAGTCTGCGAGGAGTTATGAATTTTTTGTAAAGAAAATTATCTATGATTTTTCTATCACGAAGCGCTTTAGCAAAAACCCAAATACGAGCTATATCTTATCCATCACCGAATAAATCGGCGAGATCATTGAGATAGCAAAGAAACCAACAGCCGCACCGATTAGTACCATGAGAACCGGTTCGATGATTGTCGACATATCTTTAGTCCGCTGATCGACATCGGCCTCATAGAAAATCGCTACCTCTGACAGCATGCTTGCCATTTTACCGGTTTCCTCACCAACGCTCATCATTTCGCCGACAAACGGCGGATAGAGATCCGGACTCTTCATAAAAATCGTCGAGATATTCTCGCCTTTTTCCACAACCGATTTCGCTTCAATCAAGACTTTCTTGTAATAATAATTACCCATCACTTCGGCCGTGATCTCAATTGCCTGGGCAAAAGGCACTCCAGCCTCGAGCAAGGAAGACAAGGTTCGGGCGACGCGCGCCGTATTGGTTTCGCGCACCAGTTCTCCAATCAAAGGAGCCTTGATTGCGATAAGATTCATCGTCCGACTGCCTTGAGGAGTCTTTGCCCAGACATAAATTACAGAAATGGTCGTCAACAAAATAATGATCGCATACAGCCAATGGGCCGACAAAAAGTCGCTCAGCATGATGATAAATTGCGTACTGGCCGGCAAATCCGTACCGGCATCCCGGAAAGTACCAACGAGACCGGGTACAACGTAAATAAACATGAGGACTCCGACGACAAGCATCACGGAAATTATGACGGCCGGATAGATCATCGCCCCTTTCACTTTCTTTTGGATTTTATAGGTCTTGTCCATTTGTTCGGCGATATTATTCAAAGACTTGGACAAGCTGCCCCCCTCCTCTCCCGCTCGGACCATCGAGACAAACAGTCCGGAAAATACTGAGGGTTGAGTCTTCATCGCTTCGCTGAAAGTTTTTCCCTTCTTTATTTCCAGGTTCAGGGCGGCCATCACCTTGGAAAATCTCGCGTTTTTTATCTGGCGCTCCAACACCGACAAAGCCCGAGTGAGGGACAGTCCGGCATCGAGCATCAAGCCGAGGTTTTTGGCAAAGGCGATTTTCTGGGCGACAGAAACCCTGCCAATGATGGAATTGACAATAGACATGAGATCAAAACTGTTCTTCTTGACCTCCTCGGCCGAAATAAGCATCGCTTCTTCGGACTTGATGTCGTTGTACAAGTCCAAACGGTTTTGGGCTTCTTTGATTCCCTCAACCCTTTCCCCGTTATTTTTTATCGCCTTATACTTGAATTTCATATGACTTTTATTCGGTTATGACGCGCATCACTTCTTCGATCGTTGTGAGGCCTTGGGCCGCTTTGAAAATTCCATCTTCAAACATCGTCATCATCCCTTCTTTCTTGGCCTGTTCAGCAATGACGCCGTCTGGCTCGCCCTTCAAGACCAGCTCTTTGATCGTCGAGCTCATTTTCAAGACTTCATTGATACAAATTCGGCCGCTAAAACCGTCCTTGGATTCAGGATTTTCTTTTGGTTTATAGAAAGGAATTTTGTCCCACGTCGCATCCTTGAAAATATTTTCCTGCTTCAGCGCCAGCAGAATTTTATCCAGGTCGACAGTCTTGCCCAGAGCCTCTATTTCCGTTTTGGACAGGTAATACTTTTCCTTGATATTGCATAACTTGCGGATAAGTCGCTGACCGATCACCACGTTCACCGTTGAGACGATCAGGAAAGGTTCGATCTTCATATCAATGAGTCGAGGCATCGCGCCGGCGGCCGAGTTGGTGTGCAAAGTAGAAAGCACCAAGTGACCAGTGAGCGAAGCGTTGACAGCGAGGGAAGCCGTCTCCGTGTCGCGGATTTCTCCCACCATCACAATGTCGGGGTCTTGTCGCACTAGCGAGCGGAGGCCATTGGCAAAAGTAAAACCGATTTCCGGCTTGACTTGGGTTTGGTTGACCCGGTTCATCTGGTATTCGATCGGGTCCTCAATCGTGGAAATATTCACGTTGGGCGTATTTAAAATATCGAGCAAGGTATAAAGAGTGGTGGTTTTACCGGAACCGGTCGGACCGGTAGTCAGGATCATGCCGGTCGTCTGTTTGATCGCTTCGTGCAGTTTCTCCAAGCCTTCCCCGTGGAAACCCATCGCTTCCAAAGTAAAACCGGAGACGCTTTCGCGCAAGAGACGCATGACGGCCTTCTCACCAAAATAAGTCGGCAGCAAAGACACGCGGAAAGAAACTTTTTCGTCATTGACTTCCATTTTGAAGCGGCCGTCTTGCGGCAAACGCTTTTCATCCAACTTTAAATTCGCCAAGACTTTGATGCGGGCAATGACGCTGGTCGCAATATCCTTGGGCAGCACCATCGCGTCATGTAAGATGCCGTCGATTCGATAACGGACCAACAATTGATTCTCCAGCACTTCCACGTGAATATCGGAAGCATTTTGCGTGATGGCGTGCTTGAGCAAGGTCTCCAAAATACGCACCACCGGCAAATCTTCAGCCATTTTTTTCAAATCCGCTTCGCTGTTGTCGCTGTTTTTGCCACTCATCATTACCTTGAGGGCATTGGCGTCTTTTTGAATAATATCGCCAAATTCCGCCCGAAGGCTTTTTTGATACTGCAAAAGAACGGCCTTGATCGAGTCGCTGTCGGTAAGGCGCGAGACAATGCGCAGACCGACTTTCTTCTTAATAAAATCAATCGCCGTCAGATCTTTTGGATCAAGCAGCGCCACCTCGAGCGCATCATCGGTCTTTTTAAAGGCGACAATGTTATTTTTTCGGGCAATCGGCTCGGGAATCAGAGACAGGACATTCGGATCGACTTTCTGGGTTTTCAAGCTGACAAAAGGAATTCCGAAGACGTACGCCTCGGCACGACGGAAATCGTTTTCACTTATTTTACCTAGATTGATCAAGATGTGACCTGGACTTTGTTTGTCTTTGCTTTTCGCCGACTCGGCTTCGGCTTCATCATAATCGACTTCGGTGACCAGACCGGAATCGATCAAAAATTCTTTTAGTTGTTTGTCTTGGGTGGACATATGGAAATATCAAAAAAAATTAAATATCAAAATGTAAAGATGAAAAACAAAATTACTAACAATATTATATCGCAGAAAGACACTAGCGCCAAGTACAGAAAGCCGGCGGTTTGTTCTGAACAAACCGCCGGCTTTATTAATTCTTTTCTTCTGTCTACTTTATCTACTAACTACTGCCACAATCTACGTATTACTGCTCCTGGATTCCCCCCGAATAAATGACGGTGGATGAAGTAGCGGTACAGTTGGCGGTGTATTGCGAATTGTATACCGACAGACCGAGAGTCTTCAAACCCAAGGTTGTAAATATCTTATTCAATGGATTCGTATTGATTCCGTAAATATAGCTAATGTTACCAGTCAGCGAGTCAGTCACCGTCCATTTTTTCGCATAAGTGCTCAAGTTGGTTGCTGGTGAAGTAGTAGCGGTCCATTGCGTACTGCTATTTACGTAGCTTCTGACTGGAGGAATGATTTTACAAGTAAACGGAGTTGAACAGGTGGTACTGTTGGACAGTTTGATTGAGGCTGACTCTCTTGATGAAACTATGCCGTCCGAACTTGTAGCTGTTAGCCTGTATTTATACCATTTATTGAGAGGTAAACCGGTATCGATCCAAGCACCATCATTGTCTGGGTTCACCTGAACCCAACTATTCCAACTTGGACAATTTGCATCTCCATCGGAAACGTTCTGTATGCACTGCGCTCTATCTAATCGATACGTCTGGCTATCATATGTCCACGACAGGTCTATACGACCCCCACAGAGAGCCGTAGCGGATATGCTGGTGACGGGTGCGGGGCAGGATCCTGAGGAAGTTATATTCATTGGCGTTGTTGTCGAAAAGACTGACGACAAGGCTCCATCGACATTCTGGGATTTCATCTTGTAGCCATGGCTGGATGCGACTGCTGACACGATAGTTACATAAGTAGAACTGGTTGAAGCGACTTCCGTCGTACCATTGCTTTCATAAATCCTGTACTTAACTGCTCCAGGAACCGCATCCCAATACAATGATGTCTTTCCTCCACAATATCCAGGTTGACCACTCATATAGACACCCCCAGAACTGCCCCCACCAGTATATATTATAACCGGGGTCGGTGGAGCAACTATTGGGGCACAATCAGCAGAAGATGTAACGGCTACAGGACTCGAGGTGGCGGAGCTACCATAGTCACTAACTCCTTTGATTGAATATTGATAATTAGTACTGGTGGCTAAACCTATGTCAGTAAAAGATAAGCTAGTCGTTGATGTTAACAAGACATTATTTCGATAAAGATTATAACTTGTAGCGTCTGTGGCATTATTCCAGGATAAATTAACTTTTCCGCCACAAGCACCAGTTATAGCGGTAAGAACAGGGACAGCCGGAATAGGGCGAGCCACCACCGTATAACCCTGATAACCTCTCCACTCGCCATACCAACTATAATTACGGTCAATACCTTGCTGAATTATAGCCTTAAGATAAATGTTTTTGCTTCCAAGAGTAGACGGAGCATAATACGGCCCAAACGCCCACTGATAATATCTCTCATCACCACAATGATTAGTGCAACTGCCACCATAATTTGTACCTATATACCTATTAGCTCCACCATAATTTGTACCATCAGTACTAATATAAAAATCTATAGTTTGTGGTTCATTATCACAACTTACAGCCTGTGCCGCCCCAGTAAAATAAAATGATTGATTAGGATAATAATTACCACTTGGAGAACTACCGGTTAAACTAGTAAAATGGGCCCACTGATCATTTTTGGTATAAGATATTGTCAGAGCATCAGTCTTAAAAGCAAAAAATACTAACAAGAACAAGAAAGCCAAAACAAATGCAACAACAGCAAACCTAATTCTTTTTCTTATTGCTAAAATAATGGTACCAATCATAAATAGTACGGTTAGTAACAAACTGAATAGCTTCAAATAATTTAGGACACTTATCGGTTCATTTTTTTGAATTGTTGTCGGAAAATTTATTTTGTATTCAGAGAGAATTTTATTACCATTTTTAACCACAACCTCAGCCCTTAATGATTTTGCCGCAACTAATGATTTCACGCTAAAATCTTTAATTAAACCCGAATTAAAATCAAAATTATCATTTAAATCAGCGACTAATTCATTCTTTTCTGAAAACATTTTTATATTAAGAGCATAAATAGCGGCTTTAATATCAGTCGAAGTTGCTTGGATGTCAAAAGTGTTTCCGGTATATGAAAGTGATAGTTTTATATCTTCATCCTTACTAACCGAATTTTTATCAATCGTCAGACCCTTAATAGTAGCGATATCACCGCCAATTATATATCTAAATTCAACCGGTGAAGTCCTCATTAATTCACCATTATCAAATATTTCCATTTTACCAACATAAACCCCGGGTTCATTATTAAATTTTGGTAAATCATAATTAATAACACCAGTCTTTCCAGCAAGAACGTCCAGCTTATTTAATTTTTCCTCTTTCAATAAAGCACCAGTAACAGAACGTTGCCAAATTTTTACGGTTGGATACAGAGAAACATCTGTTGTTAGATTATTTTTTAAATCAACTTGTAAAAATACTTTCTTATCAGGATAAACCGTTGGTCCAGCTTGTAATCTAAATCTTTTATCACCAATTCCAACAAAAGCGTTGGTTTTATCTATATACTTGCTTTCCCCAACAATCTTTATCATTGAATCCCTCCATCCCATCATAAGCCCCGTCCCCAATCTCGCCCTAATTTGTATACCCAAACCCTCGCCAGCCATCATTTTAGGTAGAGAATAGGAAAAATTTATCTTTTTTACTTCACCACTTTCTAGATAAAAAGGGCCAAACATTTTACTATCATAAAACCTATTAGCCAGTGTATTTTCCTGATAATCTCCTGCCAATAAGACTTCATAATAAACATCAGATACCGCAACTTTTGAGGCATTTCTGAATTCAAAAGATCCGTTTACTGTCTCACCAGTATTAAAGATATTCTTATCAAGGAGAATATTTTGTATATACACATCAGCAAGCTGAACTATACCGGTATTGCCAACACTAGTAGTATTGTTATTTTGTGCCAAAACACTTTCCACTCCAGAAAATATTACTAGTGACAAAACAATAAACGAGACTTTTTTAAATAATGGAAACATAATAAAAATAGATAAAAGAGCTAATAAAGTTTTTACCTTTAAATTATAACACACTCAGTCCAAAGATAAAGTATTTCCGGGGATAAAATCGAATAAATGGTTCGCCTATTGACACCTATTCCCCATCTGCTATAATAGCAGGGTCGTAATCGTAGTTCGCCCACCAGGCGGACTTAGTTTTTTATTAAAATAATGAACGGAGTGAATATATTTTAATTACCCGGTCAAATAATTTTGCGAGAGCAAAATTACCGCGAAGCGGTATTTGACGGGGTGTTGATTTTTATTAGCGACGTAAGGTGAGTGAAATTAATAACTTTTGTTTATTAATTTCCGAACCGAGGACGCTAATATTTAATAATATAATCGCTTCGCTCCTTAAAAATCAAACATGATAGATCTAAAAGTCGTAAATTCAGTCTTGGAACAGCTCGAGCAAGAGCGTGGTATTCCGAGAGAAAAAATGATCGAGGCCATTGAAATGGCGCTCGCTACTGCCTACAAAAAAGAGTATGGCAAAAAAGGCCAGATTATCAGGGCCAAATTTGACTTGAACACCGGCAAGACCGACTTCGAACAAGTTAAAATCGTCGTTGATAAGGACAAAGTGATAATGCGCGAAGAATCTTCGGAAGAAGAGGTAAAAAATGAAAAAGATACCCGCGAACCGGAAATTCAGCCGATTGGCGAAGAAAAAGTCTATTTCAATCCGGAGCATCATATGCTTTTGGAAGATGCCAAGAAAATCAAGAAAGGTTCCCAAATCGATGAGGAAATCGTCTTTCCTTTGGAAGCCAAGGATGATTTCGGCCGAATTGCGGCACAAACAGCCAAACAAGTCATAATTCAGAAACTCCGCGAAGCCGAGAAAATCTCCGTTTTGGGCGAATATGGCAAAAAAGAAGGCGAAATTGTCACCGGAACCGTCCAAAGAATGGAGCGGGGTAACGTTTTCATCGATATGGGCCGGGCGACCGCTATTTTGGGTTATGAGGAACAAATTCCGGGCGAACAATACAAGCAAGGCGAGCGAGTTCGCGCTTATTTGTACCGAGTAGAGGAGTCGCCAAAAGGTATCTTCCTAAAGCTTTCCCGTTCGCATCCTAAATTCTTGGAAGAATTATTCAAAACTGAGGCGCCAGAAGTGCAAAATGGTACCGTTCAGATCAAAGCCATCGCTCGTGAAGCAGGCTCCCGATCAAAAATCGCCGTTTTCTCATCTGACGAACATATTGACCCAGTCGGTTCACTCGTCGGACAGAGAGGGGTTCGCGTCACGACTGTTATGAGCGAGCTCGGCGGGGAAAAAATCGATATTATTGAATGGTCAGACGACATCAAGCGCTTCATTGAAGATGCTTTGTCACCAGCCAAAGTTATAAATGTCGTCATTGATGACATGGCCAAGAAAGCTACCGTTGAAGTCGCCGAAGATCAGCAATCACTGGCTATCGGCAAGGGCGGACAAAATGTCCGACTGGCGGCCAAATTGACCGGCTGGAAAATCGATATTCACTCTATCGCTGCCCCAGAAATGTCTGAAAAAGTTGACGAAAGCGAAGAAAAATAATACTAAAAAAGCAATAATCCGGCCGGCGATATCAGATATCGCCGGCCGGATTTGTATTTAAAAAGGCGGGTCGTGCTCATAGCACTCCCCGCCCAAATTACCGCAAATCATCAAGACGGCCAGCTACTCCACCGCAAGTAGTAGTCTTGAACTTCTTCCGACCTTCATACTCCCATTTGATAATTTTTTCAAGAGTTTCCCTTGGTGTTTCGCCACTCTCACGAACCAGGGCCTTGAGGATGGCGAAAGTTTTTTTACTAATGCTAACTTTCATAGAACTCCTTCCTATGTTTTTTACTACAACATTTTGTGCAAATTCAACTGTTTCATATTCTACACCTATTTATTCTAAAAGTCAAGGCTATATTTTCCTAATATTTTAAGCTATATTACATTTTGTCGTTAATTTATAAATTTATTAGTAATTTTTAATAATTTAATCAATAAAAAATGAACGCATCTATATTATTTGCACTCATTGCTTCGATCTTAGCGATTGCTTATGGTCTCGTCTTAGCCAGCTCAATTCTCAAAAAGAGCGCTGGTAATGACAAGATGCAAGCGATTGCCAAGGCGATTCAGGACGGTGCTTCCGCTTATTTGAACAAACAATACAAAACAATTGCGATTATCGCCGCTGTTTTGTTCTTGATCGTCGGTTTTATCCCAATGCTTGGCTGGACTATGGCGATCGGCTTCTTAGTCGGAGCTATTTTCTCAGCTTTGGCGGGTTACATCGGCATGAATGTCTCTGTTCGCGCCAATGTCCGAACCACGGAAGCGGCCAAAAGCGGACTTAAGGCCGCTCTCGATGTCGCCTTCAAAGGCGGAACCGTCACCGGTCTTCTGGTGGTCGGTCTCGCTCTTTTGGGAGTGACCGCTTTTTACGCGATTACTAAAGATGTGAACGCTCTTGTCGGTCTTGGTTTCGGTGCTTCCCTTATTTCTGTCTTCGCCCGATTAGGTGGTGGTATTTTCACCAAAGCCGCTGACGTCGGTGCCGATTTGGTCGGAAAAGTTGAAGCCGGAATTCCCGAAGACGATCCCCGAAATCCAGCCGTAATTGCTGACAACGTAGGAGACAATGTCGGTGACTGTGCGGGTATGGCTGCGGATTTGTTTGAAACTTACGCTGTCACCTCGGTCGCTACCATGCTTTTGGGCTCACTCCTGTTTGTTGGTTTTGAAAATGCCATCATCTACCCTCTCGCTATTGGCGGTATCGCCATCATCTGCTCGATTATCGGTACCTGGTTTGTCCGACTCGGCAAATCAGAAAACATTATGGGTGCACTATACAAAGGTTTGATTGCTGCCGGCCTTCTTGCCGCTGCCGCTTTCTATCCTTTGACCAAAATGTTGATGACCGGAAATGGCAAATATTCCGTTGTCGGCCTATTCATCTGTGCTTTAGCTGGTCTCGCGGTTACTGGTTTGCTGGTGGTTATCACTGAATACTTTACCTCAACTAAATTCAAGCCGGTTCAATCGATTGCCCAGGCTTCGGTTTCCGGACACGGCACAAACGTCATTCAAGGTTTGGCTATCTCCATGAAAGCAACCGCTTGGCCTTTGATTTCGATCGTTGCCGGTATTTTGGTAGCTTATCACTTTGGCGGACTTTACGGTATTGCCGTTGCGGCCATGTCGATGCTTTCTATGACTGGTATTATTGTCGCAATCGATGCTTATGGTCCGATCACGGATAACGCTGGCGGTATCGCCGAAATGTCTGGCCTCCCAGACTCTGTTCGCGATGTCACCGATCCACTCGATGCTGTCGGAAATACGACCAAGGCCGTGACCAAAGGCTACGCAATCGGTTCAGCCGGTCTCGCTGCCCTCGTTTTGTTTGCTGCTTACACAGAAGAGATTATCAAGCTTGGTAAGAATGTCACTTTCGACCTAAGCAACCCAATGGTTATCGTTGGTTTGTTCATCGGTGGCCTATTGCCTTATTATTTTGGCGCTCTCTGTATGGAAGCCGTCGGTAAAACAGCTGGAAAAGTGGTGGATGAAGTCCGCCGACAGTTCCGAGAAATAAAGGGGATTATGGATGGATCTGGCAAGCCAGATTACAAGCAAGCGGTCTCGATTGTGACCGGTGCCGCCATCAAACAAATGATCGTACCAGCTTTGATCCCAGTAATCGTCCCAATCTTGGTTGGATTCTTGCTTGGACCGGTCGCCCTTGGTGGCGTGCTCGTAGGTTCAATCGTCACCGGTCTCTTCGTCGCGATCTCGATGACCTCCGGTGGAGGCGCTTGGGATAATGCCAAGAAGCATATTGAATCCGGTAATCATGGCGGTAAAGGTTCTGACGCTCACAAAGCCGCAGTGACTGGAGATACGGTCGGTGATCCTTACAAGGATACAGCTGGTCCAGCCATCAACCCAATGATCAAGATTTTGAACATTGTCGCTTTGATCATCATCCCATTCGTCATTGCGATTTGGATGAAGTAATTTAAAAACGAACAAAGGTTAAAGGCCGATTTTGCTCCGCAAAATCGGCCTTTAAATTTGTCCAAAATTTTCTGTATCTCAAATCTGAGACTCGTGGTATAATGTTGACCGGATAACTTGGTCGGAAAAGTTAACCAAGGTCGTTATCCATTTTATCAAACTAAACAAAAAAAATGTTAAAATCAAAAATTACAAAAATAATCGGTTCCGCTTTAGTGGTCTCCTTGTTTGCCCCAATGGCCTTCGCTGTTGCAGAGACGAGTACAACCTCAAAACCGGTCCCGACTCTTTATCAAATCCAACAAAGGGAAAAGGATGCGCGAGAGGCCGCTAATCTCAAATTGAGGGTTGCTAGCTCAACCGTGAAGCAACTGCAAAATCGAGAAAATAATATCGGGAAAATCGAGAATCGAATCGCCTCAACCACCGCTTCAACAACACAGAGAAAGGTTGAGCAATTGCAAAAAATGCTTGAAAAGCAGAAACAGCAAATGGAAGCAATGAAGGTGCGAATCGCCAACAAAGAAGTCAAGGCGATCGCTGTCGTTGAAAACATCGCCAAAAGACTGGCTGAAAGAATGACTATTTTAAAAAACAAAGGTGTAGTCATGACCGAAGCCGATGCCCTGTTCGCCGAGGCAGCCAACAAAATTGCCGATGCCAAAGTACAGGCAGATAAAATCAAGAGCTTATTGATTTCATCTTCAACTTCAACCGCCACCAGTTCTGACCTGGTGATCTCGCAAGTCAAAGATTTGCAAGCGATCATCAAAGTCGATCTCAAAAATGCTCAGGCAAAATTGGTCGCGACAATCAAGGCGATCAACGCGGTCAGACCAAAATTTGAAAAGCCTGAAAAGCCAGTAGCAACTTCGACTCCCGCCACTTCGACTGCCACCACAACAAATTAATCATTTGTAAATTTACTAATCTAAACTTAAATTAAATATGGCAGATTTTGAAAACAATATAATAACCGGTTCCAACGAACAAAAGCCAAGTGGTATGGGTGGCGTCGTGGGAGCGATTATTATCATCATTGTCTTGATTGCTGGCGGTTGGTATTTTATCGGTAACCGTATTGATAAAATATCCCAACCAACTTCAGAAGTGGTTAGCAATGAGGTGACTTACAGCACCTCAACGCTCAGCACTTCGAGCGAGATTGTCGACATCCAAAAGGATTTGGACAGCTTGAATCTTGACTCACTGGGACAATAAAAATCGTTCGGTTTTACTTTTAAAATGCACGATATAAATTTTTCCGCCCGCCTTGCTAGCGAGGCAGGTCAAAAAATTTATTCTATACTCATAAAATTTTCTACTGAAAATTTTACTCCGTAAGGCATTTTAAAAGCAAAACCTCACTCATTAATACAAAGACGGATTTCGCTTCGCGAAATCCGTCTTTGTATTATAATGTTCCAAATCTTATTCTCTGGATTCCAGTCTTTACAAATTGACCTCGCCAGGCTAAACTGCACGGGTTAATTAATTTAATTAAAAACAATGACAAAAACCGATAAAAAAGTAATTCACAAGATCCTCAATACCAAAAACCTCCCCGACTCAGAAGTCGAAATCGAGTGCGAGATCGGCCACGAAGCTGTCGCCGGTTACCGGGAGCAAGCTATTGCCGGCCTGCAGAAAGAGCTCAATTTGCCTGGTTTTCGTCCTGGTCATGTGCCAGAAGCGATGGTCATGAAACACGTTGGCGACCACGGCTTGTTTGCGGAAATGGCGGAGTTGGCGATCAATGACTCATTTCATAATATCCTCACCGAGAGCAAGCAGAATTTTATTGCTCTGCCAAATGTCGAGCTGACCAAAATCGCTCTCGGCAATCCGGTCACTTTCAAGATCGTCGGCCAAGTTATGCCGGAAATTGATTTGGCGGATTACAAAAAGATTGCCAAAGCGGAAAATAATAAGAAGGAAGACAAAATCGAGGCGACAGATAAAGACGTCGAGGATGCGCTTGAACAAATCCGTATAAGTTATGCCAAGCAAAATCACACTCACGCTCCGGGCGAAGAACACAAGGAGGATGAAAAATTGGATCTGCCAGAACTCACTGACGATTTTGCCAAAAAGATCGGTGACTTCAAGGATTTATCTGATTTAAAGGCCAAATTAAAAGATAATCTGCAGAAAGACAAAGAGTTCAAAGCTAAAGACAAGAAGCGTTTGGCCATCATCGAGGAAATTATCATCAAGACAAAAATCGCTCTGCCAAAACTATTGCTGAACAGCGAACTTTCTAAAATGCAGGCGCAATTCACTGATGATATCGCCAGAGTCGGACTGAAAGCCGAGGATTATCTTAAACACCTCAAAAAGACCTGGGATGATCTGAAGAAAGAGTGGACACCAGATGCGGAAAAAAGAGCCAAGCTTCAACTGATACTTTCCAAGATTGCCTTGGTGGAAAAGATTGAACCAAAGAAAGAAGAAGTGGAAAAGGAAGTCGAGGGTCTGCTCAAAACCTACAAAGATGCCGACAAGGACCGCACCCAGGCCTATGTCGAAATGATTATGACCAACGAAAAGGTCTTCGAATGGTTGGAGAATCAGAAATAATTAGAATTAAAAAACTTCATCTATATCAAGATGAAGTTTTTTAATTTGTTAATTTTAAAGTAATTTAATTAAACTTTCACCATGGTGAAAGTTTGAATTATTAATCAAGAATAATTTTAAATTATTGCAGGTCCTTGTCTTTTTGGGAATAAGGCTTGGCTAGTTTTAGCGTTTTTAGTTTATTTAAAAAACCTATAGACTCTGCATAGCGGATGAATTCCTTTGGCAACGGTGACGGCCCGACCCAGACGCTCTTCTGAATCATTACATAATTATATTTCTTCAACTGATATCTAAACCAGTCTCTCTCACTTCTCTTCCCAGCCGGAATATCATACATAACGATCAAATCCCTAGGTGCAGCATTAGAAAAGTTGAAATCAAAATGTTTATAGCCTGAATATCTTCTTTGAGACTTTTGGGATCTTTTAGCCTCATTTTTATCTGAGAATAATACTGGCAAGCCAAAAGCATTGACCGTGACTCCTTTATATTTCAAATATTTTTTCATAGTTCTATTGTATCACAACAAACAAAACTTTCACCATGGTGAAAGTTAGGATAAGTGATTCTAATTAAAATGGTTACTACTAATGAAATTAGCGGAAAAGTTTTTGAGTGGTTGGAGAGTCTGAGGTAAAAAAGAAAAATAAAATAAGAAAAGAAAAAAGGGTCGGTTACATTTGCTGTCTGTAACCGACCCTTTGCGTTGCTTGGGCCATATCGCCCGAATCAAGAATCAAAATTCGCCGCAGACGGCGTCAAAAGATTCAAGAATTCAAGAGACAAGCTTCAGCTTTGCGAGGGGAACCCGGAGGCCGTACCGTAGCGGTCATTCGCATCGTCGACATAGCGGGTGTCGAACCAGACCTTGACGTCGTCGAAGCGGAAGAACGGAGCGACCGAGAAGTCGCCATCACCGTCCGGACTGAACTCGTCACCGGCGCAGTCGATCCACAGATCGTTGTAGTTCATGAGGCGTTTGGGATGGGTCAGGAGCATACAGCCGATGGCGAAAGCGCCAAGTCCGAATTCTCCCGAAGTCATCACCACCCGCGCCCGACGAACCGAACGACCGCGATGCCGCAAGCCAAACTGGCCAGCGACAATCAGGATGTCCGGATTGCCTTGCGCTTCGGCCACCTGTTTCCAGGCTTCCAAAGCTTTGGCCGACTGGCGCAGATGCTTATTATCAATCAGACCTTCACGGTAGTTGTAGAACTTGCCGTCGCGAGCCTGCTTGATCATAATGAGCACTTTCTGCACCGCCTCGGCGTAGGTCTCCCCGAAGATTCCGGGATTCTTCATCCAGTTCGGAATCGCGAACCAGCCCTCGGCGCCCTTCGGCAATTTGACCTGACCATTCTCAATCTGCTGAAGCAGATCCTGATTGGCAAAGCCAAGCCCAGAGAACAGCTCGCGCAGACGGTTGGTCTGCCCGGTAAGCCCAAAAGGCTTGTAGCCGGAGAGATAGCCGTAGCTCGACGAGACTTCCTCGTTCTCGAACGTTTCGAGATAGCGATGCTTCTTGATGAACTCGCCGATCAAATCGGCAAGTCCGGTAGCCTCGTTCACCCGCTGAGCTTCCCCTTCCGGAGTACCCTCGGGACCATCTTGAAGCCCGGCCTTGTTGTAAGCCGCTTCCACAATCGACATGAACTTGAGACCCTTCGAATCACGCGCTGTTACCACCACTACTGACGGAGCCAATGTTTTCTTTGACATCGGAGCCATCCTTTCTTTGTAAGTTGCCAGATTTACGCTCTGACACGGCGTCTTGTCTCTTGATGAGACCAGCCCCAAACCAACATCTATTATACAAAGATGCAATAAGGGCAAGTCAAAAAGTTTACCCCGTACCCAGCTTGACTGCGGTTCGGGGCTGGTCTCATTTCTTTTCAAGGTTCTGGATTTCTGTCTACAATTATATCATAGTATAATACATACTGTCAAGCATAGAATTAGCCTTTGTTACAGGCGTATTTGAGCCAATTGACCCTTTCTGTTATAATTTCCCCTGAGTCTAGGTTAATGCACAAGAGTCTAAGGATTCCTGTCGCCGAACTCTGTTTCTTTATGGATAACAATCAGAATCCGGTCGGCTATGGTTGACCAGAGAGTATTGTTTTAAGGAGATACTGCTTGTCTTTGTCTAAAGCAAACCACTAGGCTTAAAAGCCAGGTGTTGCTAAATTAAATTCAGGAGCAAGAAAATGCCTAGTTGCCAACAAGGATCATTTATCAAGTTTCGGTGCCACGGACAGACAAAGACAGATATCCGGACGGTGATGGCGACTTCTCGAACGCTCCGTACTTCAACTTCAACGACGACAAGGTCAAGTTCGACACCAACTATGTCGACAATGCGAATGACAACTACGGTACGGCCTCCGGGTTCCCCTCGAAGTCTCTTCCTTGAGAGGATAAAAGGTGTTTAAAAACACCTTTTATCTTTATCTTGAAATTGAACGAATCCAGCCACCAAGCATTCGGCCAATTTCGTCTATTGCAGTTTGAAGGATGATATATTTCTTAGCGTCCAAAGCCTTGGTATCTTTAAGTAACCTGACAAAAAGTCGAAGCATGTTTAGCTTGGCACTCGCACGGTCTAAAATCACCGATCGATTAGATCCGTTCACATAACCGGCCTCGTAAAATTTCTCCAGAATATCCAAGACCGATTCTTCTGCACGAGAAAAAACCGTAAAACGATGCTGTTTCGGTATCACCTTTCGATAATCGTCCAATGTTTGGTATAAATCGTAAGTTTTTTTGAGAATCGGAATATCAATGTCGTTCATAATTTAAATTTAAATATGTTTGATAAAATAATTAATCTGGAAAACTTATTCCTAGCTTGGGGCGAATTTAAAAAAGGCAAGACGAGCAAGCCGGATGTGGCCAAATTTGAGCTTGAACTTGAACAAAACATAATCCAGCTTCACCATGATCTCCAAAATGGAACCTATCATCACAGTCCTTACAAAGGATTTTATATCACCGACCCGAAAGTCCGGCATGTCCACAAAGCCACAGTCAGAGATCGAGTCCTCCACCATGCTATTTTCAACACTCTCAATCCCCTGTTTGAAAATGGTTTTATAAGCAGTTCTTTTTCTTGCCGAATCAACAAAGGTTCTCATAAGGGAGTAAAAACCATACAAAAAATACTCCGGAGGGTCAGTCAGAATAACACCGTGCCATGCTATGCGCTTAAATGTGATGTGAAAAAATTCTTTGATTCCGTTAATCACGACATTCTTCTGGAAATTCTGAGAAGAAAGATAAGGGAGGAGAGAACTTTTTCCCTCATTACCGAACTTATCCACAGTTACCCGAAAAAAGCGGAGGCCGAGAGAGAGAGAGGAAGCTCCTGCCCATACTGGAATTCCAATAGGAAATCTGACCTCCCAACTCTTTGCCAATGTTTATATGAACGAGTTTGATCAGTTTGTAAAGCATAAATTAAAAATCGAGCATTATGCTCGCTACACGGATGATATTATCATCATTTCAAATGATAAAGCATATTTACAAAACCTGATTAAACCGATTGAATTATTCTTGAAAGAAAAATTGAACTTGAGCCTTCATCCGGAAAAAACGATCATCAGAAAATACAACGCGGGGATTGATTTTCTCGGCTATGTCTTGTTTCCCCACCACATCTTGGTTAGGAAAAGAAGCAAGAACAGAATGTTACGAAAATACCAAGAAAGAATCAGGGAAGAAAAAGCAGGTATGATAGGAAAAGAAAAACTACTAGCCACCTTACAGTCTTACCTGGGAATGTTGTCGCATGCCAACAGTTACCATCTTCAAGAAAGGCTAAAAAATGAATACTGGTTTAAATGATTCTCTTTTTAATTATTCAAAACTTTCCAAACGGAAATAATGGCTGCGGTTTCGGCGCGCAAGATATTCTGGCCGAGGGAATGAATTTGAAAACTATTTTTCTTGAATAACTCCATTTCTTTTTCCGTCCAACCACCTTCTGGACCGATGAAGATAGCCACATCTTCCTTTCTGCCATCCTCTTTTTCCCCTCTGTCATCCTCGCGAAAGCGGGGATCCAGGGAATTGGAACCGGATTCCTGCTTTCGCAGGAATGACAAATCACTTGTATGAAACACTAGGCACTTTCTATTTTCCACCACCGCCTGTTTTATCGCTTCCTCCAAATCCATCACTTCAAACACTTCCGGCAATGTCACCCGGCCGCTCTGTTCGCTCGCCTCTTTGACTATTTTATTCAGTCTTTCCAGATTCAAATCTTTTTTCTCCGAACGCTCGGAAATTATCGGGTGTATTTCTGACACACCGACTTCCGTGCATTTTTCCGCGGCCAATTCAAAATTACCTTTCTTGATTAGGGCCAGGTACAAAGAGACATTCTTGTTCGACAAGGTTTTCGCCGACTGAGATAATATTTTGATCACCACACCATCCTTTTCCAAAGAAATAATTTCAGAAACGTATTCGAAACCGCTACCATCAAAAACGATAACCTGGTCGCCGGTTTGAAACCGAAAAACGCGTTTCAGCTGATGGGCCAAATCAGAATCGGTCAGGCTAATCTCCCCACCCCCAGCCTTCTCCCCAACTTTTTCATTGATATAAAATCTGTGCAATCTCATTTGTTCGTATATAGTATATGGTAGACAGTATATAGTAAAGTCTGAAGTCAAAAATTTTGGGTTCGCTTGGAAACGACACTTCTAAGTGATTTGCATTCTCCCGGCCTTTATTATATCTTTTACCTGTAACAAATTAATCATTTTCTGGTGGCTAACAAGCTAAAAAGCTAATAAGCTACCAAATTAAGCTATGTCATACCTAATTCCTACAGTCATTGAAAAAAGCCAGAATGGCGAGCGCGCCTATGATATTTACTCGCGCCTGCTCAAGGAAAACATCATCTTCCTCGGCGGCCCGATCGACGATGACACGGCTAATATTGTCATTGCCCAGCTTCTCTTTTTGCAAAGCGAGGATCCGAAGAAAGATGTCAAACTCTATATCAACTCCCCAGGCGGTTCAGTCACTGCCGCTCTTGCCATCATGGATACGATGAACCACATTAAAAATGATGTTTCGACGGTCTGTGTCGGCCTCGCCGCTTCGGCCGCTGCCCTCCTGCTTTCTTGCGGCAAAAAAGGCAAGAGATTTTCTCTGCCCAACTCTGAAATCATGATCCATCAGCCGCTCGGTGGCGCTCAGGGCCAAGCTTCGGATATTGCCATCACCGCTAGACAAATCTTGAAACTCAAAGAAAAACTTACTAAAATCCTGGCTGACAATGCCGGCAAATCAGTCGCTCAAGTCGAAAAAGATGCTGATCGCGACTATTACATGTCGGCCGAGGAAGCCAAGAAGTACGGTTTGATCGATAAAGTCCTGTAAAATAACTCACAACTGTTTGGTAAAAGCCGGGGTTTCGCTTCGCGAAACCCCGGCTTTCTCATATTCATCTAATTTTCTATTGAAGTGTCCCCACCGAACTCGTACCATAAGTCGTGCCTGTCGCCACCTTATCCGGCGTCAGATTGGAAATATTATAAGCACCCGCTACGCCCATAATCGTCGTGCTTGAGGTAATTGTCGTCGAGGAAATCGGCGTCAAAAGATCGTATAACTGTTTTAAATCACGAAAATTTCCTTCCGTGGTCGTTTTTTGAGGATAAAAAGTTTTTGAAGCGATAGAAGTATTGGTCAACTTGGCATAAATGTCATCCAAAGTGACATTCGTCGCTGACGGAGTACCCGCCGGGCCAAAAATATCCGTCCCAGCAAAAACGACAAAACCAACAACGGCAATTCCGGCTATTAAAACGATTAAAATCTCTTTAGCGAGTCTCATATTCCACATTATACACTAAATCCCGGAAGATTGAACACTATAGGGAATAAAGCTGGCCAAAAAGCTCGGAATTCAAGGTATTGGGCCCTGAAGCCAAGCCACCTTGATTAATTATCCAAATCGTTATACTATGAATAAGTTACTAATTTAATTAATATGATTTCGTTTTTTATCAATTTGAAACTTTTAGCCCTTGCCTCCGAAAGACGAGCCGATTTTGTGGAATTTATGTCAGGAAGCGCCAAAAGCCTTGAAACAAAAATGTTAAGCAGACTTGGTCTGCTCTGGAAACAAATAGTTGATTCAATTTCAATAGCATAAAGAGCGGAGTCCATTCGCAATTATGTCATTAAAAATAGTGTTACTGCTGGCGGGAATCGTGGGCATCATCGGTATTGCCCTCGGTTATTATCTGCGTCTCATAATTTCTTTGGGCAAAAAGGGTTCGATGGAATTAGAGATCAAAGGAATGATGCTTCAAGCCAAGGAAGAAGCTAAAAAAATCGTCTTGGAGGCGGAAAACAAAGCCGTCGAGACAATGAAAGATCTCAAGCGAGAAGCGAAAGAAAAAGAAGACGCGGCCAAGGTTATCGAACAGCGCTTGATGAAAAAGGAAGACCTTTTGGATCAGCGCCAGATCGATATCGACAAGGAAGTTGAAAATATCAAAAAGAAAATCGCCGAAATCAAGGAAATCCGGGAGAAAACCGATCAAATCGAGCAAGCTAAACTCGCCGAATTGCAGAAGGTTTCCAACTTGTCTATCGACGAAGCGAAGGAACAAATATTGAAGACTGTCGAAAAGAAATATGAGGACGATATCATGGCCAGAATTAAAAAACTGGAAACTTTTGGCGCCGAAAAATACGAAGAGAAAGCCAAAGAAATTATCACCACCGCCATTCAACGTCTCGGTAATTCTGTTGCCTCTGATGTGATGTCGACGATCGTCAATATCCCAAACGATGAAGTCAAAGGCAAGATCATCGGCAAAGAAGGCAAGAATATCAAGGCTTTTGAACGAGCAACCGGTGTTGAGGTGATAGTGGATGATACGCCAGGGGCGATTACTATCTCTTCCTTTGATCCCGTCCGCCGACAAGTGGCTCGTGTCGCTCTGGAAAATCTCTTGATCGATGGCCGAATTCAGCCAGTAAAGATTGAGAAATTGGTGGAAGAAGCGCAGAAAAATATCAATAAGATAATGAAAGACAAGGGCGAAGCGGCCGCTTATGAATGTGGCGCTTTCAATCTTGATCCGCGCATCATTGCCATTCTCGGCCGTCTGCATTTTCGAACCAGCTATGGTCAGAATGTTTTAATGCATTCGGTAGAAGTTTCTCATCTCGCTGGAATGATTGCCGAAGAGATCGGCGCGAACGTCGCTGTCGCCAAGGTTGGCGGCTTGCTTCACGATATCGGCAAGGCGGTTGACCACGAAGTCGCCGGTACCCACGTGGAAATCGGTCGCCGTATCCTTCAGAAATTCGGGGCGAGCGAAGATTTGGTGAAAGCCATGCAGTCACACCACGAAGAATTCCCTTATGAAACAACCGAGTCCGTCATCGTCCAGGTCGCCGACGCCATTTCCGGCGGTCGTCCAGGCGCTCGACGCGACAGCATTGAAAACTATTTGAAACGACTCCAGGATTTGGAAGCTTTGGCCAACTCCTTCCCAGGCGTCGAGAAATCATATGCCCTCCAGGCTGGTCGCGAAGTCAGAATTTTCGTCACTCCGGAAAAAATCTCCGATATTGACGCAAAAAATCTCGCTTACGATATTGCCAAGAAGATCGAGACTGATCTCAAGTATCCTGGTGAAATCAAAGTGAATGTCATCCGAGAAACAAGAGTGGTTGAGTACGCTAGATAATTCATATTCTCTGTCATTGCGAGCAAAGCGCGGCAATCCAGTTTCTTAATTAACAAATACAATTGGCCGGTTCGCAAAGCGAACCGGCCAATTGTATTGTATTATCAATAATTTTTGCATTTAAAAGGCCGGCAGTTGCTTACGCAGACTGCCGGCCGAATCATCCCTTCAAGTGAACCTTACATATCCATCCCGCTGGATACCCCCTTTAGTTCCAGCTCCTCTCGGTGTTCCTTCTCCTTTTTATTCCACAAATATTCCTCGAGGCAATTTCTGTAAAATACAAACAAAATGATTGCCGCCACAAGGACAAAAAAGAGGCCCACCATTACACCCCAGAGACCAGACCAGAAATATGACCATAGGTTAAATTCTGTTCGAATCTCCACCTTACCATCCCCAACATAGGTCAGACTTTTCACGTAGGCTCCGCCAACGTCGGGGATCTCGTAGTCTTCCATGTTCTGCAACCAGACGGCGCCGGACCTTACCCTATAGACACAAGACAAAGCGGGCTTAATGTACCTGATACACATCACTATGTAGCAAGGTTCTTTAATATCCTGAATCATCTTCTCGTATCGGTCGTGAGAACCGAGACTGCCTACTATTTCAAGATTAGACAGTATCGCGTTGGTCCGCACCATCTCCGCAAAATCGTTTGCCGAGATGATCTGGGACGTAGCTGGCATCCGGATCTTGATCATTTTCACATTATCATGACCATCCTTGTAGGCCTTGATAAACGTATCCCCGGCAATACCGATAAATACTGAAACGACCACGGCAATCAAGACACCCAAATACAACTTTTCAATCTTTGCTGCTTTCATTTTCCGATCTATCCTTTCTTCTATTGTTTAGTTCACTTAAATTGTTTAATGTGCTTTACCTCACAATGATAGCATAATTATTATATCTTGTCAACTAAGATAGAGACTAAATAATAACCTTATTTAAAGCCATATTCCAGACTTGACAAATAACCCTTATTATACAACACGGAATGAAACTATTTTACATCAGCCCCCTCTTGCCCCGCCAAATCATCAGAATAAAAAGACGGGCAAGCCTTATTTTATAACATAGTTTACAACATAGCATAGTTGCACAAAAAAACCCTTATATTATAATACATGGAGATCCCAAACTCTGGTAAATCTTGGATTTTCCAAGGTAAGTCGGAGCCTGAGAAGTAAGGGTCGATTGTCAGTTTAATTATTAGAACAAACGAAAGTTTGTTTGCCCGCGCGGGCAGTTAATTTAAGTCCGAGGTTTTTTCCAAAAGAAAGAACTAAGGTAAAAAAATAATATGAATAAAGCAGCAATCGTAGAAGCAGTTCATGGTGTTTTGAACACCACCAAGGTTCAGGCAGAGCAGGTCGTCGATAAGGTATTTGATTCAATCGTCGCTACCTTGAAGAAGGGCGAGGAAGTATCAGTTGCCGGATTGGGTATCTTCTCAGTCAAAGCTCGAGCCGCTCGAGAAGCTCGAAATCCTCGAACTGGTGAGACTGTCAAAGTCCCAGCTATGAAGGTTCCAAAATTCAGAGCAGCAAAAGCTTTGAAGGATGCAGTTAAATAGTAGACAGTATTTTGTAGCTTGTAGATAGTACAAATACAAAACAAAAACCACCTCTTCTGGTGGTTTTTGTTTTGTAAATTATTTCTTCTTCAGACTCGCTTTGATGAAAGCTGTAAACAATGGGTGGGGAGCAAGCGGTCTAGCCAGGAATTCCGGGTGAAACTGAGTGCCGAGAAAGAATGGGTGAATTTTCTTTGGCAGTTCGGCGATTTCCATCAAAACGCCATTTGGCGATTTGCCGGAAAAAACCAGTCCAGCATCACTAATTTTTTTCACAAATTCCGGGTTCACTTCATAGCGATGTCGGTGCCTTTCCTGGATTATCCCTTGCCCGTAGGCTTCGTAGGCGATAGTCCCCTTCTCCAACTGCGCGTCGTAGGCGCCAAGCCGCATGCTCCCGCCATAATTTCCCTCAGCGATTTTCTTTTTTTGATCGGGCATTATGTCGATCACCAGAGACACTGCTTTAGGATTTATCTCTGCCGTATTAGCATCTTTGAGTCCAAGCACATTTCTCGCATACTCGATCACCATAAGTTGCATGCCATAACACAGTCCGAAATATGGGATTTTCTTTTCGCGGGCGTATTTTATCACCGCCAGCTTTCCCTCAATCCCCGACTCGCCAAAGCCACCCGGCACCAGAATACCATCAAACTTACTCAGAGCTTTGAAATTGGCCGCCTTAGCATGCTCACCTTCATAATCACGGGCATTTACAGTGTGAATCTTAGCCTTCTTACCCAGCTTGTAAGCCGAATATTTTATTGCTTCCAGTACCGAAACGTAGGCATCAGTCAACACAAAATCGCCCGTATTGAAATATTTTCCAACAATAGCAATATCGACAGTATCTTTCACTTCCTTCACTTTTTTGGCAAAATCAATCCACTTGGCCAAGCCGGGTTCATTGGTTTTCTTTCGCAAGTGCAAAACTTTCAAGATGATCTTGCTCAAATTATCTTTTTCAAAATTGAGTGGCACATCAAAGACGCTCTCGATGTCCGGTGCGGAGATAACCTGTTCGGCCGGCAGACTGCACGAGACGGCAATTTTCTCTTTTCGGCGCTGATCCATCGGCACTTCGCTGCGAGCGATGATAATATCAGCATTAACTCCGTAGGAATTGAGCTGGCGGATGGCATTCTGGGTCGGCTTGCTTTTCATCTCACCGAGTTTTGACGGTACCGGCATATAGCTCACCATCACAAAAGCCACATCATTCGGCCGGCGGACTTTCAGCGTGCGGGCCGCCTCGATAAACATGATGTTTTGATAATCGCCGATCGTTCCGCCGATTTCGACTATCGTGATATCGGATTTATTTATTCGGGCCGAGTGCTCAAAGAGACGGACGATTTCATCGCGAATATGAGGAATCGCTTCGACACATTTGCCGCCGTATTTAAGCGCTCGTTCCGCTTCGATCACGTATTTGTAAACCATCCCGGAAGTAATATAGTCGTCCCCAGTCAGATCGCGATGCAAAAATCTTTCATAGTTGCCCATATCCTGATCGGTCTCTAGCCCAGAGTTCAAAACAAAAACCTCACCGTGCTCAGTGGGGTTCATAGTACCGGCGTCGACGTTGAGATAAGGGTCTACCTTGAGAAGATTGACGTTGAAGCCTTTCGCTTGGAGGATGGTGCCGATCGAGGAGGCCGCAATTCCCTTGCCTACTCCCGACATCACGCCACCGACCACGAAAATATATTTATGCTGATTTTTCATCAAACTTTTTTGCTTAAGTTATTCATCAATAATACTAGATTTGTAAGCTTAAGACAAATTATCGTATTTTAGGACAAAATAAATAAGCCTTTCGGCTATTTATTGTGCGGGTAGGGCGAATCGAACGCCCAACCAGAGTTTGGAAAACTCTCATTTTACCATTAAACTATACCCGCATTCCCTTTTTAACGAACCACAACATTATACACAATTTCTAAGAATTTCAAAATTATTTCTCCGCTACCTTTTTAGAAATCTTCACCACCTCATCAAAGTTATCGCTCTTCTCTACCGCCTTTCTTCGGCTAAAACCGCATTTCTCGCACTCATGGATCAAAAAATATTCGCCCTTTTCAAATTCCACCCCGATCGGTTTCATCATCCCGCCACAGACCGCCTCCCGATCACCGGGATTTATATCCACATGCTTGCTCCAAAGGCACTTCGGGCAATGATTAGTAAAACCATTACCGGTGACCATCTCCCCACATTTTCCGCAGACGAAATCTTCAATTTTCTTTTGAAACAGTTTCGGCATTATTTTTTACAGATTGTTTATAGGCTTCATAAGTTATCTTCCACTGGTCTAAAAGCATTCGCAATTCCTCCAAAGAGAAATTAAAGTTTTCTTCTCCGGCCGCTTTCCCGTATTTTCTGTTTAAATCATCATACAGGACCGGATTTGCCCTTTCCTCATCTAAAAATTCGTCCAACATCTGCGAATCATGCGATTCAAATTTTTCTCTCATATCAATATACCAGGTCAGGATATCTATCTCATTCTTGATAGCAGATAATTTTTCGTCAAAAGTAGTGATGCGACTGTCCATTATTTCCCCTCTTGTTTTTTGAAATATTTGATTGAGTCTTTCATCGCTGGGGACTATGTTTTCCATTGATTCAAATTTCATAATAAATTTAGGAGTTAGTTGTTAATAATTTAATTATATACCTAATCCGAGTTTTGCAAATAGAAAATATGTGCTAGTATACACCAAGTCAGATATATCGGGGCGTGGCCCGACAAGGTTAAGAAACCTTCACGGGTAAATGTAACGATAGCGTATCGAGGGTAATAAACAAATTAGACATATATATCGGGGCGTGGTGTAACGGTAGCATACATGCTTTGGGAGCATGCAGTTCGGGTTCAAATCCCGGCGCCCCGACAAATAACAAAAAACAGCTAGTCTTAGCTGTTTTTTGTTATTTGTCGGGGCGAGAAAGCAATTTGAATTGCTTTCGACCGGGATTTGAACAGCGGAACGATGCCGAGCCAGCAGGCGAGGCCGTGAGCTGGTGCCCAGGCAAAGTTTTTTGACGAAAAAACTTTAGACGAGGGCAAAACTCCCGGCGCCTTTATCATAAAAAACGGGAAATCTGATTCTCAGTACTTCCTAATAATTTTAGAAACTTAAATTTGTCGGGGCACCGGGATTCGAACCCGGAGTCTTACGAACCCGAATCGTAAATGTTACCGTTACACCATGTCCCGTCTCTGACTCAGATTAACATAATCTAAATATTTTACCAAACAATCCATATCGGACATTTCTAAAGGACAACTTTCTTTATTTCTAGAGAATTATATTTTCCAAATATTTAACCTTCGCTTCCCTCTTTTCTTTATCCAAATATACACAAACCACATCAAACTGCCATCTTGTTTCCCCACTTCGCTGAAGCTCCGCGGGGCAGGCACATGTATCTCTCTTATTGTCGTTATAATCAAGCAAATAGGTCTGTATTACCCTCTTTAGTCTATCCAACTTCCAGGTATGAAGGTTATCCTCAGGCCTATAAACATCCGTTTCACGCGAAACAAACGGTTTAGAAACTGCCTTAACCTCTACAAAATGAAGCTTTCCGGCCTTTTTACCAATAATATCGATTTCACCCCATTTCCTCAGATAATTTCTCTCAATTATTTCAAAACCCTGTTTCATAAGAAACCTACAAGCGATATCCTCGCCCAAATCACCAGTTTTTCTCTTTTCCGTTCTATTATCTTGTTTCATGTGCAACCTTTTTAAGTACAATGGTTAATGTTGGACCATAGTCACTATCACCGATTGCATTATAGACAGTAATAAAACCTGATCCGGCCATATCTTGAATATCTCGGTCTTTATAAGAATAGTAATATTTTTCGTCGCCCATATTATTAATCTTTATTTCCCTATATTCCCCAAATTTGGTTGTTATATACAAAACACCGCCATTTTTTAAACTTTTATGACATTTTTTGAGTATTTCAACTGTTTCTTCACGGTTCACGTGTAACAAACTAGCAAAAGCAAAGACAATGCCATATGTTTCGGGTGAAACATCCACCTCCCTCATATCCTGTAATCGAAAATCAACCTTTGGTAGACGGTCTTGGGCAATTTTAAGTAATTCTTTTGAAGCGTCTATACCGGTATAGTTAGTCTCCCCCACCTTTTTAACTATGTATTCAGCATCACGCCCATTGCCACAACCAAGCTCCAAGGCCCTGAGAGAACCACTTTCATTGAGTTTGATAGCGCGATCAATATCCTCTACTCTGACCCCGTAATCATCAAACTTGTCAGAATAGTGTTGAAAATTATCATCATAAGCCTTAATTGTTAGTTGATTTTTATCCATTTAAGGAAAGAATATCATATTTAGGTATTTTATGCACAAGTTATGAACAAAAAGTTTCGCGTGTAACCACTTTAGCTATCCAAAAAGGTTTCAATTGAAACCTTTTGCACATATAAGACTCATTAATAGGGTATTTAGGACTGTCCTACCACATTAGGCTTATAATATAAGGGTGTAATGGGAATGTCCGTCTGTTTTGAGACAAAATACCGATATAAATCGGTCATTTTTACCTGTCTTTTATACACATATACACAGAGTTATCCACAGTTTTGACCTTTTTATCTGTTGTTAGGCTTTACTAATTTTAGATCGACCCCTTGCGATTAGGTACAATTATTCTCTAATTCTGTCCCAAAACACCTCATTTGTCTCTTAAACTCAAAAACGTGTACAATAAAAAATACAAGCCAAGTGCTTGTATTTTTTATTGGTGCGGGCACCGGGAATCGAACCCGAATCTAATCCTTGGCAAGGACTTGTTCTACCATTAAACCATGCCCGCATATTTAATATATAAAAATCTGACTCAAATATCCTATCATTATTCGAAAAAAAAATCTAGAGGATACTTCTTTATTCACTGTGCTCTCAGTAGGACTCGAACCTACAACGACGGTTCCGAAGACCGTTGTGATATCCATTTCACCATGAGAGCAGTGCCTATATCATACACGAAATTCGCCAAAACACAAAAAATATAATACAATTGCAGTACCCATGTCTCCGGAAAAAATTGACGCAAAGAATATCATTATACCAGCCGAAGTCTGGTCTGTCGTAGAAACCTTGAAAAATAAGGGTTTTGAGGCGTACCTAATCGGCGGTTGCGTAAGAGACCTACTTCTAAATCGCAAACCAAAAGACTGGGATCTGACCACCAATGCCAAGCCAGAGGAAATAATTTCTCTATTTACCGATACTTATTACGAAAATTCTTACGGCACCGTCGGCGTAGTCAATGAAATAGTTGAGGATCAGACCCTGAAAGTAATCGAGGTGACACCATATCGGCTAGAAGCAGAATATTCTGATAATCGACGACCAGACAGTGTGACTTTCAGTGACAAACTGGAAGACGACTTGCAACGCCGAGATTTTACCATCAATGCCATCGCTTTGGATGTTAAAAAAGATGCCGAGGGTAATTTCAATGGTCATTATTTGGATCTATACCACGGGCACAAAGATATAAAAGAGAAAGTGATCAAAACAGTAGGGGATCCGCATGATCGATTTCAAGAAGATGGCCTTCGAATCCTCCGCGCGGTCCGGATTGCGACCGAAATTGGCTTTAATATCAACAAAAACACCGAACAAGCGATTATTGACCACGCTGATTTGTTAAAAAACATCGCCAAAGAGCGTATTCGGGATGAATTCACCAAAATACTCCTGTCCGACAATCCGTTTGAGGGTTTGATGCTTTGCCGCAAACTAGGTCTTTTACCTTATATTATCCCAGAATTAGAGAAAACGATCAGTATTGAACAGAGGGGAGCCCATAAATACGATGTCTGGGAACACCTATTACGAAGCCTCCAGCATGCTGCCGATAGAAAATTTGGTCTGGAAATACGAATAGCCGCCTTGTTTCATGATATTTCCAAGCCTTTTACCCGCCGTTGGAATAATGAGCAAAATCTATTCACTTTCTACGGTCACGACGTGGTTGGTTCACGTGAAACAGCCAGAATACTGTCTGAATTACGTTTTTCCAAGAAAATTATCGACAAAGTCGCCAAATTAGTGAGATGGCATATGTTTTTCTCCGATACCGAACAAATCACCCTGTCTGCCGTGCGTAGAATAGTCGCCAGTGTCGGTAAAGATAATATCTGGGATCTGATGAATCTGCGCGCCTGCGACCGTATTGGCATGGGACGACCCAAAGAAAGCCCTTATCGGCTTAGGAAATATCACGCGATGATCGAAGAGGCGATGCGTGATCCGATTTCGGTGGGAATGCTGAAGGTTGACGGTAAAGAACTGATGAATATCACGAATGAGAAGCCTGGTCCGAGAATTGGGAACATCCTGCATGCCTTATTTGAAGAAGTTTTGGACAATCCAATATTGAATACCTTAGAATATCTCAAAAAACGTGCTTTAGAGCTATCAAAACTAACCGATACCGAGCTAATGAAACTAGGGGAGTCGGGCAAACAAACCAAGGAGAAAGAAGAGGAAAAGGAGGTGGAACAAATAAGAAAGAAATTCGGAGTTAAATAAAAAGCAGCCAGAACTGGCTGCTTTTTATTTGACCTTTTCATTTTTGTCCTTTATAAAGGACAAAAGTAGCCCCTGTGGATAACTGTCCTTTACATGTCCTTTAGACGGGACTATAATAATGACAGACCACCAACAAAAATACACAAAAGTTCTCCTCGTGTAAAAGTTGAGTGAAGAAAAAAATCGCAAGATTTTCGTCGAAAGACTTTTTGTTCATTATAAGTTGAATGTCAGTTGTTAGTGATGTTGGCCAAACATCCGAAGATTCTCTGGTTACTATGGTTGATGACTCTACACATATCTACAATTTTTCAAATTCATTTTGCAAAGAGGTAGTGTGATTGTAATCAATTTAGCGAGAGAACTCTTCAACACCACCGTTGAATTTTTCTCGCATCCGACTGCGCAGGAAACTTCAAAGGTGGTTTTTTGTTTCTAAAAAAGACTTTGCGCGATTGATTATTTTTTATAATTAACATCTCCCAAGTAAGCCATGGCGTACTTGGGGGATATCACATATTTTAATTATTTAGCCAAGATTCTAATCCTTCAACTCCAATAAAACTGGGCAATGGTCGCTTCCTAATATTGAATCGAGAATCTCCGCTTTTTTGATTTTATCTTTCAGGTCGGTGGAAACGAAGAAATAATCAATACGCCAGCCGATGTTGCGGTCGCGAGCATAGGTCTTCATGTCCCACCAGGAATATTTCACTTCCGTAGGATGGAGAGCGCGGAAAGTATCAATCCAGCCTAAAGAAATTATTTTGTCTAACCAGTCGCGCTCGATCCGCAGAAAACCGGTATTTTTTTCATTGTCTTTCGGCCGGGCTAGGTCAATTTCATTGTGCGCGGTATTTACATCACCGCAGAAAATTACTGAGTAGCCTTTTTCTTTTAAATTTTCAATATAATTCAAAAATTCTTTGTAAAATTCCAACTTGTAAGCCAGTCTCTCTGGACCACCGCCACCGTTCGGAAAGTAGCAAGTGATCACCACTGTTTTGTCACTTAAATATAAAGCTAAAAATCTGCCTTCTTGGTCTAATTCATGTTTACCCATCCCATCTTCAATTTTTACAATTTGATCTTTAAATTTTGATTTAATGTAAATAGCAACGCCAGAATAACCTTTTCGTAATTTAGAGTGATCAAAATACGCGTGATAACCAGCGGGGTTACGCACTTCCTCTGGTAATTGGTCGGGATGAGATTTTGTTTCCTGCAAGCAAAAAATATCTGGGTCGACTTCAAAAATACTATTAAAAGCCCCTTTTTTAAAGGAAGCACGGAGACCATTCACATTCCAGGATAAAAGCTTCATATAATTAGTATAGCAATTTTACATAAAAAAATCCCCTCACCAGCCTAAACTGGAAAGGGGATTGCGTGAGCAGGGAACTCAGCCATGAACCGGAACAACTTTGAGCAAGCGCTTGGAAACCAATTCGTAGTTCAACACCCCGACAAACGCCCCGAGAATACCACCACAGACAACCGCGAACAATTTCTCAGGACTTGACGAAGCGTGGACGGCAAAGGTAAACCAAGCCACCGACCCACCAATAACACTATCGATCGCACACAGGACTCGCTCCTTTTTGTGTATCAGAACGACAAGGTTCCAAAGACCACCACCGATACCTAAACACAACTCCAAGATGATTATCTTAAAAACGCATTCGCGCAATAAGATAACCGGCACCTTCCAAACAATTCCGTAGACTGCGAGCACCAGTCCTTTGAAAAACCAGCGACTGACATTTGAATACGTAAGTGGAGCCTCAGTATATCCTTTTTCAATCAAAGATTTAACTTCCTGATCAATCTCATCTATTTTATCCAGCGTAACAAACTGACGCCAAAACTTTTTCTCGCCATACCTAGCCCCAATAAATGAGAATAATCGAGCAATGATGACAATCGGTATATAAACTACTATGCCAACTGCTATAACTGCTTCTGCGATTAACAGAACTCCTAGAATAAGCCAGTACCACCCAGGTGGCCGCTCATGTAGCCAAGCAAGGCATATACCAGTAGTTATCTCTAGTGGAACAATAGCGACAAGAAGGCCAAGCTGTTGAAATGGATGACACTCATGTAACCATTCCCAACCACTCTTTAGTCCCCTTTTTGTCACTCTCACTAATGAGAGAAACACTTTGGTCACTATCGTAATCAGCGCATTGAAGGCGATTGGCATACACCGAAGAACTTCCCGAAACTCGTAGCCGAGGTATCCGGCACTAGCTCCGCTAAGAGCAGCGACCCATAAATACTTCGGATTAACGAGAAGGGCGACCCAAACAAAGATCGCTCCGCCCACAAAACACGCCGCACCAATCTTTCCAGTCTTATTCATTTCTTTTCTCCTTTTATCTTACTTACCCTGTGCCATAACCACTTTTTCCTTTTAAACCACTCATTAAAGGCTAGAGCTAAAGTAAACTCAGTTAAAACAAAAAGCAGAATGCACGATAAACCTACTGCCTGAATAGCTCTCCCATGAAGTACGCTGGCAAAAAAACCACTATCACTTTGCTCATTGTATATAATCAGAAAGAGATAAGTGGTGGCACACGTCAAGATATACGACATAAAGCTCATGAGAAATAATTGCCATATTTTCATTTCTTTTCTCCTTTACGTTGATCATCAATGATCCTTTGTATTACCAAACTCAAAATAAGGATAACTAGCGATCCAAACATAATAACAAATGACATGTCCAATCCTAATTGACTGTAATCAGCACCAGACTTATCGGAGCACAAACTAAAGAATACAATTCCGCTACCGAAGAGCGAAAAAACGGATGATGCACCCAAAAAACCAGCCACGCTATCCCATTCCTTTGGTATCCTTATCTGGTAAACCTTTCTCCGTTTATTTTTCATTTTTTCTCCTTTTCCTACTGTTTTCAAACAACTCAGCCATCTGGAAATATTCTAAAACACTTATAGTAATTAGTCTATAATTTTGACAATGGATAGCAATGTGAAAAAAGGTGAATACTATAAAGCTAAAATATGCTTATAAATAAAGGTTAGTTGACAGCAACTTTTGGTAGGTATAAGATTATAGTGTTGTCAAAATTATCAACAGCTATGCAAAATAACCTAGAAAACATACTAAATAGGTACGGGTTGAATGACAAGGAAGCTAGAATCTATATGGCTTTATTAGCCCATAATGAACTTACTATTCATAAATTAGCTGAAAAGACCGGTATAAACAGGACCACATTATACCCAATAACAGATGAATTAGTGAAGAAGGGCATAATTGGCGAATTTAAGGGAAAAACCGGGGCGCATTTTATTGCTTCTAACCCTGAATCTTTACTTAAAAGGCTGGACGCACTAAAAGAAGACTTTAAAACCGCTTTGCCAAAATTTCAAGATATAGAAAAAAGATCAAAGTTTGCCCCGGATGTGTTTTATTATAAAGGCAAAGAAGGCTATCTCACAGTACTAGATGAAACCTTGGACAGTAAAGTGGGAGAGATACTTTATTTTGGTTCCGCCCAAGATTTAAATGACGTCATTACTCAAAAATACGCCGAGGAAGTTTATATACCAACTCGCATCAAGAAAAATATCTATTTTCGACAAATAGTTATGCCAGATAATTTTTCCAAAAACTCATCGCTTTCCGATGCCAGAGAATTGCGAAAGACAAAATTTCTGCCGGCTGATTTCCAGTCAACAGCCAATATGGTTATCTACGGGAATAGGGTGGCCTACTTTTCGTCAATCAAGGAATTGATTTGCGTAGTGATTGAAAGCGAGGAAATTGCTGGATTGGAAAAAGAAAAATTTGAAGTAATCTGGAAATCAATACAAGAAAATATTTGAATGGATAAAACCCCAAGGCTAAACCTTTTTTGAGATTCAAGGTTTAGCCTTGGTAAATCTAACTGGATTGCCACGCTTCGCTCGCAATGACAAACAAGAGATTATTTCAAAAAATTGAATAATTTACCGACAACCGGAAGTGGGACAGTTTTTCGTTCCAAGACATTTTTAATGCCGATAACAAGCAGGGAAAGCATCGCAATATTCCACAAACCCTTAAACCAAGTAAGGATGGCGAGCCAAAAAGGCAGGAAACCGAGACCAAAATTTCCAACCACAGCCACAATAAACAAGATAATGCCTTGATTGATATGAAAATTCAGGAATGATGAGCGATTCTTGGTCGCCAAAAGAGGAATGAGGAATAAAATATAGGCAAGAATACCCCAAAGCTTGTCGTTGTCTATTTCGTGATTAATGTTTAGTTCGTTGTCCATATTTATTTTTTAATTACATTATTAAGGTTTATTGTGGAATTTCTTATGAATATCCCGGAGATGTTTGTCGGTCACGTGGGTATAAATCTGGGTGGTTCCGATGTTGGCATGACCAAGCATCGCCTGAACAGAACGGATATCGGCGCCGTTACTGAGTAAATCCGTAGCAAAACAGTGTCGCAGGGTGTGGGGCGTGACTTTATGGGTAATGCCGGCAATGGTGGCATAGCGTTTTACAACCCTCGCTATCGTCCGCTTGTCCAGAAAGCCATGCGGATTGTCTTCCGTCTTTTTACTTTGAGAAGATTTTTGATCTGGATTTTTCGCTTTGAATGGATTGTCAAAAACTTGGGTAAAAAGGGCGTCAGACATATCTTTGCGCAGAGCCAGATATTCGCGGACTGCCGCTTTGGCTTCGTCGGAAAGAAAAACGACTCGTACTTTGCCACCTTTACCACGAATAGAAAACTCATCCATTTTCAAATCCAAATCATTAGTGAGGGAACAAAGTTCGGACACGCGCAGCCCGGTCGAAAACAATAATTCCAAAATCGACTTATCACGAGCGCGACGTTCTGGATTTTGCTCTTGGTTTGGCGCATTTAATAGTCTTTTTAATTCATCAGGAGAAATGACATCGATGGAGCGTTCGCCGACTTTGGCTAGCTCGATATTGTCGGCCGGCAGGGAAGTGATCCCGCGGCGAGTTAAAAATTTCAAGAATACCCGAAGGGCAATCAGATAAAAATTTTGGGTCTTTCGGCTCATCGTCCCGCCAATCGCTGACTTTTCGCCCATTAGATGATAGACGCGGGCGCCCGGACGGCGATTCAGCCAGATGCGAAATTCGCGGACTTTTTCATTGGTGATATCCTTCGGGTCGGTGATTTTGGTCTGGCCAAGGAAAATCGACAGGTAACGGTCATAATTTTCAATGGTTTTGAGGGACCGCCCTTTTTCAATTTCAATATATTCCAGAAATTGCTGTTTGAGTTCATGGAGAGTCATCAAGCAATTATAGCAAAATCAAAAATATTGTGCGACATGAGACATTGCCATAAAATACCTAAATAAGGTAAAAGGTTTCGTTGCGTGGGAATCGGCTTTGGAGTATTATTAGCCTATTATATATTAATATTAATCATATAAG